>Ga0255047_10001265_pt1 | contig 18738 bp, 27 predicted proteins | sample JV7_2_1_MG_FD_183640 | JGI IMG/M metagenome (GOLD analysis project Ga0255047, IMG submission 183640) | Seawater microbial communities from Jervis Inlet, British Columbia, Canada - JV7_2_1 | ecosystem: Environmental > Aquatic > Marine > Inlet | place: Canada: British Columbia | collected 2016-10-06 | reverse complement strand
GGAGTGATTACGCCAAAGTTTTCTTTTAAGAGAGTTTTAATCTCTAGTTTCTTTTTATCTGTCATATTTTTAGAATGATACTCCAACGTGAATAGACGCTGAAGATATTGAATTATTAACTGCGGTTATGACTCTCACAATAACCCCTTCTCCATTACCTCCCGTAACAGAGGTGCTTAGACTAGCTCTCTTATAAGCGAAGTCTTCGTTGGCTGTAAGGTTGTTGTTGGTTCCATAGTCGGTCGCTAGGTCAACCACTGCTCCATCCCCTGGCACAAAAGCTGCGGCAGAATAAGTCCAGCCAGTTGTTTTGTGGTGCAGTAATTGAACATCTAATGCACTCTCACTAGCACCTCCATGGCCTGTTATTTCAAAGTCTGTGATAGTAAAGTTTCTATTACCAAAGTCTTCATATTTACAAAAACCATAATTAAAGGTAAAAGCACCAGATGACCCCGTTAGAGTATAGGTGACCTGTCCTAACCATTTTTTAGTTGTCTCGAAGTATTCGTCTGTTGAAGCGGCATCTGTGTCAGCCACTATAACCTCTGAGTCTGAATCATTCTTCACGCCCGCATCTGTGATTGAAACACCTGTTACAGTAAGAACTAAATCAGTTCCACCTGCGGCAGAGGCTACGCAAAAGGCATGAGCACCTTTAGCCTCACCTGCTGTGCCTAGTGTTTGAGTTACAGTCCCCCCAATTGTTAGAACCGCATGAGCGGCTGGAGCTTCGTAATAGCCACCGAAGTAATGAGTATCAGCATTACCAATATCACCTACTGTGTAGGATTTAAAGACAGTATTTGCTGCACTTCCTGGATTTAACATATTTTTATTATTAGTTGATTATTGTTCCCCCCAAAATGTAAGGAAAAGAGTATTTATTGTGGCAGTTGTGTCTGTGGCACTACTCTTCACGAATACATTAAGGTAATCACCCTTATCCAATTGAATAATTCTGGTTATAGAAACGTTGTCAATTTTACTAGCAGCAGCAAATGTGTGGGGAGTTTCCGCGCCTGTAACTAGTACTCCATTTTTATATAGACCATAAGTAATTGTACATGCCTTGTCTACTTCTAAATCACTAACGCCATTAAACAAAAAGGTTGAACCATCATTACCATTAAAGGTAAGAGTTCCATCAGCATTTAGTGACCAGTTATTAAGCATAGAATCAGTAAATGTTCCTGCCATCTGAACATAAGTGTCTGCCGTACCAGTAACCGTATTAGTAGGGGTTGATATAGCCATCTGCCCCCTTGATACACTTGTTTTAGGGTTTAGCATATATTATAGAGCCTTCTTACGTTGCTTGATTATAGCTGTATTAGTTGAGCCAGAGTAGATAACCTTAACTCTATAATACCTGTAATTACCATTATTAAATGAATTAGCAAAGGTAAGAGTTCCATTAGTTACTGCCCATGAATTAGTAGTCACGTTATTCTTATCATCATAACCATAAACCTGAATCCAGTCTCCTGAAGTAGTATCTTCATCATTCATCATTTCTACTGTCATAGTGACTGTACCATCAGCATCAATAAACTTACCTGAGAAGCTAAGGTCTTTATAGCCATCTATTGAGGCGCCAGTAGATGAAGGATAATAAACAGTAGCTGCTGATACGTTTGTAGTATCTACTAAAGGCTCAGCGACAATTTGACCACTAAGTGGTGCTATTTCTGCTGTTTTATCTGCGGTAGTTGACGGGTCATATGGTTTTCTTTGACCACTAACACCTACTTCATAGACATCTCCGCTTGCGAATGGAGTGCCTGCCCCTGCTATGGTAATTACGTCACTAGAGATAGTCATTGATACGCCGTTGATACCGTTCCAGTAATAATCAGCTACTCCTGCGCTTGTGGTTACTTTAACGTAAAGTAACTCAGCATTAGTGATGGTAAATGATGTGCCTGCTAGGGTTAGGGTAGTAGTTGAAGTGTAGGTAGCAGTAAAGTCGGCTGGACTCTTATACTCAGGTTCTACACCTCGAATTGAGCCAACTGTTAATCTTCCGTTGTCCTCTTCAGTTGCGTTACCACCAATTTTAACTATATCTACATCACTAGGTAGAGTTGAACTTCCACCTGAAGTTGTCATTGATACTTTATATCCTGCGGTATCTGATACGCCTGTAGTGGCTTTCTTTCCGTAGACTGTTCCAGTTCTATAATCAATGGCGTATTGTCCGTTAGTAAAGTTAGCCACAATAGCAGCTAGTTGACCTGTCCCAGTAGCATCGTCAGCAGCTTCTAGTACTTCCCATGGTAGAGCAACCTCTGTAGTGAGGATTGTCCCAGTAACGAAAGAGAATGAAGAGCTATTAGAGCTTCCTATTCTGCTTCCAATGTCGTCCAAGACTCCTCCTTGAGTTAGTTTAGCCTTCACAGCTACTCCAGCTACTTGGCCCGCATCAATAGTTAATACTCCTGAGTTGTAGTAATAAAGCTGAACAGTCTCACCAGTTATTGCTAACCAATGTTGACTATCAGACATATTATCCACTGGCATTGGAGTGAACTCTGATACATCTTTTTGTTTTTTTAGTAATCCATTATTTGGCATATAATTATTAGTTCATTTTCGAGGAGCCAAGCAATTGCTTACCCCCTGCTCCTCTGAAATAAACTACTTAAAATAAGTTATTCCTTGTTTCAAATCAGTAACTTCGATGACCTCTTTGCCATTAAGAATGACGGTTTTCTCTGTAATTAATACAGGTTCCACTTTCTTCTTAACGACTGGTTTTACAACCTTTGGCTTCTCGACTTTTTCAACAACCTTTTTAGGGGCTGCCTTTACTAATTTAGTTGTTTTTGCTTTCGGCATATATTTTATGCAGCAAATACTCTAGCACCTGGTTCTAAAGGTCTATACCTCACGAACCATTTAATGGTACCAGTATTATCAGCGGCAGTTTCTAACTCTATAACACCAGCATCTACGACTAATGAGCTAGCTTGCATTGTAACAGCACCAGAGGCGGTGTTAATTAACGCATCACCAACTGTTCCTGTAATAGTCATGAATGAAGCTGCGGCAGCGGCAGAAATATCTAAAGCTGCACACAAATCTACATCAGCACCTGCTGTAGGATTTATCTTCAATAGAGTAGCGTTTGCTTGTGTCTCGATAACTGTACCAACCTTACCAACAATCTCAATTAGCTCAACCAAACCAGTCACTGTAAATAGTGATTTGTCTGATGCAGCAGCGATTGCTGTATCGGGTGCATAAGCGGTCACAACACCATCTTTATCGGCATTGGATTGTACAATTCTAACTCCTTTAGTTTCTGCGGCTAAAAGCTCAGTAGCAGTTAAAGCAGCTTCGAATGCAGGTGAAACGACGATTACGTCTCCTCTATCAGCTACGCATAAAGCTAAAGCTGCAGTAAAGGTTGATAATCTTCGTAATACACTTGTGTCATCGGCAGTATATAAGTCATTAATACCTTGGAAATTTGCATCTCCAGCAGTAGCAACAACGAATACCTTACCAGTTGTGTATGGAATCCCAGCGGCTTGCGCTTGTCCATATCCTGAATTTAAGTTCATAGTTTTATGTAATTCTTATAGCCCACCACCGTCCTTTAGACATAGCTATAACAATATTTAGTTTTTAAGCAGTTGCATCACCGGAACTGAATACTACCCATTTAGGGTCAGTGATTTCGATACCGTAGGCAGCAGATGATTTAAACTTCCAGTCATCATTATCAAAGTCTTCACCGTTTCCTCCAGGTGTTGGAGAAATCATGTGAGGGTTCTCTGAGATTTCTAGAAGAGCATCTGTATGAGCCAAACTAGCTAACATCCAGTATTTAGCCTTAGTAGAGTCATAGTTTCCTAGGTTATTTGTTGCCAAATAAGGTAGTGAAATATGGCTATATTTAGACTTGTATACGTTAGTTACACCAGAATTAGAACTGGTAGGACTAGCTGTAGAGTTCAAGAACTCTAATACAGTATTCTCAGTGTTAGGGTCATCAGTAGTAATGATGGTGTCGGCTTTAATGACAACCTTGTTACCAGCTGAATCAATCATCTGACTTGAGAATAGTAATTCAGCAGCTTCTAGACCACCTCTTGAAAAGAGAGGGTTATTAGCTACACGATTACGGTAAGTTGTAGAAGAACCATTAACAGTATGAGCTGTGTAGAATAGTTGGAAGCCATCGCCCACTGTAGTGGCTACGGTCTCACCGTCTTGGTCTACATAACTTGTAGCGGTTCCAAAGGTAAATCTATGAGTTAGGTCTAAGTCCATTCGCTGAGCGGATGCTTCACCTAATCCATTCAAAACTCTTTGAATTTCACGGTACTTGTCGTAAGTTCTCATCTCCCAGGTAATAGTAGCCTGGAGACCAACACGGTATTTAGTCATTGTCTTACTGTAGTTTTGTGTTGGATTTTCTTGGAAGTAATTATCTCCCTCAGTTTTTCTCTTTGCGAATGTGAAACCATCCATTGAAGAGTGGTCTGTAATTAACAAAGAATTGTTACTGACATCGTAAAGTTGCTTGGATTTGAGCTCTACTCGCTCGTAACCCTTTCTCCACATAATGGTAGCATTCCGTACGAAGTCATTAAAAGTCTGTGTATTAATCTTCATATTGGTGAGTTATTTTATGTGGTAGCTACATCTACGACGTCATAAGTAGCGTTCAATACGAACCTACCCTTGGTGGAAGTGATGAACTTAGTGCAAACAACTACGTTTTTAGAAGTAGCTCCTTGGTTTACCAACAGTGCAGTTGATAAATCCATGTAAGTGCCTACTAAAGCAGCAGTTAAAGTACCAGTCACATCAGCTTCAAATTCACATTGCTTATCCATTGGAGTTTCAATGAGAATTGCGGCGGAAGTTGCAAAATCAGCATCAGTTGACGCTACATCTTCTAGACAAATACCTACGTGGTTTCCTGATGTTGAATCTGCTGGCAGGATGTACCCACTAACAGAGTAAACTAGAGACTGTTTGGTGAAAGTTGTTGAAGCTGTACGCGCAAATGACATGATTTTGGTTCGGCCTTTTACCCATTTTACTGACATATCGTTTTGTATGTACCTCTAGTCTTATAGGCGACTAGATTTAGCCTTAACTTCCTTTGCGTTTTACGGGTGTCTTCCCGAAAAGTAGTAATTTATTTACTAGGGTTATTTTCCCCGAAGGTTTGAGTATACGCTAACTCGTAGGTTATTGCCCTAATTAAAGGGCAATGTATCTCCGAACTAACCTTTATGTTCTTCTTCTATTTTCTTTAGTTGTTCCTTGGTCGTCTGTAGGAATCCGTCTTTGACTTCTATCCCGTTATACTGAACGAAACTGGAAGCGTCATATCCATTCTCTATCAAGTGCTGACAGTTAATGTTTGGGTCGCACCACATCTTCATTCTAGCGTACTTACAGAAATATAGGTCTTCGCCGTATTCCACTCGGTCGTCTTTATCCATTTCCATCTTAAACCATGGCTTGGGCACTCTTTCAAATACCTCTCGTTTTACCATCACGACTCCGAAACCGCATCCTTCAACAATAAATGGCTTATCTATTGGAAATCCACCTGCAATCTTGAATTTACCTGTCTTTTTATTCAACTTATGATAGACATGAGGTAAAAATGGTGGCTTCTTCCAAGTATATAGACCAGTTACTGCTTCTAGGTCATCTACTTCTTCAAAATGCTTTAACATTCTGACGATTGTATCTTCTGGGAACGTCATATCTGTGTCTAGAAACAGCAGATAATCAGCTCCTGCGTCCAAGGCTTGCATGACCAATAAATTCCTCATTGTGTCAATCCAGCCCTCATTTTGGACTATTATTGTTAATTCATACTTAAATTTAGTGTTCCAAGTATAGAACCTGCTAACTAGAGATAACAAACTTATAGTGAATGACTTATTAAAGGCTAAATAGCTATGTGGTATACAGATGGCTACTTTTTTCATACTATTTCTGTTCATCAGTTAGATTTTTGTCCCAATCTCCTATCCTTACATCAATTCCTTTAGTCTTGCCTAATAGATTGAGTCTTACCTGTTCCTCAACTCCTTTACATTTCTCTAGGAGTTTATTCAAGGAATAAGGAATCTCTTCTATTCGGACATCTAAATCTTTTATGAGTTCATATAGCTTGTCTACTACGTAGATAGCTCTTTCGTTTCTTCCTGTAGTGGCGTCAGATACGAATGGGGTTGCTGTTACTTCCAGCTCCCACCCTGTAATATCCCATACTTCAATGTTCTCTTCACCAGTGTCAGGATTAACTGACTCTACAAGCTTAACTCTCTGATAGCCTTCTTTACCGTCTTCAACATCTATGATTTTATGTCCCTGAAAATACAGGGTAGGACCTTTGATAGGCTCGTCCTTGAAGCCTTTTGGTTTTTTAGACATATTTTAAGCGTTTAAGAATTTAGTAGGGATTGTCATCTCCTTGTCGTCTGAGAATTTGACCTTAGCAATATCTCCGTTGTTTGTGATGAGCTCTACCCACACTCTGTCAGTAGATTTGGAGAAAGTAATGTAATTCACCTTTTCCTTTGTTCCATCTTCAAACACTAGAGTTTGCATGATGTTCTCATCCTCTGCTCTACGAGCGTCTGGATTGAAAGCATCATAGTCTAATGATTCCCAAGCAATGACCAGTTTACCGTTGTGTCTCTTGAGATAAGCTCTCTTGACATCTGCTGACTTTTGTCCTTCTTCCCATGAAGCAATCTTATTCTTACCAGCCATGTCTTCAAACATCTGAACCTTGTCTCTTAAAACCTGGTTATCAGCAATAAGCTTCTTAGCCCATTCTGGTACTGTTGGTTCTTTGGTCTTTGGGGTTTCAGCTTTAGGAGGGGTTGGAGGCTTAGGGTCACTCTTCTTATCAGCCTTAGGCGTTTCATTTGTTGTTTTTAAGTCTTCCATATTATTTGTCGTTAGTTATTTTAACTTCATTAGCGCCATACTTCTCAAAGTCTTCGTCACTGTGGCCAAAGTTCTCTGACCCCATCTTCTTTGTATCCTCAGATGGTTTGTTTTCGTCTTTGTGTTGGTATGGTTTGTATGAACCAGGTTTATTCCAGCCTTTTTGGATTGAGTTCTCTGCTGGTGCAGAAGGAGCAACAATCTTCTTGGCATCTTCAACAACCTTATAAAGATTGTCGATGGTTTTGTCCTGGTCGCCTGATAACTTTTCGACATAAGTTTTCATAGCTTCCTTGGTGTCTTTGTCATAGGATGACAACACCTTCTCAAGCTCAGCCTCATAAATAGTGTCTGAAACTACCTTCTTAGTGGTAGATTCGACTTCCTCTTTACTGAGACCTTCCTTCTTTTCCTCTTCAATTTCACCAGTTTCTTCATTGATAGTCTTCCCTGACTTCTTAAGCTCTGCTTTAAGCTTGTCGTTTGATTCTCTTAGTTTTTTAAAGTTCTGAAGAGCTTTGTCGCCCTTGTAAGATTCGAGAGCTTCTTCTTGCTCCTTCAACTTCTTGGACAGGTCTTCGTTCCCTTTAGCCTTATCCTGTAGGTTCTTCATCTCGTCCTCTGTTGGGACTTCGACTTCGTTACCTTCAGAATCGGTTAATGTTCTAGGCATATCTTTTTTAATTAGTACCACTTATATACGCTCCAATTGCAAGCTGGAGGATGCTGAGTCGTGGCTTATTAAACAGCGGTTTTCCCTAAATAGGTTCGTTTAGCTCTTCCTCGGTATATTCTTCCTTTGGCTCTTCTGGTTTCTGTATCGTCTCTAATCTTTCTTTGAATGCTATAATTGCGTTAATATTAGCCCTTAAAAACATGACCTTATCCATGTCCTGTGCATTCTTGGCTATCTCTTCGGTTAAATCTGCTATGTGGTGGTTGGCCTCATTAATGTAAGTCGGGTTTCTGAGTATGTTCTGAGCATTCTGAATATAGGTGTTCTTCTCTTCTCCCTTTAGCTCCATGTAGTCATACCAACCGACATCTCCTTCAAAGTATTGTCTGATTACTTCTTGAGCAGTAGGCTTCTCTCCTCCCCCTACAAACCGCTTAGCTTTAAGTCTGAGTATCTCATCGTCTCTTTCTTCTAGGTCTCTAGCGAATTTATAGTTTAGCCCTTCTGCTTTTAATAACTCCTCTTTTAGTTGTTTAATTATTCCAAACATATTACGCGTTAGCTAATGTATTAACTGTTGGCTTCTGTGGTGTTGGAGCAGCTGCTTGTGCTATATCACTGCCTTCTTGGGTTGGTGTTATTGGTGCTGGGGCAGCTTGTACTCCACCTGGTGCTTGCTTTTGGAAGAAGCCCTTGCTATCCCAGAGTGTTTCCCACTCCTCTACTGTTTGATTAGCATCGAATGGCCTTCCTGTAGTTTGTTGTAGTAATACAGCTTGATTTAGCTTCTCTGTGAATAACACCTTGTCTAACTCAGAGCTTTCCTTTGGTTTAGGAATGACTCTGACATACCAAGCTAAAGGTATTTCTCTTAGCTTCTTGGTGTTAATCACTCTAACACGTGTGCTTTCACCCTTTTCTTTCTGTGCTTCCTCGAATTGGAACACCTCACTGGCTTCGTCCTCACTTAGCTCACGGTCTAAGAACTGTACTATCTTCTTGCCTTTTTCCTTATTCTCAAGTGTGGCGTTATCTATTGAAAATGACTTGAACTTATTCTCTACTCTGCCTGCGATAACTCTCTTGCCTTCTGATTTGGTTAGATTCTGTAATACATTGTAGATTCTCATAAATGAAGCCTCTCTTTTGTATCTTGCTACTCCTAATACGGATAGTCCAAGGAACTTAATGGCTTCTTTTTGTTCTTTAATTTCTGCCGTAGCAGTGGATGGTTGCTTTGATAAAGCGTCTTCTTCCTTCTGGCCTAGGAATCTGTCTGTTTCAGCCTCTAAGAGTTTAAGCATAGTGACTTCTGAATTGGTCAATCCTGTGTTACCAGGGTTTAACAATGAAAAGCTCTCTTTGTCCAGTCCCTGAGAGATGCTTCCAGCTGCCCAGATGTCTCTACCATATATCTTACCTCTAGTTACTCCCATTGGTGGCCTGATTGATTGTCTCCACTTATTTATAACATTAACGAATGACTCGTCTCTTAATGCCTGAATGGTCTTAGCTGATGAGATGGGTGGTTTGCCATAACACATTCCAGGAATAGGCTTAACAACAATCATCTTGATGTTATATCCGTCCCAATCCCATGGTAATGGGTTATCTCCTGGTTCAAACATTAACACTCCATTAATCATTACTTGATATTCATTATCAGGAAATGACATGTAGTGAATTACCTCTACTTCGTTCTTATTTAACTGTCCCATTCTATATTCAAATGACCTATTGCTGTCGTTTTGTGACATTCCAGGCTCTACATACTGCCAGTTCTCATTGCCTCCCCATGTTTGTTCAGCCACGAAGTAGTCCATTGTCTCAGTCTTTACGATGAAAGGTTGCTCGTCGAACTTATAGGCTGGAAGGGTGTAATCACCCATATACATGTTAAGTCCAGGGATTAGTCTCTTCTCACAGGCCTTAAATCGCCCTGTTTTCATCTGTTTGTCAACATAAATCTCTTCAAAGAACAAGGCTCTTTGTCCTATTAATTCGTAAATGAACTCAATTTCCTTATCTTCATCACGTTCAATCTCATTAGTTCTAAATAACAGGTCAGTAAAGTCTCGGCCCAGTTCAACGTGTTCCATATCTCCTTTATCAAAGGCTCTCACCTCGGGGGTGAAGTTAAATGATAGGAGTTCAATCACAATCTTCTCAATGCCCTTCTCCATTACACCAGTATTAACTCTAACATCGTCTGGGTTCTTCTTACGCCTTAGATATGAAATGATAGCCCTACGATTAGCAATGTAATCGTTATCGTACTTCATGTCATTGAACTGTTCAAAGATTGAATTACGTCTTACTTTGGCATCATTAAACCTCTCTGTGTAGAAATTATAAGCATTTTGCTCGGATTCACTCCTAACATAAGGGTTATTCTTTTCATTTAACTCCTCTTGGTTTAAATACCCTTGAGATTCGTTAGTTGAGTTTGTGTCTTTCATATTTATCTTAAGTTATAGCCAAAATACTCACTGCTATCACAGTACTTGATTCTTTCTACTTGTTGGTTGGTTGTCACTTGGCAATTGCCAGGTCTCTCAATGATGTCTCTAAGTTGGACATTGAAGCCATAAATACATTCTCCCCATGGAGAGTAGACAACTTCTTGACACCAATAGTTAGGTGATAACCAAGGCATGTAGCTTGATTGTTGTACTGGTGCCGCCTTAACAGCTGTTAGTCCTAATGCTGACAGCATGACGATGACCAGTATTAATAATGTTTTTCTCATATTTTTATTTGTTATTTATGCTACTCCCAGGATTCGAACCTGGAATCTCAGGACAATGTCTCTTTTGCCTTGGCTCTGTCTGACTTTACCAATTAAGCTAGAGTAGCGTTAATGTTGTTTTAATTTATATTTTACTGCTTCCCAGAGAACATCAATTAATTCATTGCTAGAAATATTATTTGAAAATCCATCCTTTAAACTTAACATCCAGTCCTTGTAATCGCTAGCATATTTATCTTGTATTCTCATTAAAGAATCTAAATCATCCCCCAAGAACTCTATCATTTGACCGACAGTTGGAAGCGTTTTACAGTCTGGATTTAATTCTTTTACAGTATCAGTAAACCATCTTTTTCTTTCTACACTCAACTCATCCCATTGTTCTTTTGTTATTGATTGTTTCATAGTCATAATGTTAGTTATTTATATCGCCGCATAAGGGTCAAAGTCAGGGTCTTCCTGCTCTGGCTCCTGTGGCATTTGTTGATTCTTATGTGCATACAACGTTGCGGATACATCTACCTCTGTTCTCATCTGCCATGCAATAGCTAGAGCTATTACTCTGTCCCAATGAGCTGAGGCTTCATCATCAAACCTTACGTTTGCTATGTCGTTCTTATCGTAAGTCCTAAGTTCTTCTAACGTCGCTGAGTCTGGAATGTGGATTAACACTTCATCTACTGCTGTCTTAAGGTCTAATAGCATCTTAGGCTTGGAGGCCAGGTTGGTGTCCCATCCATGTCTTCCTCTCTTTCCGTTAGGGAGCATCATCTTATAGATATTCCCATAGACCTGTTTAAGGATGGCTATGGTGGCGTGTCCTGGGTTATTACGTTCACAACCTATAATAGCTGTCCCATATCTTGTTCCTAATCCTTTAAGTATGTGTCCAAAGGCGTCTGCTTCTATTCTATTGCTTTCGTAAACTGCTACTACCTTAGAGGCGGTGAAGTCTATCACTACTGCTGTGGAACTATCTTGTCCTACTCCTTCGGCTACATCTGCTCCTATCCCATAAGCGTGTCCTGGTATGTAATCGTTGTAAACCATCAAATCAGGTATGCCAGTGTCTCTAATCCCAGTCTCTCTCTCTTGTAGTGCTAACTGTTCATGGTCAAATAGCTTGAACCCTGATGATACGAATGCTTCCTCTGGTGTAGTGGGATACTCCTGTTGCAAGAGCTTGAAATCCTTAATCTCTAGTGATGTCCATGCTTGGTAGTAGTATGTTACCTCTCTATCAGTTAGGTTATGCTTCAATTGATACTCTCTGAAGTATTCAGGGTGCTTCATTTCTTCTATTGGGATATTCACCTTAATGTTGGACAGGTCTCTTTCGTCCCACCTCCATGAGTAGAAGTGAGCTTTAAACTCTTTAGGGTTCTGTGGCTTACCACGACTCCAGGCCTGCCAAAACATATCATGGAAGATTCCTATTTCACCTTCAGCTGTAGACTCAATGTCTACTCTAGCGTTATACGGTGCTGATGGAATAGTACCTGATACTATTTCTTTGGCTTTCGCAGGAAACTTAGCTGCTATCTTCCCCAGCTCTGAGATATGGATTCTCTGCCAAGTCCCTGCACGGCCTGACCCCTTAACTAGAATTTTACTTGATTGCTTGTTACCGAAGTCAAACTTTAAGGTATTGGCATTCTTAGCGTCTACTGTGTAGAGGACTCTTAGCTCATCGGCTAAGTTGTTCCATGCTAATAACACCTTGTCATCAAATACCTCTGTGGCTGTGGGTTCATCGTAGTTAATCATTAATGCTCCGAAGTTAGGATTGAATAGTGTATCGTCTAACATGTCTATTGCTTCGTAGGTAGTAAACCCTAACTGTCTAGATTTAAGGATAATGTTACGTGTATGCTTATTCTTATTAAAATGTGCCTGGGCTTTGTTCATCTTGAATATGACCATCTCGCCCTCTTTATTTTTAATCTTATAAAGGTTATCTAATCTCCATTCTTTATTCAGCAGGTTCTTCCCCATCTCCTTCTGCTCTTTGTTCAGTTGTATCTCCATTTTGTTTTAACTTATCTAGTAAACCACTAATGGTTAGGTCTCCCTCTACTTTCATATTCTGTTTAGGCATTCCATCTATGTATCTGAGTACTTCTTGCAAGGCTTTGATGTTGCCTTTCTTTATTGCCATCTCTAATAATGTCTCAATGACTTGAACTCCTCTAGTCTTCCCGCCTTCGTCTATCGCTTCTCTAAGCTTTTCTTTTAATATCGGTATGAAACTATAACTACCTCTATTCTTTCCTGTTCTATTTATGTTTGGGTCGCCTTTAGTAAATGGCATATTGGTTAATATTGCTTTATCTGTCTATATTTTACAAATTATCTATTTTGTGTTGTCGGCTACAACATTTTTATTCTCCCTACTATTTCCATTGTTTCAGTGATATCTCTTTCGCTAGACAGGGCTTCTTCTAGATTATATTTCATATCTTTAAGTGTGTTCTTAATCCATTCTTCTTTTGTCCTCCCTGTAGACTTTAGAAGTTTCTCTACTTCTTTCTTATAGACTGTTAGCTTGTACGATGTTATTGGCTTACTCATATAATTGTTGTTTGTTATGTTATCTATAAATTACCCTGTAGGTGTTCTCTGTTTTGGTTTCTTTGTTTATTGTTTCTTTCATTTCTCTTATGGCTTTGTCTATCCATCTGCCGTCTACCATCTTGTCTTCAAATGGTAATACTCCTGTAGCAAATCCTTTACTCTTAACGCTTCCCTTTATGAAGTAGGCTCCATCTTTTTGTTTGACGACATAAATTGTTCTATCTTCCATATATTTCTAAATAAAAAGACTAACTATCTGTTAGCCATAATTGTTTATTATATTAAATTGTGTCTCTTAGCAAATTGGTCCTATCATATAAATTCCTCTAGGTACTTAATTGGGTCTTCTTCTAATACCATTTGTTGGAGGTGGTACATCCATTCTTCGCAATATATTATATGGTTATCGTCTGTGCATTCTGATTCAAAGTCGCATTTATCATTTTCACACTTTATAAATCCTGCATACTCATCGCCATAGCCATTCAACTTGGTGCCTCCACAAAACTGGCATACTCTCATTTGACCCCAAAATGCTTTAGCGAAGTCGTGTGAGAAGATAATCTGATAAACTATGTTTTCGTCATTATAATCTATTTCGTAATACTCGCCCCAAGAAAGTTCTGTTATTGCATAGTCAGATTCAACGATAATATTTCCATTATTCTCATTTCTTTTCCATCCATTCTTAACAGCCTTCTCAATGGCTTTTTTTAATATTTGTTCGTTTGTCATATTGTTATTGTTTAATCTCCTATCCCACCAACATGAAATAGCATGTTAGTGAGTCTTATGCGTGCATCAGTTCTCGCTGATGGGGCAGGAGACTATTCATCACAGTCACAAGGGACTGTTTTACATTGTTCGCAGATTTTAGTCATATGTTTATAAATTCTGTTTCCTTCTTACCGCAAGCAGTACATTCCCTTTTTATTACCCTAAATGGTTGGGTCACAAAAGAGGCATAATCCTTTTCCTCTACTATTTCTAAGCTATGTTCACCCTTTAAGCGTTTACAAGGATACTTCTTCTTAGCTCTTCTTCTGCCAACTGTCTCTTCTGGTAGTGATTGGTCTTCTTTCTTCATCCTTTGCATGTTGGCCCATAGCTTTGCCCCGCTCCATTTTATTTGAAGGTTTACCTTGCGTTTGTGTTTTTGCCTGTTTTTATATTTCATATTAGGCTGCTGTTGTATTAATTGTTAGCGGTGCCTCTGTGCGGTGAGAAGGGCTAGCCAGGCATCTCCTTCTGTTCTCTTTAGCCTTTAAAGTTCTAGGCAGTTTATATTAATCTTCTGATTATTCCTGTTAGGGTGTCGGTTAGCCTTTCTCTCTCATCTTCAATCTCTTGCTTTCCTACGTATCTAGTGACTGCTTTGGCATATAGTGGGTCAGTAATCATGTGTAAAAGTTCATGTAATACTACGTCTGCTCTTAGCTCTCCAATTTTCCAGTCAAGATAGGCGTTGTTGTTAAATCCTATTGTCGTGTCGATGTAAGGATAGTTAAATTTTACATCTAGATAGCCAATATCTTGTTTTTCAACAACTTTTATCTCATATATCTCTAGCCCCAGAATTGGCTTGAGACGCTCTATTTCCTTTTTAATCCACTTAATAAAGTCTCTTTTAGTCTTGTTCTTCATAATTGTTATATTAATCTTATGTACTTACTCCCAACTGCTAGGTAGGCTTTTATGTGTCAAATAGCCGACGCACTAAACAAATGCTTACCTAGTGTCTAATTACGTCTGTTGAACACATATAACAGTTAGAAGAACAATTATGACTTCCCACTATAGTGTACTTATTAGTAAACTAACAGATGGGAGTAAATACAAAAAAACAGGTATTATAAAACCTGCTCAGTCTATTTTTTCTTTAATTTTAGTTAAATTTGTCATAGTCTTGTATTAAGCCAAAGACCAGCTATAGGTTCTTAACAAAACTTATTCAGAATTGCATTGAGAATTACCATGCTGGATTGATATGGCTTCCTGATTTTGAAATAAATTTCAAACATCAACTTCTTTGCTAACAACTAACATCGTGTTTTATCTTAGCTAATCCATGCAAACCTCTCGGTTCTTGCTCTGCCATCATCCTAACGGTTGACGCTCGGCTTATGCAATAGTTAATCCAGTTCTCAACTGGAGCAAGATGAGGTCTTTCAACCTCTGTATGCTTAAGGGAAGATGAGTTCCTTCTCCCCCGCACCGCATTATTCTTAGGCGGACTCAACAATGTTATGTGTTAACAAAAAAGGTTAAGCGCTTTCTTCCAAATTACCGAGGGAAAAACATCCCTCCATTTCTCGTAGAAAGGTTTAAGACATCTTCTCTCATGTAATCCAGAAAAGAGTTCTCAACCTTTTCTAAAGTTATCAACAGCCTTCTTATTACTGTACTATAATCTTATCAAAAAAATTACCACCTGTCAAGAGTATAGAAAGCCTATTTTTACTGGGCTTCTTACCTCTTGACTTTTTGGAAAGCATTTGTTAAGCTTCTTTTATAGTTTTTAAATCAATAAATCTATTAATAATATGCCGGCTAAAGCACACGACCACCACTTAAAAAGCAGAAAATCCTTAACTACTAAAAATAGTTCGGCACTTGGTCGTGTTACTATTCTAGGTAGTTAAGGGTTTTTTGTTTTTTATTATATAATATGAAAGAAACATACTACTTCAGCCACGATTATAATGCCATTCAAGACCCTAAAATGATGAGTCTGCTTCTTGGCTGTGGCCTTGCTAGTATTGGAATGTATTGGATATTAATAGAGGCACTACACCAACAAAAAGATAATAGGATGACCTACAAATCATATTGTGATTTCGTAGACTTTTATGGGAGCAAAGAGGGCAAAGGAACCAGCCATCTAGACGAAATAAAAGAAAATCTAATAAGCTCAGGACTAATTATTAAAGATGGTGAACACGTTTACTCTGGAAGGGTCATTAGTAACATGCAACAGAGGAAAGAAATATCACAAAAAAGGTCCGAGGCTGGCAAGAGGAGTGGTGAAATAAGAAAAAAATTAGCTAACATTACAGAGAAAGAAACAAAAGATGAACAAGTGTTGAACAAAAACGAACATATTAAAGGAAAGGAAAGGAAAGGAAAGGAAAAGAAAGTAAAGAATATATCTATTGCAGAATCAAATTCTGCTGTAGTAATCCCTAACCTTTTAAAAGATAAGAATAAACATATTACTATTATAGGACTATTCGCTAAAGCCAAGGGGATAGAGTTCGCCTCTAAAGAACAACAAGGTTCATTCATTAGAAGGAATCTAAGAGCAGCTAAAGACTTGGTGCCGTATACGCCCGACCAGCTAGTCAAGACAATGAAATACCTAAAGGATAACGCCGATTATAAATGGACCCTCGAATCCGTTGGTAAACACATCGACGAGGATGTTGACAAATTAGAGAATAATCAGCTTAGCGAGGAAGAACAAATAGAAAAGTTAATCAAAGAATAAAATATGACTTACGAACAATTTAAACAAAAATTCAACGTCTTCCCTCAAGATGATAGCAATTTCATCCACTGGAACAATACTACCCTAAAGAAATGGGAGTATGATTTTCTGGTTTCAGTAGGGGCTATCAATGAAGAATCAATCATCCAAGAATACCCAATGATGTCTATTTCAGATGGCAGAGGGTCAGACAAGCTCTATGACATGGATGGAGACCTTTCAGCAATCATGTTTAAGGTAGCAGAGATTAAGTCTAAGAAGCCCTCAGCACACCCTAGCGTACGCTATGTGCCACGGAACTATACTTTTTGGACTAGACTACGGAAAGAGCGTGACGCTGCCTATGTGAAGGAAAATACGGCCAAGAAAATATCAGAAGAATTATTAAGAGTCCGAGAGGAAATAGGTAAATAATATGAAGATACTCCAAGGAGACTGTCTTGAAGTAATGAAGACACTCCCAGACAACTCAATAGATACAATTATAACTGACCCACCCTATGGGCTTAGCTTTATGGGCAAGAAATGGGACTATGACGTTCCTAAAGTTGAAATATGGCAAGAATGTCTGAGAGTATTAAAACCAGGTGGCACAGCCCTTATATTTGCTGGTAGCAGAACACAACATAGAATGGCAGTTAATGTAGAAGACGCAGGTTTTGAATTGAAAGATACTATTATGTGGTTATATGGTAGTGGTTTTCCAAAAGCTACTGATATTAGTAAGCAGATTGATAAGATAGGTGGAAAAGCAACTGGATGGTTTGGTAAGTGGCTTAAAGATTGGAGGAAAAGAAATAATATAGCACAGAGAGAAGTGTCAAAATTATTTCCAAGTAAGACTGGTGGTTTAACTGGATGCGTGGCTAATTGGGAGTTGGGTTTAAATATGCCAACAGCAGAACAATTTACAAAAATAGTAGAATATTTTAAATTACCTTTTGATACATTAGTTAAGGCAGAAAGAGAAATAGTTGGGAAACAAAAAACCAATCTAACAGTAATGCAGAACATAGGAAGTGATAATATTAGTGGTGAAGTAGACATCACTAAAGCCAAAACCCCAGAAGCTAAACTATGGAACGGTTGGAAATCTCACGGACTGAAACCTGCCTATGAACCTATCTTAGTAGCAGTAAAACCTAACGAAGGAACTTATGCTAATAATGCTTTAAAGTGGGGAGTTAGTGGGTTGAATATAGAATCAGCAAGAATTAAACCACAGAACAAAAAAGATTTAAAAGAAATAAGAAGTGAAAGAACAAGCAAAACAAAAGGTAATGATTATACACTACACAAAGATTTGTCTGGTATGGATAGAAGTAATAGACAAGAAGTTACTGGTCGCTTTCCTGCTAATATAATATTAGATGAAGAAGCAGGTAAAATGTTAGATGAGCAGAGTGGGGAGAGTAAATCAGTAGCAATAACAGCAATTAAAGGAGGAAGCCCTTGCCATAAGGGTGGCTTCAAAACTGATACGATAGGAACTTGGCACGGAGACAAAGGAGGAGCTTCTCGTTTCTTCTATTGTGCTAAAGCCTCTAAGAGTGAAAGAAATGCTGGGTGTGAGGAGTTGTTTATGATAAAAGAAAAGGTTTCAGAAGATGATATTAAAGAAATAAAGACTATAATATGGGGAGAATAAAGACTGGTGAAACAATAAGCTGTACTAATTGTGGAAAAAAAACATACAAAAGTAATTGCCACATAATAAAGTATAAGAATCATTTTTGCTCACTAAAGTGTGCTAATATTTTTCAAGCAAGAAACAAAATTGATTTTATTTGTATAACCTGTGGAGCAAGGTTTAGGTGGAGTAAATCAAGAATTACACAGGCAAGTCCTAAATACTGTAGTATGAAGTGTAGAAACAATGATAAGGAACATATGATAAATTGTGGTATTCAGTCTACGTTGGTACAACAAGGTAAAAAAGGCTTAAACAAGCTAGAATTAAAAGGAAGAAAGATATTAGAAGATTTAGGGTTAAAGTTTAATGAGCAAGTGTTAATGTTTGATAAGTTCTTGGTTGACGTTTTGTTAAATGATAAAAAGGTTATTATTCAATGGGATGGTGAATATTGGCACAGTAAGCCAAAAAGAAAACAACTAGACCTAAGCCAAGACGCTTATATTGAGAAGTGTGGCTATAAAGTGTTAAGAATAACAGATGTTGAAATTAAAAATAATATTAAACAAGTGTATGAAAATATCGGGAGAGCAATACAATAAATTACCAGAGAGGTTAAGAGAACACTTTTATAAGGGTAATTTTCACTGTACCACAAAACCTCTCAAGCTAATGGAATATCT
>Ga0255047_10001264_pt1 | contig 18739 bp, 17 predicted proteins | sample JV7_2_1_MG_FD_183640 | JGI IMG/M metagenome (GOLD analysis project Ga0255047, IMG submission 183640) | Seawater microbial communities from Jervis Inlet, British Columbia, Canada - JV7_2_1 | ecosystem: Environmental > Aquatic > Marine > Inlet | place: Canada: British Columbia | collected 2016-10-06 | reverse complement strand
ATGCAGATTGCTGACCAAAACTTGAATTTGTTAAAAGGTGGCAATAAGCTATATACAATACTCAAAGTACATAAACGCTAATCGACTTACAGCCATGCTGTGATTCTCGAAAGGTAAACAATGAACGACGCACCAAGTTTAGACCAACTTATGAACAGCGTAGATAAGGGTGGGGTAGCACCGGCGGCATCCGGTGTTACTGGCACCGCAGGAGCTTCTGTAGTATCACCTGAACAGTCTCCTACCGCCACCAAAGATAGTGGTGATAGCATTGATGCAGGCAAAGATAATGGGACTCCTCCTGAGGCTCAGGCACAAACATTTGACACCAGCAAGAAATGGCAACTTCCTAATGGTGAAGTGGTAGATGGTGACAACCTGTATCGTAGTATGCAACAAGGTCAGGGATATCGAACCATACAAGGTGAACGTGACAGGCTAACAGTAACAGTATCCCAACTTCAGGAACAGAACAAAGCGTTGTTGGCGAAGGCATCTGGGATAGAGGCTGAACATTTTAAACAGTCACTGTTCAACCAAGCTAGGCAATCACCCGCTACCGATAATGGCGACGTGGCTACTGAAACCCCCGCTGACGCCTCATGGGGCGCAGTAGATGGAGCAACACCAAACAGGGAAGTGAACCCTGCGGCACTAGAGGAACTTGCTGAACGTGTAGTAAGTGGTGGCCTGAGTGAGGATGCTGTTAGGCAGATGGTATTTTCTGCCTATAACGAGGCACAACAGCAGGAGCAGAAACATAAACAACTCCAAGATGATATGGAAAACGGCTTATCTACCATACGTAGCAATGTCAAGGAAAAGTATCGTCTGACCGACGAACAAGCTGATGAGTTTGTTAATGGCATTCAGGCGTCACTTTACGATATCGACATTGGGCGGAACGGGGTGGATACTGCGGCTAATTTCGGTGTAGCAGTTAGTGGTATGATAGATGCGATCGATAAAGCGGCTGGCTATAAGGCTAGTGCTGAAGTGCAACGCCGCAAGGAAGAGGCCGAAGCATCTATCATCAATTCACAAGGCTCTTTTGACACATATGACTATGGTGAGGAGTCAGCACCTAAAACCTACGCCGAGGCACAGAAGTTTGCCAACAAGAGGGCCAAGCAAGCCATCAAGCATCTTAACGAGTTGCCATAACATGCTCCTGTAAACTCAGGAGATAACTTAAAATGGCGCTTCAACTCACGCCTACATTTTCGGCGGGTAGCTTTAACACCGCTGAAAGTGCCTCACTAGAGATAACTCAACTCCCACTACAATACTTGCACCCAGTGGCTACACCTACCTTGAAGCTGCTGATGCGATTCAGTATGATGGCGACGTTGGGACCGGACAAGAAATTCAGAGGCAACATGATCCATGGCGCGAATGACGCCTGGGTCACCGGTGCAAATATAACAGTCCCTCTGACTGTCAAAGATTTGCTGTCACAGATTAACTACGACCCAGGTCGCGTTGGTAGCCATGCGGCTATTAACGAGGAAGATAAAGCAGACTATGCCGGCGAAGGGTCGCTAGTCGATTTGGCAGAGGTACGCGGTGATGCAATGCACCGTAGTTTAACAGAAGCTCTGAATTACTTTTTATTCTCACCGTTCAATGAAACCGGTGATGTTGATTTAGATACTGTCACAAACCACTTTCCTGGCGTGACAGTTAGTGGCATTGAAGCAAGTGACATTACCGCCAACCGTATACACTCTCTCCCGCAGAGCATCCGACATGAATCCACCGCCCTTGGTGCTAGTGGTATCGACACGCGCCATACCCATGGGAACATGAGCACGCAAAATAGTAGGTGGAATAGCCACGTTAAGACATACGGTACGGTTACATATGCTGATGGTGTGGGGAACTACCGTGACGGCATCCCATCTGCTGTTGCCTCACCGGTATTAGTCGATGAAACCATCATAACAGATCTGTTGGACGATATGCAGATTGGCGGCGAGTACGGATTGTTCGCAGCGTGCCCAAGTAAGATTCATAGCGAAATACGTCGTCAGTTGCAATCACAGAACATGGGGAGCACGAGCAACCTGATGTCCGATTTGGGCATCGATGAACACATAACATACAAGGATTACCGTACTACGTTTTATGTTGAACCACAAATGAACACGTTGTGGCCCAACAGTATGTTTGTGTGGGACTCAGAGGGGATGATTCTGGTTGGTAGTAAAGGGTTCTTTCCGTTCATCTGGGGCTGGCAAACAGCAGATCGGACAAACACGCTCTACACCGCCGAGTACATTAGGGCACAGCTAGTCACAGTCGATCGTCGCCGACTTGGCGCAATCCATGGTATTGTTGGACAATAAGGAGGGCATCATGCCTGATATGGCACTAGACCTTGATGTAATCGATACTATCCCACAATATAACTTAGGGGCAAAGTATGAAGACCCGATCAGTGGCGCTATATATCGCTATGTGAAATACGATGATGGAACAGCCGTTACTGCAACAGCAGGCGCACCTGTTCAATTCCTTAGTAATTCCAAATGGGTGGTATCTGGCGACTTGAGCGAACAAGCTGACACGCAAGCTGCTGGTTTTGTTCAAGCAGCATTGGCAGATACCAATTATGGTTGGATACAACGCGCCGGCTATAACCGAAAGGTAATCACAACAGATGGCAGTGTGGCAGATGGCGAGGCACTTGTTGCTGATGTTAGTAATGATGCACAGGTTGACACAATGGCTGCTGGCGAAGAAGACGCTATTATGGGTGTGGCACTTGCCGCAGATAGCACAGCCTCCACACTTGCCGCTGGTAATGTAATAATTAACATGGAATAATGATAGCAAAACCGATAAGAGTCTGGCATTCACCTAAGTCACATGAAGCACCGCCAAAGATTGCACCATTCATTGGTATTGGAACAGGTAGATGCGGGACCCTTAGCTTATGTAATATTGTAGCTTCTTGCTATAATACTACCGTATTACACGAAGGGTACATGTGCCACTGGGACAAAACCTTTAAGCCAATGGCTATTGCGATGACAAATGCAATGAAAAGCTTTGGGACATATGGTGTGTCGGCTGGTAATGTATCCTTCCATCTTATACGGTGGGTAGAAGATCTGATGGTACGTATACCCAATCTAAAGGTTATATGTTTACATAGGGACAAAGAGGCTACTGTATCCTCATTCACAAAGTGCTTTGTTGATGGTTCACCATTCGCAACCACTGGTAACAAGGGTATTGTTAACTGCTTTCCTGACATTGACACTGGCTCTTTTGATAGCGATGTAAAGTCATGGTGGAACTGGTGTGAGAAAAAGATGGAAAACATCCCCAATAGCTATCACATTGAACCAAATGACCTAAACTCTGATAGTGAGGTTAAGCGGCTCTATGACTACCTTGGCATCATTCCATCAGACAGAATCATACCAGAGCAACGTAGGTACAACGCCTTATGAGCTATATGTTGACACGCGCTTCCACAGCCTACGATACGCGCTTTAACCTATATGCGAGTGGTGCGGCAGTATTTGACCCAATAATGGTGAGTAGTTTCGCCGCTTCTCAGATGACGAATATCACATCACCATTCACCGAGTCATCTACTCGACCAACGTATACGGAGGTTATAAGTGAATGTGAGAGGGTAGCATCAACGTATAGCGATGTGACACTTGATGAATTAGGCAATAGTTACAGTAGCAGACGGATGGTGGGGCTTCGTATCCTCGACGATGGCGCTAAACCGGTATGCTTATTCGACTTTGGCATCCATGGTGGAGGTGAAGCGTTCGCCATCCCTGCTATCTTCCACATCATTGAGTTACTACTGGCAGATGAAGTGACAGACCCAGTACTAGCAGCGTTCAAAGCCAACTGTTCACTGTTTGTTGCGCCAACCTTCAATCCAGATGGCATGGTGGCATTTGATGAGTCGGACCAGACAGACAGCGAGGTTGGACGGAGAAATGGCAACCCGGTAGTCAACTCTGATAGTACTGTAGGCGTTAACCTTAACCGTCAGGATGACTGGTATTGGGAGGAGAACACCAGCAAGGATAAAGGTAACGCGGCTAACAGTGAACCGGAAACCATAAACATGGTTAACTGGATGTCGCCTTACATCTCACGTGTAGTCATGGCGTGTGACTATCATGAGTGGGAAAGTAGGAGCACGGCTTCCAACACCCAGTATGGCTTTTTGTGGGAGCAACACTTCTACGAAATAAAAGCGTGGCGTACCGCAATGGATGCGTTACAGTATGTACAAACCCTATTCAACGCACGTGACACCACAGGTCATGTTAAAACCAATGCCCACACACCTATATTCGAGGAATTCAGAAGTAATCGCAATCCGTACTGGGCACAGCATGTTAGAATAAATGGGCGTGACGACTGTTGCTCTGTATTGGTGGAAATGCCATTCTTTGAATCAACAAGGCTGAAGAGTGATTTGATGCTAGATGTTACCAAGGGCTTCATGGCGGCGGCGGTAAATGCCAATGTCACAGAAACCGATGGCATCATGGTAACACCAGCGGTTGAAGCATATCAAGTCATCGCTAATAATACACCACTAGATGAAACACCTTCACCATATGAAGCGCGCCCATCATGGCACCGTAAAGGTGGTGTAACCCTAACCCCTACAATCGTCACCCCCGCTGAGGACAGTTATTGGACTATTTTGCGCGACACAGATGCAGCATGGACACGGGGGGTTGGCAGAGGTTCCTCTACACTTGTAAACAAAGCATTCCTGCGTTACAGTGGTACAGGCAACTTTACAGTTGGAGAAGTCATTACAGGGACGGATACAGGTGCCATAGCAAAAATCGTTGCTGACGCTGACCTTGGTAGCAGTGGGGCACTAACACTTCGTCCAATTAGTGGCACCTTCGACGACGGTGAGCAAATCACAGACCCTGTAACCGGTGATGCAACCGTTAACGGTGAAATCAACTACACCAATGTCACACTGCCATACAATAACCTGGCAAATGGACCATTTGACCCAGGCAGAAGGCTCGATAACGATACCACAGGATTGGCATCTGCACGTATACTCGCTGATAGCGGCAGTGTGTTAACTCTCTCCCACTTAGAGGGACAGTTTTCAGCCAATGACGATGTTGGCGACACGGGAGGGGCAACTGCAACATTAACCGGTACACCAACTGATATATCCCACCTTGGATTCTTTATTATTGGCGGAATCATAACAGGTGGACTAACAACAGCAACGAGTCACAAATCCCGCATCAACAGTGGCACAGTGAATGCGGCAGAGGCAATTGACGACGAGCGTAAAGATGGGGCACTGGTATGGGATGGCACATATATTTACATGATGGGGGGAAACACTGGCGGTGGTGCGGCACAAGACGATATTTGGCGCAAAGACGTTACCGATGAAATGGTATCACCTATTACTTTATCATGGGCACCATGGTCAACATTACCAGACAACCTTAACCATTTCACTGCACATCACTACCACGATGGCACAGACGAGTGGATAGTGGTGGTGGGTGGGGTAAATGGCTCGTCGGTATACCAGGATTCGATACACAAAATTAAAATCAGTGACAAGTCTCTCTCCACATTAACCTCTACCCTTTCTAGTGGACGGGCAAATCATACCAGCGCAATACTGGGAGATGTGTTGTATGTCTTTGGCGGATTTGGGGGCATCACACTAAACACGATAACAGAAAAGATTAACCTGTCAACGGACACTAACCTTGCAAACGGGGCAGCATCACCTGACGCTCGAATGGATCAAACATCTGCATATGATACCAGAAATGGCAAGGTATATCTCCTCGGTGGGCGTTCAAACAACGGCACTAATGCCCTACAGGTTAACGCTTATGTATATGACCTTGATGCCGACACATTTACAGAGCTTGAATATGTGAGGGCAACAAAGGAAGAAGATGAAGGCAGTGAACAGATTGATAAGCCATTTTTTGTCAATGGCCACGGCTATGCAGATCCCAAGATCGATGGCGACAAGGTATTTTTTGTAGGCGGTCAGCTTGGTGAGGAAGGGGATACGACTGATGTAGGTGACCTCACGAGCGAATATGGTGGCCTTATCTATCAGCTCAACATTGAAACATGTGAGCTGTCACTCGCTGGAACAAATAACAGCGACTGGGGATGGTTAGGACAAAACTCACCCACTGAAGTGGCACCTACAACAGCAACTAATGCCTTTGTTGAGTACCCCGGCTCACCTATTGACCACCCAAGCGCCGGCACAGATTTTGTGCCAGGCAACGCATTTACAGTACTAGCAGCAGTCAAGAACCCCAACACACGCCAACAAGACATCGGTGAATATCCAAGATTAGCCGTTATCACTAACGATCTGTTTCCGGGGGGATATGAGAGGATAATACGTTCAGGTTACTATGTGCCGCCACGTGACGAGTGGATGACGATGACGCTGCCTTTTGTTCTTCAGGCTGACACAACACCGGGTATCGACAATGATGAAATAAAGTTCTGGTCATACTTGAGGAACTATGGAGGCGGTCAACAGTTTGATGCTGTCGTGCTCCAAACACTCGACCTACCATACGCCGTAGCTGCTATACCAGAGACTGGGAAAGCTGTAGATGTATATACTGAAACTTTTACATCATCCATTGACGCCAGTGAAGGCGGGGTAAGGCAAGTCACGATGGCAGTATCCCCTCACTACGGTAGCCAGATGGTGGTAAACCAGATACTGGTGTCCTATAATTGCAGCGGTAGGTTAACTAAACTCAATGTCAGATACACCGCAACAGAAGACCTAACCACAGATGTGCAAGTAACACCGACATTATTCAGACAACTTCCGACAGGCTTCGCAACACTTGAGTGGACATTAGATGGCGTAAGTGATACCGAGGTGTTTTTTAACCTGTTCCCATTGAACCATAATCCGATAAACAGAACTTACCGCCGTCACCTATGGAACATGGCACTGAAGACAGATGATGGGCAGATCACCTTCATGAGTGACCATTATGGGTTATATTACGAGAAGGCATTTGCTGTTGCCGGAGAGGCAGTAATAACAGGGCACACGGAAAGTGGTACAGGGGCAACATACTCTGAGTCACAAATAACATATATCCCGGTTGAACCAGTACCCGGCAACCGTCCATCAGGTGTGTGGCAGAAGTCACCAGGACCATTGGGTAACATTTGGAGGCAACGATGACACGCGGAGAGTATAAGGCGCGACTCAAAGCCATCATGGGGCTGGACCCAAACAGTCAAGACGGTAATTTAACCGATGTCATTATCCATGAAGTGATAAATGATGCAATGGATGACGTGGTTGATAGCCTTGATTTAATAATGGATGTTGAACAATCTGCGCTTATCAAGGATGAGTGGAGATACGCACTTCCACCGAAAACATTATCCGTCCGTGATGTCATGTATCTCGATACGGATAACATATGGCTGCCACTTCAGTACCAGGACCCGGAACTGTTCCTGACCTACTTTGACCAGTCCGACACCGATACTTCCCCGCATACATATACCATCAGCGGTAGAAGCTCCCCAACGCATAACTTCGCCACAGATAGTGGATTACCTGTAGCAAGATTCATCCCGTCATTTTTCGCTACCGAGACCAGCGCAACTGCTTTGATATGTTATGGTGCAAACTTTGGCGACACTGAGGCTGGTGAGCGAATACGTAAGGACGACAGGGTTTGGAACAGAGAAGATGACAGCTATGGGTTTGTTGACTACCTAGATTTCACCGTAGTCAAACAGGCCGGGACCATAACAACTGCCACGCTGTCGATAGCAAACGATACATCTGCAACCTTCTCTGACAATAGTGTTGCAGTGGGTGATGTCATCAGGTGGACAGCATCTACCGGTGAAAACACATACGCATTCGTTAGTGCTGTTAATACTAATACACAGATTAAATATACCGGTACGCAAGGAAACGCCTCATTCAACCCGTCAGGCGGCGATACGTACTCCATCGGCACATCAGACAAGATAGTGCTAAAGACCCACGGCACCTCAAGTGGCAGGTTGCGGGGTGGCTCTGACAATACTTTTACTAATACTGACTCAGGGCATCCTGCTACAACCATTTCAACCGTGACTACGACCACCACAAACGGCGACACGCTCGGTGGCACATTTGACACATCACTCGTATCCGCTGGTATGGTTGTGTTTCCCGCTACATCACCTGATAAGTGCGCTGAAATACTGTCTGTCAGTAGCTCCGAGATTATTGTTGACTTCTGGATTGGTGGCGTGTTAACCGCCAGTACTCAGGTACTATTTGGTACGGGTGACAAGTTTAGCGTCGAATCAAAGTTCCGCACCCGCGATTCAGTATGGATCAAACCTATACCTAACACCACTGACGACGGAATAGAGCGGCTGAAAGCACTACTTGTCATAGCACCACAAAAGCCTGACGATGACGGCGACCCGATAGAGATCGATGATCGTTATCGTGAGGTGGTACTCGCAAAAATGAGGCACTTGGCAGCAGAGCGCATGGCAACATTCTCAACACGCGAGTTGGCAGATTTTGAAGCCATCTACGAGGTGCGTTTAGCTGGAGCCGAATTACCGGGCAGGATGCCATCCGGTCAACAGCAAACGATTATACCCGACAATTTCCCCTATCGCAATATCGGTTCACGCACAAGCCGCGATAGGCTAACTGTTCAACATATCACAAGTTAAACAAATAACCAGGGCGCAGTTTAGCCGCTGCGAATAGGGCACCTACATGGTGACCCAGGAGGGTAGGAACAATGGCTGTAACACCGTTAGTAGATTTGTCGTGGAAGTACGTCAACCCCGACGCATGGGGGAAACGTGCAGGTGCAATACGAGCGGCACGTATACCAGGATTAGGACTAGAGACAAGTGACACGCTTGGGTGGTTGATACCAGCAGATGGCGCTACCCTGAACATGATGACGTGGCTAAAGTCATCTCAATCACCGGCAGACGCCGACGAGTTCACGCTGGCATTCAAGCATGTTAATGATGCCTCTCCCGCAGAGAGCTGGATTGCCGTATCATTCGATATTGTTGCCGCAGATGTTACAGATGCTAGTGAAAATGGCACTTTTAACCTAAACACAATGGTTGATGGTACACTGGTTCAATCGCTATCAATTAACAACGGTTCAGTAGTTGGCGCACACGAAACGCTCACAGCCGCAGCACCAGCATTAAATGTGTTTGGTGTCAGCGTGCTTGACTCAACATCTAATGCTGTTGATGGCACACTGGCAGCACACCCAGGCGGGCTGAATGCCATCGGTGCAACTAAGACTATCACAATGACTGAAGCATCCAACAGTTCAACGATCACGATTGCGGTACACCAAACCAGTGACCCAGAGGTTGCCACTTTTAATGCCGTAGATGAGACGGGCGTATTCATGTGGAGCGGCACTGAGTGGGTAACAATCTTCGCAACCTGTACATTCGTATAATATGACACAGTTGAGTAGGCGCTCAAATTTACGACAACCTTGGCCGTTCACTGTCCGTGATGATAAGGATGGCGAACTGCTGAGGTATCGTGCGCTTGGTGCAAACCAGGATACACGTGAGAGCCTAGAGCTATACCGCGCCTATTTTCAAGGTGCAACGAGTCTCAACAACAAGGGACTGGTAATCCGTCAAAATGACCAGGTGAATAGTCCTATTGGGTTGGAAATACTGAACTTTGGGGCAGGTGATTCGATATTTGTGAACCTAGAAGATGCTACACATAACCCAATAGGGATAAAGGTGGTGAACCCTGGCACAAGTGATGGTATTTTTATCAACCAAGATGGCGATGGGATTGGGCTAAATATCGACCATGATGGCAGTGGAGCATCACCTTCAATCAATGTTAACCATGTGGGTGGAGATGACTTCTCAAGTGCAGTCACTATCACCACGCCTTTTAGCGGTGACGAGGTTGATGGCTTGGTGATTAACCAAGGCGCAAATAGTGCGGCACTAATACTTAACAATAATAACCAGGAAACAACACTGGAAATCAACAATAATAACGATGGTGCAACAGCAATCCACGTTGTTGATGACTCAAATGCCGTAGCAATGCAATTTAGCTTGGGGCTGTCATCGGCAACAGCCCTGTCATGGAATGTTGACACGCTAACAACGGGCAAGTTACTGAACGCCGGTGACAGTAGCCGGACATTTACCAGCGCAAAGATATTTGAAGCGCGACATATCACGCCTGACGGTTCTAACGCAGACATGACAGGCAATATTGGACACTTTGAGTCGGATATTACCGATACAGATACGTCAGGCACAGCGACGATGGATTTTGACGCGGTGCTGATTGAGCGTAAGGACACCATGAATGGGGTCGGTGGGACGTATGACGCGGATGGGTCGCTGTTAAAGCTAGAATCGACACCCACACAGACGTTAGGTACGTTGACTTCTGATGTGATTGGGATTGAGATGGCATTGAACTCGCTGTCTGCCAGTGATGTATATGCGATGAAGGTTACGAATGACAACGCGGGAGCTGGTGCCCCTGGCGGGATTGATATGAGCACGTTTTCGGTTGATGAGCCGCTATTAAAGACTGTGGCAGATGCAATTACTACAGTAGGAACAGTGAGCCATCAAATCGCGGTAGATATTGGGGGAACAACTTATTACCTTGTGGCTTATACACATGGAACATAGAGGGCAATATCATGAACACTGAGCGCGAGGATGTGTTGGCTCAAATTGATAAGGATATAGTGCGCCAGAAGCATATTATACGTAGCGCAAACAACAAGGGTAACAGTGAGCAGGTGCGGAAAAATGAGGCGCAAACAGAACTCGCAAACCTGCAACGACAGAGGGCATGGGTGTTGCGCCAGAATCCGTAACAAGGTGATCATATGAATATACAGGGTGAAATTAACGAACTAAAGATAATGCTAGCAGACCACTACTCGCAACGTGACTTGATAGATGATGACATCACCAAGTTACGTACTGCGATAGCGATGCTAGAAAAGCTAAAGGAGAAAGATAATGCCGAAATTCACAAGGAAGCTGAATCTGAAGAGTCCTGAGCAACACACCGGTGGGAAAGGTAGTAAACGATTCGACCCGTCATCTGTTAGCAGCCCGAAAGCAACGAAGGGTAAAGGCACATTTCCGGTTGATACAGCAGGTGGCAATAACAAGCGATTCGGGGCGTAGGCATGAAAATCAGTTTCGATTTCGATGGTACACTAACCAGCAATCCGCAACTTTTCAGACAGATTACCAGTGCGTTTTCTGCTAATGGTGATGACTTGTTCGTTATTAGTGGAAGGCGCACCAGTAAACCTATTGAACAGTTTTTAGAGGAGCATGACTTCCCGCAAATGGAGATACAAACCCAAGATAGGTTGATGGGTAACGGCAAAACAGGCACCATTGACCAACTTGGCATAGACCTACACTTTGATAATAACCCGGCAGTAGCAGATGCCGTGTCCAGTGAGGTGTTCCTTGTGGGACAGAAACCTCGAACATTTGGCGAGGTGAAATGATGGCGTTACACAAAGCGTTTAAGATGCCAAAGGATGCAAACAACAATGCCATGGCACTTGCACCCCATGCCTATGGTGGGCAGATTGCATCAGCAGATACCAATGTAAATCAGCTTATACCAATCGCTGAAACAAACGCTGGAACATGGACTGATGACACCTTCCAATTGACTGATAAGAATTGCACCAACATCAGCTTTGCGAATTACGTGTTAGAAATAACACAGTCAGGGTACGAGCAAGAGGTAGTAATCATATCCAATACCTCCGCAAACCCAGGTGTTGCCACCGTCCGCTCATTACATAAAGGTGCAAGGAAAGGTGACGGTGATGTATGGTTTCCATCACTGCCATCTGCCGGTAGCCTAACATATCGCGTGAAACCCATCGTCTATTCCCGTGTCCATATTGCAGTCCACGCTACTATGGTAGGTACATTAACCATCTTGCGCGGTGCCACCAACAATGCTGATTCGACGTTAGCCATCTTGGAGAACTCGGTCAATACAGAGCAAGATTTCTTTGTGGACGACATCACAAAACTATACTACAAGTTCTCCGTTGGCACCGGTTCACCGGAGGCATTCAGGTGGTGCTGCTCATGACACTACACAAAGCATTTCACCAACCAACAGATGCGAACAACAGTGTAATTAGTGTGTCACCTAACACATATGGTGGGCAAGTTACCGCAGCAGATCTCCTTGTGCATCAACTTATACCACTCAGTGGTACCAATACCGGCACACGAACCAGCGACACCTTTGAGCTAACAGGCAAAGACACCACAGGCATTAGTTTCGCCAATTACGTTCTGGAGATAACGCAGTCAGGATATGAGCAGATGGTAGTAATAGTGTCCAACACTACTGCTGATCCAGGTGTCGCCACTGTTCGTTCATTACATAAAGGCGCGAAAAAGGGTGACGGTGATATATGGTTCCCTGTGCTACCATCTGCCGGTAACTTAACCTTTATCGTCAAACCAATCGTTTACTCACGTGTCAACATCACCGTTGATGCAGGTATGACTGGTAATGTAACCATCTTACGTGGAGGCACCAATAACGCCGACTCAACGCTGGCAATACTTGAGGCAACGGTTAAACCATCGCAGAACTTTTTCCTCGATGACCTTACAAAGCTATACTACGACTTCAGTGTTAACGCCGGGACTGAGATATTTAGATGGAGCTGTTCATAATGGCTAAGAAGAAAGTAAGACGTAAACCGCGTCCAACGAAGCGCACTAAACGCAAGAGATACTAATGCCAGAGGTTAACATTACCAACTTCTCAAAGGGCATGATACGCGATGCAGCGTTAGACCAGCAGAAAAACTTCTCGCTCTATACGCTAGAGAACTACTATGTCCGTCCGTCAGATGGAGCTTTAGTCAAACGCGCTGGTAGTGACAGATTTAATATTGCTGGATATCCCGCCGAGGTGAAACAGATACATTTCTTTTCATCTACCCCAACAACAACATTCCAGTTAACGGTTAGTGATGATAAGTTATACAAAACCCCTACTGCTGAAATACAGATAGGCGGCACTACATCACATGATTTCAGTGCAGGTAACTTTCCATATCCATTTGCCATTGCAGGTAACAGGGTAATATTTTCCGATGACAATGACTGGTACTGGGGAGATGGCACATCTCTAGGCAACAACACTACATATCAGGTTGGAATTGATAAGTCCACACTTATACCACAGGTTAATGGAGCAACATCAATAACTCAAGCAACACAAGACAGCTTTGTTGAGTTAACAGACACTGGCACTACAGATGAGGTGGCACAATCTTTCATACTCCCCGCATCGCTTGGCGATTACTCATCATACTTCGCAGATGGTATCCAGGTATGGTTAAGACGTGATGGGGGCAGTAATATAGAAGGTTACATAAGAATTGTTGCCGTTAATGATAGCTCTAGTGACCCTGGTAGCACTGATACTGATAAGGTTGACACAAACAGCTCCTTCAGTAATTGGATAAACGTTCAAGATATAGGTACTGGCGGTGCGTTGGTACTACTGCCCTTTCAAGACGTAATCCGATTCGATGCTGGTGCCACATATTGGTATCGCATACAAACAGAAAACCGCTACAAGGCAACATTCGTCACCGGCACACGACGAATAATTGTTGGCATAGATACCGGTGCCGGATATGGAGATGGGGCTGTAAAAACATACAATGGAAGCACTTGGTCTGCTTCCACAGCATATGACACAACATTTCAAGTTGGTAGCGCCTTCTTAGCTAGCGACGAGCATAAATATAGGTTTGGACACAAGAATGACGCCACTGGCGCTGAATCAATTGCATCAGATGAGATATCTGTAGATAGGAACGGAATTAAACTAACCGATTTGACATTCCCGTCGAATTCACAAGTTGACAGGATAACAATATATCGTACCGACGACCCTGCCATTGACGCAGAACTCAGGCTACTCGGAGAGGTAGATTCACCGCATCCGATAAACACAGATCAGGACACCGATACTGTGGTAGATATGGTAGATGACAGTTTCCGTGCTAATCTATTTCTGCAAACAGATGACCATACTAGGCTACGAGATAGTAACCTAGTAGAGGTTACACCACAAAGGATAGCATTATATAAAAGTAGGCTATGGTGCTCTGTTAGTGGTGAGGATAACATCTATTTCTCTAAGCGTGTTGAATTTGAGGGGCCATTAGGGCTACCTGGGAAACCGTTTATAGACGTATTCCCTGTCAATAACACCTTTCCCACTGAAACCAATAAGCCAATAGAACAGCTATTACCAATCTCATTATCTGCTGACATTGAACATGACGAGCGACTTATTATATACTTCTCTGACAGTATAGGCATGATATCAAGTGCAGATGGTGTGCAGAACCCACCCGACGCCCTAACATTTGAGATGGTAACCTATGGAACAGGTCTAGTTGGACCAAATGCAGTTGCTAATATTAAAGGGCGACATGTATTCATGTCACGCGATGGCCTATACGCCTTCAACGGTACGCCAACATTAGAACACCTGAGTAAGGGGTGGATACAATCTATATTCGACAGCATCTCTGACACCAACCTGGCAAAAACCATTATACGCCACCATGACCGTGGCGCATGGATTGCCATCGATGAGGATGACGATGGTACGATAGATAGTTTTTATTTACTAGAACTCGATGCGCCATTGACCTACTGGCGGGTATACAAATACAACTTCGGAATTCATGATTTTGCCATACAGTCGTTTGGTGGAGCATTAAACCGTATACTCGTTGCAGGGGATATTAGTGACTTTTACCTGCGTGAGCTAGAAACTGGAACAAGTGATACGGATGTAGATGGTAACGCTGTCGCCATTGATGGGGTGATATCAACGCACTTCATGCGATCATCGAATGGTGGGATATTAACACCACAAGCACATTCGCCCTTTTTAACCATCACACCGTATTACCCGTCAATAGTACCAGCAACCACATACACGGTCTACGATAAGGATGGTAATAGCCAGGCGCTCACAATCACACCGCCAGATGCACGTAATAAACGTGGTCACCGAAAAGGCTTCCGTGTTTCATCAGACGAAATACGTGCCGAAGTAAAACAGTCATCTATCTATCAGGATGAGATACGCGAACTAAACTTTAAGTGGAGGTAACTATGACTACCGGACTTGTGACGCAACTTGCGCTTCTTTCACACTCAATATCACCTGCCGTAGCAACAGGACTAAAGGCAGTTGGCATTGAAGCTGGCAAGGCACTTATCGCCAACCTCCTCTCGCGCATTGGTAATGAGTCTGACACCGAAGGATTACGTGACATTGCACAAGCCGGTCAGCGTGTGGCACCAGTGTTGGAGCAACGTGCGTTGGGCAACATACCATCAAGTGATCCGATATTGCAACGCCTTGAACGCGCCAGAAACCGTTCCCTGCAATCTACCGCCGCTAACCTGGGGGTATCATCTACATCACGCGCCGGCACTGAGATATTAGGCAGACGAAGTGCTGAGTTTGATAGGATACTTGGTGAAGTCCTCACCGGCTTATCCACTCAGTCAGCGCAAACATTACTTGGAACAGGTGCAAGTGCTAGTGCAGGGCTGGCTACGCTTGAGCAACAACAGGCTTCTGCCTTCGCACAACAAGTTGCTGGCATACTAGACCGCCTCGACCCACGTGAGAGCAGACAGCAACGAATAGCCGCGAATTTACTGGCAGAACTCGAAGGTTTAGTAACCGGTGCCAGGGGCACAGATGTCCCACAAGCACCAGCAACAAACCGTGCCACAGGTGGGGCTACTCCGCGCACACCAGGCAACTTTATTGACATACGCCCTCAAAGGTAAAGATCATGCCGATACCATTCAAGCTCCGCCAAACAGTAGCAACACTAAGTAAGGCACTCGACCTGCGTGACCAAGGCGACCAACAGGCGTTTGAGGACTCCATCACAAGTATTGATACGATAAGTAGATTCCGCACCGCAGAACAGAATGTTGCTGAAAGTAAAGCGCGAACTGCTGGACTTGCACAGGGTACCCGTATAGCCGGAGAGAATGCCCCTTTGGTACGTAGGGGGCTAGAGGTAGATATCGAGGCGGGTGAGACTGGCATTCAAACCGCCAAAGACGCCAACACACGCGCACAAGAGCTGTTTGATTCAGGCGAAACAGAACGTGCGCTCCGGACCCAGTTATCTAGCAATGCCTTTGAGGTAGCCAAACTACTTAGTGACCCTGATAACTTAATGAACGAAGCGCAGGTAGCGGCATTAGGCAACTACCTGTCACTGTTACAGCAATTCAGGGAAATCGAAACAGTCACCTCACAGTTACCAAAGGCAGGTGAAGTAGCGCGTGTGACACAGGAGCGTGACATAACTGTTGCAGGCGCAGAATCGGCAGCCGCAAAATTCCAACGTAGCCTAACTGAAGCACAGGATACACCCGCGTTTAGACAGATATTACTCGACCAAGCAGAAAACAAGGCAGTGTTAGACATTGCCACTGCAAAAGCTGCTGTGAATGAACTTGAATTGCGGCAGATGACACGTGAAGAATTACAGGAAAACAGTACTATTGCAGCAGAAGTGCTGATGAATAATTTAGACTTTGATGAGGCGCGTATCGCCAATGTGTTGGCTGAAACTAACAAGTTAAAATCACCGTCTGCATTCCAGGAGCGAGTGAACTTCGTTGTTGATAATCCAATGTCGTTACCACTTGAGAAGGAGAACGGTGCTATGACTGACCTGGGCAAGTCGCTTATTATGGGGCTGTTCGGTGTATCAACCGCCGGCAGGACTAGCCTACGTGACTCATTATTCATGGCATTAGCAAGTGAGGCTAACAGGATACTAAACGATCCTGATGCTACACAGGAAGAAAAGGCGGCAGTTATTGACCGGTTAAACGCTGCACAAAATGCCATACTCCGTATCAAACCTGCACCACCACCAGAGGGCGTATCGATACCAGAAGCTACATTTGTTATCGATGACTTATTGCGCGGACTTGGATTCAACCCAGACAAAAACAAGTTTGAAGGTAAAAATGCCACCATCACCAACGATCAAACTGCCAGAGACTTCCTTGAGAACACCATATCAGCAGCACGGCAACGAGTGCCTGGCACCACACGCGAAGCTGTGTTATCACAACTACAAACTGAACGCACTGGTTTCCAAAAGCTACTTGAGGTGGCACCACAAGCAGTCACAGAGTTCTTTGGCGAATTAACATCAGAACGTGAACAGAGACTGAGAGAACGACTAACTGGTAGCGATGAGGTAGTGGACACATCACAGCCGTCAGATGCAGAAGCGGCAGGCGTACATAAACGATTTATGAGAGTTAACCCAGATGGTACCATTGAAGAGTCAGACGATGGCGGTGAAGGATTTATCGACACTAGACAAATAGGTAAAGTCAGCCCAACCTTCTCTCGTGGCACCGAGCCAGGGAGTGGGATGTTAGCATTTGTCATATCAAAGATTGTTGACACTACGTTTGATGCCACAAAAGCCACAGCCAAAGCTATCTCACAGTTTATCACTGACCACAAAGAAGAGGCTAAACAGGCACAACAGATTATAGATGAGATTGAACGACGACAAGGACAATAACAATGCCGGAGCCACAAACGATTACAGACGATGACATAACTTTAATAGCGTTAATGGGTGATGCAGGACTTGTTGACGAAGATAAGGTGATTACGCGCTTTCGTCGTGGTGAAACTATTGAAACAGCAGTAGACAACAGCACCACTGGTAGACTAAAGGGTGACTATAGGCGATTCCGTCAAGAGTGGAAACGTTTCCCACAAACCGCCCAAGCGTTCGGGCGACTGGTACGCGACAACCCGCAACAAGTGCCGGGGCTATTGGTACAAGGTACACTGCTTGCTGGCAAACAACTCCTAACAGACGCCGGCGAAATGCCGATCCAATCCCTATCTGACGTATTGCTGTTTGCAACATTGGCGTTAGGTGGCATTGGGGTGGCAGGCAAAGTTGGTCAAGCTGTGACATCAACAGGTCGCACCGCACGTACTGTAGGACGTTTAGGCGCAGTTGGACGCGGTGTGCAAGCCGCTGGTGGTGCCGCAGAAACACTATCCATTATCGCAGGGCGCATCCCACAAGCCGCCGTTACTGCCGCAGGAATTGCGTCAACGGTCACCGATCCCAACGATCCATTGGGCGTCATAACACTCCCATTATCATTCCTCCACCTGCTAAACGTCAGGCGTACAAAGGCAGGCAGGGACACCATCGCCGCTACAGATGAAACAGTGGCAACTGGACCCGCCGCACAAGCGCCTACCACGATACCTGGCACCAATCAGCCCGATGTGACACCAGGCCCTGGTGTACCACCTACGAGTGGCGTAAGCCAAATAGTACCGTCACCGTTAGCCGATGCAACACGTCTGGCGCGTGAAGCCCGTAGGTCAGGGATTGAACGTATAACACCTGAACAACGCCAAGACGCACAATCTATACGTGAGACAGGGGATGACATGGCAGGAAGATTTGCGGCAGAGGGCGACCAGGTGATGCCTGAGCTGATTGATGCCAATGTCATCCGCCCACTCAACACTGTGCTCGATGAGAATAGCCCTATATCAAGGGAATTAGCA
>Ga0255047_10001261_pt1 | contig 18760 bp, 30 predicted proteins | sample JV7_2_1_MG_FD_183640 | JGI IMG/M metagenome (GOLD analysis project Ga0255047, IMG submission 183640) | Seawater microbial communities from Jervis Inlet, British Columbia, Canada - JV7_2_1 | ecosystem: Environmental > Aquatic > Marine > Inlet | place: Canada: British Columbia | collected 2016-10-06 | reverse complement strand
CCGCCCCGGCTGTTAGGCCAGAGCGGCAAGGTTGGGCGGCTGCTACGCGCGGCGCAATTTATGCAGTATCAGATTCACGCGTCGCGGCGTTCCGATCACGCAGACGCGTCGGCGCGGGTACCGGTCAAAATATCGACGGGCGCGGCGGCGGGCCGCAGGGTCCAGGCGCACAATATCGAATTCGGAATCAACGCGGCGGATTCCCAGCCGGTCGGCGTGGTGCCCACGCGGCAATATGTACCGCGCCCATTTTCGCGGGCCTTCCTCAAAAAGCGAAGGGGACGCGGCGAAGTCATGCGACACCAGAATAGCAAGCGCGCGCTGATCCGGCGCGCTAACGTCCAGCGGTTCTCCATTTATGTACACGGTTTTCATCACCATCCCCCCCGTTCGATTCTATCTGCGCAAGAGTTGCAGATTGCATAAGAGGGCCGCAGGCGAACCTCCCGGCCACAGTCCCGGCATATTTTCAGAACGCTCTCGCGCTGGACTTGACGATAAAAAGCAACGTCATCATCGTCCTCAATATCCCAGCGCCCGAAATTATCATCGTAATATCCCGCCATCACCATTCCCCCCAGCCTGCTGACGCGGCCCAGGCGTTGTCCGCGCGGATGTTTTCCTCCTGGGCATCGATGTCACGCATCACGTCAGGATCGTCGCGGCAGTCCTGGCAAATGGCCCGCTCACCGTGGTGATCAGTGAGACCGCAGGGAACGAACACCTCCTGGTAGTCATATCCTTTCGGGACGTAATAGCTAACCATGTTCTCACACATAACCTTGACTCCTATTATGGTGCGGCGGGTATCGCCGCCCGTCTGCGATTTTATGCGCTATTAGATGGTAGAGTCCAGGCAAAAAAATACCGCCCCGGCGGCGGGCCGGGGCGGCTAGGTTGGGGTAAACGCTAGGCGGCGACGGCCAAGGGCACTTCCGCAATGGCTTTCCATTGGTTCCGGGGGAGTTCCAGAAGCTTGCCCCCCCGGCGCTGCCATTCCGACTGATCGTCAGGCTTGGCGGTTTTCGCCGCCGCCGTCACGGCATTAACCAGGGTTGCCCGAGACAGCGGCTGGCCCATGTAGCCATCCTGTTGCAACGTCTCCATCAACCCTGCGAACACGCTGCTGGTCTCCACCTGGGTCAATTTCATCACCGCGCCCAAAGCCTCTACGGCGGGCTGGGCAGCGGCAACGCCATTTTTGACATGATCGTCCGCCGCCGTCCGGAATTGCGTCAAGACTTCCTCGAACATCTCGCGAGACGCAAATGCCGCCGTGATATCTACAAGTTTGGATTTCAAAGCTGCATTATCCAGGCGCTTGGATTCGTCTGTCAGTAGGTGGACGATGCCTTCGGCCAAGGCCGAGGTCAAATGCGTGGACTTATTCTTGTTCGCGGTCTCCATGCCGTTTAGGCAGATCAACGTCCAGACCAGTTGTGCGATGCTGATCGAGCCGTGACCGGTCTCGCTGTTGCTGATCACGATGCCCTGGGCCATGGCGTCGCCGACAGCCGCGCCGACACCGGTTATGTTCTGGCTCCGGAAGCGAACGTACAGCCGCTTGTCGGTGATCGCCGCGTTGACAACTTTCCAGTCGGCATCGGAATCCCGCAAAACCGGCAGGACCGCTTCCAACAGGTCCGGGTGATCAAACCTCTTAAACCGGTTTGTAACTACTGCTCGTAGCATGCCCGTCGAGCTTGGAGCCTCGATGAAGCTGCCGTCTCCAAACTCACGCCTGATCGTAGGGTCCAGATTTTCCAGGATATGGCCCCTGGGCAGATCGAACGACCTCAACATCACCGTTCGCGGCTCCGCCTTATGGATGGAGTTTAACGCAAGGTCCAAGACCCTGGGATAGAAATCCCGGAACCGGCGAGCGGTGCGGATATCGATATTAACCTTGTTGCAAAGTTGCACAAAGGCGGTCGGATTGCACTCAAGCACTTTCGTAGACTCTCCATGAGACCCCTCCACAACCACTTGGGTCCTGTTGCCCGCGCGGGTCGGGACAGTCTGGCAGACCAGTTCAGTGGTAGGGGCGGTATAATCCGCTTTCCGGTCAGACTGGTCCTGACACGCGACTAACAGATCGTTTAGGGTTTTCTGATCGTTATCGATTCTCATAGGTCTCTCCTCAAAGGGCTGGGATACAGCCATGAGAAAATTTATATAGAGGTTGTCGCATATTGTCCAGGGGCAAAAAGAGATAAAAAAAAGGCCCCGGCGCAGGGGCCAGGGCCAGAGGTTCAAGGGGCCGCGCGGTCAGCTTTAGAACCCCCTTCTTTTTTTCGGTTGCGGACGATCCCGGACATATCGCCCACGCATCTCTCTCAGATGTCTCTCCGCGTTTTTCTTGACCACTTCCGGCACCTCGGCGGGCCGATCAAACAGACTTAAAATTTTCGACAGCAACCAAAACATTATAGCTCCCCGCCTTCATCCAGATATCGAACAAGGTCTTCATGTAGCCGAATTTTGTCGGCGAGGTAAACCTCCGATCTAGAATGCGCCTTGAGGCGCACCTCCCCTCGAACATCGACCGGCACGATCTTGAGCAAATCAAGGCGCTTGGTGAAGGCTCTCAAATAGTCTTCCGCGTCGGACCGGCTCATCAAGACGTGCCAGCCGGAAATGTAGGTCGTTTTCGAGGTGCCGTCTTTGACCTCCTTTTTTGCCGCCGTTAGCCATCGTCCATAAGGCAGGGTTCTGCTGCCATCCAGGCCATGGAACAAGGTCTTCAGATGGGGGCCATGTTGCTCGACGATCTTGAAGGCTTTCATGCGCTCTCCTCCAAGGTATCAACCCAAACCGTAATTTCCCACGAGGCGGCAATGCCCTCCTCATTGGCGACGTGGCCTTGTTCCACCAGCGCAGCATTAACCGCTTCGGTCACGGATCTCCCCCAGGAGGTCTCCGAGTGTTCGTCCTCAAGGGTTAACTTGAATATTCCATAGCCAAGGTCTTCCATGTTCGTCGTCTTGTACTGGCTCATGCCGCGTCCTCCCCTCTAATCTTAACTATGATAAGCATATCGCATCTCCTTTTAGTGTGAGCGCATATTATCCCACATAGGGATTCCCTGGGCAATCCCAAAACCCGCACCTTATGTTCTACTTTCCAGAAAAAAATATACATACAAAAAAAAATTTGAGTCGCCTATAACCCACGCTGAAGGAGGTACCGTCTTGAATATCGTGCCGGTACACGTCCGGTACAAAAAGACCCCTCTTTTGGACCGGAAATCTGCCAAATTTCGAGGGCGTACCGGCGTACCGGCTGTACCGGCGATTCCCGAGATTTTTTTTTCATTTTTTTTTTTCTGGAGAGTACAACATACAGGGGGGACCGTGAGCCGTGAATCGCGGTTTTCTGCCATTCTGTTTTGCCCTCGGAACCGTCCCTTTTCCCGCGCTGGAATTCGAACAACTTACTCTTTGAAGAATCCCGGGCATCCAAACCCGACTCTTTGCTCTTCATTTACTGGGTAGTCCCGGCAGACGTTAGGTCGTAGCTCGTGGATGGTGCAGTGCCAGAGGTCTTCCCCGATTTTTTTGACCCATGGGCATGTCCCGTTGGTAATTTCGTCGCCTGTTTTGGGATCTGTCCAGAGGTCGGCGGTGCGTTTTATTTTTTCGCCCCAATAGAAGATGTACGCTGTGTCGAGGATATCCCATCGCTCGGCGTTTTCCCATCGCGCGAGGTCTTCTTCGACGGCGAATAGTGATCCCATGTACGGTGAGTTGACGCAACATTTGCCGCAGTTGGTGCAATGGAACTCAGTCATTTTTGGTTTCCTCTTCTATGTGCGTCCAGGTTTTCCGATTTATGATGGCACTCAGGTTACCTTTGGAGATTTTGAAGACTTCTTTGATCTGGGCGAAGGTTTTGCCGTTTTCTCGCATGGCCCGCATTTCCAGGACTTGTTCTTTTGTGAATCTCCGGTGCCCGTCCAGGTGCCTACCGTGACGGACTTTGTCGGCGGTATTTTCTGCTGCCGTTGCCCATCGCAGATTGGTGAAGTGGTTGTTGGTTGGGTCCCCGTCGTAATGGGCGCATTGGTGCTCTGTGGTTGGCGGCGGGCCTACGAAGGCCATCAGCACTGCGCGGTGCGCGGCGACGGTTAAGGTTTTGCCGTCCACGCGGATACGATAGACGCGGTAGCCGCCTCTTTTCTTTTTGACGTGGCCTTTGAGGATTGTCCCGGCCACTTTGTTGTTTTTGTTGACGAGCAGCTTCATGTCTCCTGCCTCGGAGACCATGTAGTCGGGGACGGTCGATTTCCTCCACTCCATCATTTATGGCCCACCGTCAGGCCGGTCAGTTTTTTTATAATCCGGATCATGCCAAGAATGGTAGTAAGGCTTCAACGCTAGGCCAGCCGTCGCCAAGAAGTTTTTAACCTCTTCCAGCGACTTTCGGCCAAAGTTACGTGTTCGTATTAAGTCGTAGTATGCCTTTTTTGTCAGATCACCAACGGTTACAACATCACTGTCTCGCATATATCGGGCCACGCGAATTGACAGGAATGGGTAGAACTCTTCCATCTTTTGGTCGAGCGATATTATTGGTTTATTGTGCGGCGTCATGCTCACAACCCCTTAAATTTGTTTGATTTTTGTAGATTTTCTTGTTTCGTCAAGATTTGCAAATTCCATGGTACATGCAGCCCAGAAACATTTTCCCCTCGCAACGGTACAATATGATCAACCTCATGTTGGATATTCGTATGCAGGGTCCGCGCGGCGGCTGCTTGATAGATGTTGATTATGTCGTCCCGTTGCTCCTTTGTTAGCCACGGGGGCGTTTGCACCAGAATTTTTGTTCGTCTAAGCGCCGCTTTACGGCTGTACTTTTGGCGTTCCTCCTCTTTATTCCTTAACTCAACTTCCGCCTTTTCCTTTTCATCCCCAAAAGGCCAAGCCCGTAAGTCTTCGGGGTATGGGGAAACAAGGTTATAACGTTGGAGAGGATGCCTATCCATATAGGGACCATGAACAAGTGGAAACAAACGCACGGCCATCATTTTTTCTCCTTTATAGGTTGCGGCGGTTGGCGGGATTGACCCTTACCCCCCAAGCTATGCAAAAGGGATAATCAGCCGTTCATCTCGCCTTTTTTTACGCGAGGGAGAATCCGTAGTCGCAACTACTGCTCGCCCCTGACGCCGCCGCTCGCCTTGGTTACTTTAAAAATCCCACTCTTGCTGCCCTTTCGGCTGCATCACTTGTTTGTAGTCGAAGGCCGTTTTGAAGGCGTCTTTGATGTGGATGAGGTCGTCACCAAAATAGAGCGCCTCGGCGTTGTAGGTGAATACCTCCTTTGGGATGAGGATCATTCCCCTGGCGAACCGATTACCTTTGTCGGTTGCCCTCCACCAGCCGGAATGCTTGGCTGCGCTGTCGCCAGACGGCTGACGCTCGACAAGTCCCCACCATCGCGCGGACGGCAATTGGTTGGTCCTGACGACCGACTTTGGCGCGGTATTTGGCACATCGCACCAGCCGTCATCCTTGTCCCATGCGGCTAGCCAGATCAGGGACCGAGCCATCGTTGCGTTAAAGGGCCGAGCGTAGATTTTCCCCCATCGATCACAACAGGGGCAGAATCCACCTTTGTCGTGAATTGCCGCCGCCCAATGTTTTTGGGCCTCCTCTAAAGACAACGTTTGCAAATTCCATGGTACATTGAGCATTTTTGTCTCCCTTTCACATCGCGCATTTCGCGCAGACGGGGAATTTGTGGTAATACGGTTGCCATTCGTGGACGGTGCCATCGAAGGCTTCCATGCCGTGATCTCCGATCCGCTTCGATTTTAGAGCGTATTGTTCGCCCTTCTCTATCGGGCTGGAGCAAAGGTTACATTTTCTTTTTGATCTACTGCGTCGGGTTTTCATGGTGGCTCCTTCCTGGGTTGGGCCTATATAATCCCATATCCTGCCTATCGAGGTCAAGAGGTTAAGCGGTCCTCCCGTCTTCGATACAGGGACTGCCATGCGGCCATGATCTTCTGGACGACGTCGTCCCCGGCAAAGTCCCCGGCAAAGTCCGGGCGGCTAATAGCTGCCAGCATTTCGGCGTGGGTCCATCCGCGTGCCTTCCAGTACAAGTACTGTTCGGCGGCAATTTCCTCTACATCACGGGGCATTTACCCACCACGCCGGGGTCTCGGCACAGACGATCCATGGCTCGTGCGCCGTGGCCCGTTCACATTCGGCCATGGTTTGGTATTGTTGGTTCAGCACCACGAGGCGCGCTTCGTCGCCGCCGCCGATGATGATGGCGACGGCGACGATGACCATTGCGGTTGCTGTCATTTTGCTTGGGCATGAATTTTGGGCGAGGCGCGATATTCGAATCTTGGTTGGCCTTTGTAGGCGGGGTTGTCGGTTCGTTTTTGGGTGAGGTGCACGAGTCCTGCCTCTGCGGCGGAATAGGCTGCGGCCCGCACCTTCCGCAAGTATTTTGCGGCGGGCGACAGGGAGTCTTTGCCTGTTTTTCGGTTATGCATTAGTTGGTCGCAGTCCACGGCCAGGAATCCAACGTGGTAGACCATGTGTTTTGCCCCTATTTGGTTTTCCACCCACGACAGGCGGGGCACTGTCCAAATCGACTCGCCGGTAACCGGGAAGTGGTGCTTGGACGTTTTGAACCCGCCCCGGTTCAGTTGCGCTTCTGCTCCACCGACATATTTCTCTAGCGCCATTATGTGATCTCCTTTGCCTCCCTGGGTTGAAGGGGTTGGCAACCGCAGCGGCTTTGACCTAGGGCAAGGGGGCCACTGCGGTTGCCGGACCTGCCGCGCTTGCCGGGAGGGCTCTCCCGCGACAGGTTGGGGCATAAGGGGATGAGCCCAAAAGCCCCTGGCGACGCTGGCCGTCCAACTTGACCGGCATCGCCCCCGAAGTATACAATGTTATGCGGTCCTGTCAATATATGTGGCTTACTTCACGGGAGGGGGGCGGAGGTTTACCCCCCTCTGATCCCTCCGGAATTTAAACAAGAAGAGCGAGAGACAACATGAGACACGAGCGAGACTTTTATCCGACGCCGCAGAGCATCATCGACGCCATATTGTTTCACGTGAAACTGAGAGAAAATGCGGTTGTATGGGAGCCGTGCGCCGGGGACGGTCGCTTCTCGACGGCGCTCGAACAGTCCGGGTACCGCGTCGTCAGCCACGACATCGACGAGGGCTACGACTTTTTTGATTGGAAGTCGGCGCAGGCTCCCATCATCGTGACCAACCCTCCTTTCAAATATATTCGACGGTTCATCGACCACAGCTTTAAGATTGGCGTCGAGCAAATGGTCCTGGTAACGCCGGAGCGCCTCTGGGCCTGCCAGAAGGGCTACGAGCAGATTCTCAGGCACCGGCCCTCGCTGTTCGCGAACCTGACCTGGCGCGAGGATTACCTCCAAAAGGGGGGGAGCCCGGACAGGTCATTGGCCATCAGCGTATGGGACGGCCCGTGCGCTAAAAGGACCGCATATGAGGTTTGGCAAAGGGTTGAAAACGAGATAGAATGCGAGGTAGAGCAGACGCCGACTGTCTCCTATTACTACGAGGACCACGTTCCTTGCGAATTTTGCGGCGCACTTACCAGAGGAAGGGTTGTGGAAGACCGCGTCGAATGCGACGCCTGTCACGCTGTACTGGTGTGAGGATATAAGAGATGAATCTGAAGAGAGCAATGCTTATACTGGCGCTGGTGGCGATAGCCGCGACGGCGATCATATTGCTGACCAACGACATGAGATGTGCACCGCCGTGCATTTAAAAGGAGACGCATCGTGAAATTTTTGAAAGCCGCCGCGCTTGTCGGCCTGATCTTTTGTGCAGGAATTGTTGACGCCGTCGCAGATTGCGGTCCCCAGCACAGCGAGATGTTGAACACCGCCGTTAGGATCGATACGACAGGATCTGGAACCGTCATCTATTCCCAAAACCACGGCACCGAAGAGAAGAAAAAGTACGAGACGTACATCCTGACAAATTATCACGTCATCGCTGGATCCATCCGCATCCGCGAGATCTGGTCCCCGCAAAAGTCCCAGAAGGTGAAGAGGGAAACACGTTCTCCCGTCACTGCTTTTTGGTTTGACTATATAAGGTGCGCCCGCAGCGTCGGAACCAGAGGCAAGTTGGCCGACATCGTGGCGCATGACGAGCAGCGCGATCTAGCTCTTCTCCACCTCCGGGACTTCGAACGCGGCGTCGAGCCGGTGGCCTTTATTTTGCCGGAAGACGAGGTGCCAAAATTGGGGCAGCGGGTCTGGGCCGTGGGCGCTGGACTGGGGTATCCCCCTTTTATGACGTCGGGCGAGATGGCCTTCAGTGAGCAAATTATCAACGGCTACAGGTACCAGCTAGCTACGAGCCCAATCATCTTCGGCAACTCCGGTGGCGCACTGTTCGCTCGGAGCAAGGAGCGCCGTCGCTTTGAGATGATTGGTGTACCTTCAAGGGTCAGCGCAACGGGGTTTCAGGCTGTGACGCACATGGGCTGGAGTATTCCAACTGAAACGGTCTACAAGTTTCTCAAGGAAAATTTCCACGGCTTCATCGTCGGTGACGAGTACCTAGCGCCGAAAGACAGGAAGCCGAAGTCCGAGAAAAAAGATGACTAAATGGCTGGCCCTTATCCCAGCGTCAATAGTGGCGTTGGGCGCGGCGATTGCCTGGGGCCAACTGATTCAACAAAACGAAGACCAGGACCGGCGCATCTATAAAATTGAGGACGCGGTAATCAGCATGGGAGAGATTTCGTCGCGGCAAGAGCGTATAGACGAGCGCACCCTGCACATGCAGAAAAATCTGCAAGAGCAGCGCCGTTTGTTGGACGGTCTCGTGAGAGTGTGGGGGACGTCGCCCCCCTAACCGTCTTCCGAAGCCCGTCCAGCGTACAGCGCCATGTACCATTGAGAAAATATCACCCGCAACTGACCGCTGATTGTTCGGTCCTCCGCGTTCGAGATTTTCACGATCTCCTCATACACCTCGCGGGGTACCAGAATGCTTTTCCATTTTTTTGTGTCCATTGTCGGCGTACCTCCTGGAGGGAATATATGCGATTTTCTGCCGAAAAACAAGACGGTAAGGGGTAGTTCCGATCTCGGGAGAGAACACCGGAAAGGCGGCTGAGTTCTTGGCCGCGTCGGTCATTCAGTCCAGGCAGGCCGACCGCTGGGAGGTGGTTTTTGCGGGTGTTAGCCGCATTGATCTTGTTGCCTTTTCCGGGCCTCATGTTGTCCGAGTGCAAGTGAAGTCAACAATCAAGCCACGTAAGGCCACAAATCGGGCGCTGCCCCGATACGAATTTCTGGTGTATCGCGCCGCTGCCGGGGCCCGGCGTAAACTCACGAAAGTTGACTGCGATATCGTCGTGCTGGTTGCGCTAGACAAACGTCTGTGCAAGTTTGTGCCTGTCGAGAAATGCACAAAAATGCATTGGCGGGTTCCCCCGGAAGAGTTTACCGTCGAAAATCAAGAGCGAACGTTGAGAGAGGTTTTTGAAAAATATGAGAGACGACCTGATTGAATTTTTGATGTCCGATGCGGAAGCGGCTTGCAAGGGAGACAACGACAAGATGGCGTTGTACCTCGCGGGTGTGGCCGCTGGAGTGCTCGACGGCTCGTTGGCCGCGACCTCTCACGGGTTCATACGCAAAGACCCTAGCGTGGACCAAATGCCGAAAGCTATTCCGAAGGCTGTTCCACAAGCCGTCCTGACCACAAATGAGATCATTGAGGGTTTGGATGGCGGCGACTAGGTCTCGGTTGGCACTGCCTCGCCCCAGGATGGCCCCATGTCGATGTCACATTTCGAGGGGACCTCCAACGGAACGGCATCGACCATGACTTGGGCTATCTCCTTGGCCTCCTCCAGGGAGGATACGGAGCAGTCCAGTTCATCGTGAACCATGATCATTGGCGTGACGCCTTTTTGGTGGAGATCGACCATGGCTTGTTTACACATGTCGGCTGCGGACGCCTGGATCAAACGGTTTAGCGCCTTGTAGGTCATGGCTCTTTTCAGTCTGGTCGTTGGGCCGTGGGCCGCGACTGCTTCATCCCAAGGCAGTGCCTTGTGCATTTGGAAGGTATCCGGCTCCCATTTTTCGAAGCGGCATTTCCGGCCTTTCAGGCTACGGATGCTCCCGGAGGATTTTCGATCTTCCAGGCGGCGGGAGACGCCTTGCGAGAGCATTTTCACGAACGGAACCCGGGCGTGATACTGCTTGGTCAGATCTTTGGCCTCGTCCAGGGAGATGTCGAGTTGCTGGCTTAATTTAGTGACCCCCATTCCGTACATCATGGCTAGGTTTATGGTCTTCGCTTGCTTGCGGGAGATGTCGGCCATCTCCGCGACCATGGTATGGAAGTCCATGTCCGGATCGTTGCGATAACTTTCTACGAATTCCTGGACGCCGGGAAGCCCGCCGTCCTCGTTTTTCCATTCTCCGTATGCGGCTGCGTAGTGCACCAGGATGCGCGGCTCCTGTTGCGAGAAGTCCACCGCCGCCCACTGCTTTTCCTCCTCCGGCAGGAACAGGGACCGGATCATGGGGCCAAGCTGGGCGTGACGCGCGGGCACTTGCTGGAGGTTCGGGTTGGACATCGACGTGCGGCCAGACACGGTGCCGCCATCGTCAGATCGAAGCTGGTTAATGTGGGCATGGATGCGGCCATCGCCAGCGACGTGACGCAGGATCGTGTCGATGAACGTGGAGTGGGTTTTGTTAATTTCTCTCGACTCGACCACGAGGCTGGCAATTTCGGAGGGGTGCTCAGACAAAAAGGTTTTGGTGAAGCTGGGGTTTCCCTTTTCGGTCTTGGGGTACGACACGCCTATGGCGTCGAACGCCTTGGCGATGGACGCCGCAGCCCAGATTTCGACGTGATGGCCGCTGATCTTTTTGATCTTTCGCAGCAGCGCCTTCTCTCGCGTCATCAATTCTTGCTTGGTCCGTTCGGCGCGGTCTATGTCCACTCTTACGCCGTTCCATGTCATGTCGATCAAACACGGCAGGAGGTCTGTTTCCAGCTTATGCACGGACCATAGGTCCTCGGTATTCAGCCGTGGGATGAAGTTGCGCCAAAGTTCGAGGGCAAGCTCGGCGTCGGTTTCGGCGTAGGGCCCGACAAAATGCGCGGGGAGTTTCCAAAGCTCGGCCTTGGGGTCCACCCCGAATTCCCGTGCGGCTTCCGTGAGCGTCTTTTCGGATTTTACTTTGCCCAGGTAGTCGTAGGAGAGCGCGTTGAGCGAGTAGCTGAACCTGTTTTCGTCCAGCAGTCCGGCGGTGATCAACGTGTCGATAATGCGCCCGTTAAGTTTAAAGCCCATGCGGCGTATCCAGCCCGCATCGTACTGGGCGTTGTGCATGATTTTGTCGGCGGGACATTCAAAGACGCGCTTGAGCCACTTGCTGACGACACGTTCGTCTAGGTTGCCGCCGCCCAGGTGGCGCAGGGGGATGTACGTTTTCCAGCCGTCAACTGCAATCGCGACACCGACAACCTCGCCAACGTTCCGGGCCCAGCCTGGGCCGTGGGTCTTGAGGTCCGGATCCCGGGTCTCGACATCGATGGCAATTTCTTTTGCGTCCGTTATGTCGGGAAAAGTGTCGGGGGGGAGCCACTCACTTACCGGGGGGAACATTGCCATCTGTAATTTATTCGTCATCTGCTATTTCACTACCAATTGCGGCGTACCCCGCAATGTCCTTCCAACTGTCATCGTCGTTGGCGTTGACCAATCGGGCTATTTTAAGCCAAATCAGTGCTTTAACAACCTGTGAAGGCGAAACCTCCTGGCCAAAAATAACGGACCATCCAGCGGCAATGCGCTGATGGTTCGTGAGCGGCGGTCCGTACTTCTCGGCCCGTGGGCCGTGGACCAGCTTGAACGCCTCTTGCAGAATTTTACCGCGTTTCATATTTCGAAGCTCCGGTAGGTGTTCTCGGGTTCGACCAGGTAAAGCTTTTGCCGCGTTCGCGTCACGCCGACATAAAACACTCTATTGAGATTGTCGGGTTCGATCTGCCTTTCGTTGTCGGCGGCTGTTGTTAGGTCCGTCATCAAGACAACGTTGTCGGCCTCGCCGCCTTTTGCGCCGTGGATTGTGGACACTGTGATCCTCGGGGGGGCATTGAATTTTTCGCCCCGGCGCAAGAGCGCAACGAGGTAGGCTCGTTCCGCGTCGGGAATCTTATCCAGCGCCTCGTGCCAGATCATTTTTTCGTCAACCAGAAGGCCGTGGTTTTCTTGGAGAAGCGGAAGCGTGAACAAAGCTTCATCGTCGGCCTGAATCTTCTTGAAGCCCCGCTCGACGTGGGAGCCCGCTGACATGAAGCTGTACATTGTCTTGGCGGCGTCAAGGGCAATGCTCTTGCCGTTTCGCAATTGCTCCCATGCGTTGACGGCGGTTGATAGCTTGGGGTTAATGGACGAGTGGCCTTGTTTATCGAACAAAAAGCCCGCAGATTTTAGCTCGTAGTTGATTGGATACAGCATGTACCGCGCCTGCGCGAGAATGAGCCACGAGCCTTCCGACAAATCGACATCATTAATGTCGCGAATGCGGCCCACGAGGCCCTTCTCTTTTCGCGGGCGGTAGACCTTTGGGTACCGCTTGTGGATGCGGTTGGCAATGTTCATGGCCACGTCGTGAACGGAGGAGGGTATTCTGTACGACTGCTCAAGCGTCTCGCTTCCGCCTGGGAGGTTGATGAAATGATCTACGTCGGCCCCGGCCCATTTGTAGATGGCCTGATCATCGTCGCCAGCGCAGTACATGCGTTGAGATTTGCTGTCCAGAAGGTGAGCAATGTCCCATTGCAGCGGCGTGAGGTCTTGCGCCTCATCTAGAAAGCATAACTCAAACTTGGGGCAGGCCGCTGGAGCATAATCTAGAAAGCCTACCAGCATGTCGGTGAAGTCGTAGAGACCGTTGACCTTTTTATATTCGTTATATGCCCGTGCGATATAGTCCACCTCTTCCCAACTGTAGGGCAGCGTGTGGTTTCGGTTGTACTCCTTTCGGAGCGGCACCTTTTTCGTGGTCGCTAACGCCAGCAGTTGCAAAACAGGATGGTCCGGATTTACGACTTCGTCCTCTTCCGCGCTGCCGGAGATATCTACGCCAATTCGATTGGCGAACTCCCTTAGATCGGACGGCTTGAGGATTTGCTCTGATCGGAGACCAAGCACCCGCAGCGCCAGGGAGTGAATGGTGCGGAAATAAGGTAATTCCTTTTGAGCGTCCAGGTTAAACCTCGCGGCGGCGCGATCTCTCGCCTCATAGGCGGCTTTCCTGGTAAACGCCAGGAATGCAATCCTTTCAGGAGGGGTGCCCCCGTCCAGGGCCGCATCGACCATGTTCAAAAGGGTTGTGGTCTTCCCTGTGCCCGGGGGGCCAAATACCCGGAGCATTAGAACGGAGCCTCGGACGTGTCCCCAAAGTCGGGCGTGGAGACCTCCACCTCAACGACGTTGTAGGCAGGAATGCTCCATACGCGGGTGGGCTTGTTCTTGATCCGGATTTGCTCCGGCTCTCCACCTATGTCGCGCAGCCGCTGACTGATGACGTTGGCCTTGTATTCGAAAAATCGATTTTTTCGCAAATGGCCCCCGAAGTCCTTCAAACGGAAGAACGTCCTCTTCTTCTCTTCATCCGTCCAAGGGCGGCGGAGAAGGATTTCCTCTTTGTCGTTCGCCGTTTGCATGGACGTACAGAACTCCTCCAGAAGATCGTAGAACTGGCCGTTAACGGAACTATCTTTTGATACCTCTATGATGCTGCCCTCCATTGTGATCATCTCCGACAGAAGGGCGTTCATTCGAGCTTCCCAGACAGGTTTTGCGGCGGTCTCCGGAAAGAAATTGATCTGCTCCACGCAGGCTTTTTGAAATGCGGCTTGGTTCATCAGAGCTTCAGTATCAAGCTCTACAGGGACGCCGTTGACGTCCAAAAACCAGACGGGAGGATCCGAATTGTACTTGCGAAGATTCGCCACGGTAGCCGACAAGCCCCCGCCGATGCCGTGCTTCTTTGTCCGGCAGACGTCACGGTTACAATGTGAAACTATCGGCATGTCCCTGCACTTGTAGGTGTAATCCTTGCGGCGCAGTTGATTGGCGACGAGGTTGACCTCGTTGAGGGGCAAAGGTGGCCCCATGTACTGCATGTTAAAGGTCATTATCTGGGTTTCCCAATCGTCCGGGAAAGCTTTCCGGAGATAGACACCAAGATTGAATAGTCCGTTGTTCCTTGTCCCTTCAGGAAAGCCTTGATTACACAAGTACTGAAGGCACGGAGGTCCGTCAGTCAGACTTTCTGTCGCCTCCTCTAACGACAACGCGAGGATCTGTTCGGGCGTCTGAACACGCTCTTCATGCAGTTCAAAAAACTGCTCCAGAGTTGCTGCCGTGCCATCGTCCATGAAGGCGTACCGCAGCCCCTCCTCCGCGTCGAAATAGGGCACCGTCAGGTAATTGCCGGTGTCGTTAGCGTGAAGCTTAATTTGCTTTGGAAAAATCTCTGTGACGTCGCTGAAGCCCAACGCGGCCCTTAATCGTGTCAGGGTTTCCTGCATTTCTCGCGCAGGCATCCATTCGGACGAAAACAGAGACAGATGCGCTCCACCGGATTTAGACCTAAAACAAATGAACGGAAGCTTGTGCCTTTTGATTTTTTCGACAAGGGCCTTGTGGTCTGTGGGGTAGACGTCAATGTCTATAGCGCCCCACCGGCAATTATTGTCTCGGTTGATGGGGATAATCCCCATAGCCTTTCCCTGACCGGCGAGGTGCCGGTCCCAGTGGCCCGTGGTCCGTGGTTCATGGTGGACCTTGGCGGTACCGACGTTCTTGCCGTTGGCTTGTTTTTTCTCGACGACGTAGGTGCCATAGGCATCACTGAGTCCGTCGAATATTGACGCAAATTTCTCGCTGTTGGACATAGCGGTCCCCTAAAAATGAGTGGCGGGGACAAGCCCCGCCACTCCAGGTTAAAACGGGACGCTATCATCCAGGCTGGTTTCGGAGCCCGCATCTTGTTGATGCTTTACCTGGACTTGCCCACTCTCGACGCTTTCTCCAAAGGTTTTGGCGGCATGATACAGATTAATATCCTGCACCTGTCCTTCCAGGGCGACTTCCCAGCCGTGCCAGGAGCCCTTAGAGTTTTCCTGGCCGACAGTTGTCAGCCGGTAGACGTGAGAGAACATTGGCGGCGTGAAGGGTACACCGTTCTTGCCTTGCATCTGTCGCGACAGGACCATCGACATCCACTTCCGGCTTTTTTTAAGCTGTGTGGATTTCATTGCCACGAGAGCCCGCTCGGACCCTTCTTTAGACAAAAGAAGGACGTAATGTTGCGCGGTCTGTTCGATGTAATCGCCCGTACCGCCAATCACGTAGTCCTTGTTGTCCTCTGCGGACCGCTCTGTCGTTGGGCGCGTTTCGCTGGGCCCAAAAATGCCTAGTGGAGCGCCGGAGCCGCCCCCGCGTGGAGCCCACTGGATGAACCGTTTCTGGAAAGCGCAGGGAATTACGAGTACGCCGTCTTTCCCCGAATAACTCGCTCCAGTGACAGTGTTGTAGATGTCCCCGGGCTTGGCGTTATCAAGATTATCCAAGATCGGGTCCTGGCGGGAAAGCACTTTGAGGAACGGCAGTGCCAGATCGTCGGATGTCACGTTTTCCATTCCGAGACCGGCGTCGGCCTCGAACATGGATTCGTCAAGCACGGCAACGGCGGTGCCGTTGCCTTTTTTCTTCGCTGGTGTCTTCGCCATGATTATCGGCTCCTTTTGATGATGGCCCGCTGGCCGATGTATGCGCCGAACAGGTCCATGGGAAATTTGTCCCCGGCTTCCATTCGTTCTTTGATCCAAGCTTTAAGCGTACTGGGGTGAACCCCCGTGTTTTGTTCCGGCAACAAGCCGTGCCCCTCCAGGATTTTCCTGAAGTGGACGGCTTTTTCGTCCTCGCCGCGACCAAACACAATTGAGAGGGTGTTTTTTATGATGTCATCGAACCCGTTATCGCGCAGCCACTCGTAGGCGGGCTCCCGGTTGGCCACAGAAATGTGCCCCCCGTAAAGGTCCTTGATCGTTACTCTTGAGCCGTCATCCAATTCAAATGAATTGACTCCGATTTCGGCCATCATAGAAGGGAGTTCCTCCTCGGACTGTTTCCGGAGGTCCTCTTTTCTAGCTTTGAGGGTTTTTTCCAGATCGTCGATCTCGGCTTCTTTGTCACGAATTTCTCGTGCCACCTCGGCCATCGATCTTAAATTCTGGGAGTTCAGGGTATCTAACTTGCTGGAATCGGACGTAGCGTCGAATTCCATTTCAGCTAGCACATCATTGAGGGGGAGAGTCTTATCAGGGGTCACGTTTTTCCTCCGTGGTTCGTGGTTCGTGGTTCAAGGGCTTTTGGCCCTTTACAGGAGTACGATAATATCGTATACCACGTCAGTGTCAAGGAGAAATATCCAATGACTTACATTTTTAAGACAAAGCCCTACGATCACCAGAGACGGGTCTTTGAGGAGTCCTGGAAAGAGCCCTTCCACGGGTGGTTCCTGGAGATGGGGACAGGCAAAACGAAAATCGCGTTGGATAACGCTGCCGCTCTTTATGAGGCAGGCAAAATAAATTCCGTTCTCATCGTTGCGCCCAAAGGCGTGTATGACAACTGGGTGAAAAGGGAGATCCCGACGCATTTACCGGATCGGATCGACACCTTGCTGGTGCGGTGGCAGGCCAATCTCACGAAAGGGTTCCGGGAGCAGATGACGGAACTGGTACGGCGCGCGGACCCGCGCCTGCGTATTCTGGTTATGAACGTCGAGGCCCTGTCCACGAAGAAAGGGGCCACGGCAGCGTTCCTGTATCTGGAAAACCATCCGGACAATCTGGTGATCGTGGACGAGAGCACGACGATCAAGAATCGCAAGGCTGCTCGAACCTCAAACATCATCAAGTGCGGGCGGCTGGCCAAGTACCGGCGTATCCTGACCGGCTCCCCCATCACAAAGTCTCCCATGGACCTGTTCAGCCAGTGCGAATTCCTGGACCGCGAGGCGTTGGGGCACAAAAGTTACTACGGGTTTCAGGCCCGATACGCCGAGATCCAGAGGCGCACCCTCGGGCACCGCTCCTTCCAGGAGATCACGGGCTACCGGCGGTTGGACGAACTGGGGGAGAAGCTAGGCGGCTTTTCGCACCGGATCCTGAAGGAAGAGTGCTTGGACCTTCCCGACAAGGTTTATGTCACGCGCATCGTCCCGCTAACGGACGAGCAAAAGCGCGTCTACAAGGAAATGAAGAAGTTCTCGCTGGCTCAAATTGACTCTGGCGAATTGGCGACAACGACATCCATTCTGACGCAAATAATGAGGTTACAACAAATTGTGTGTGGGTTTTTGCCTTCGGATGAAGACGGAATCAAGACCCTCCCAAACAACCGTCTCACAGAACTTCTGGACACGGTTGAGGAAGTTCAAGGCAAGGTGATCATCTGGGCAGCGTGGGTCCACAACGTCCAAGAAATCACTGATGCTTTGCGCCGTCGCTTCGGGCCCGAAGCGGCGGCATCTTTTTACGGCGAAACTCCACAGGACGAGCGACAGAATACAGTTGATCTTTTCCAAGATCAAACGTCGCCGCTCCGGTTTTTTGTGGGGACGCCCCGGACGGGCGGCTACGGCCTGACCCTGACCGCTGCAAACACCGTCATCTACTACGCCAACAACTACGACTTAGAGATACGCCTGCAATCAGAGGACAGGGCACACCGAATTGGTCAAGAAAAATCCGTGACGTACATCGACATCGTGGCGGAAGGGACCATAGACGAAAAGATTTTGGACGCCCTGCAAGCCAAAAGCAACATTGCCAGCGACGTTCTTGGCGAAAAAGCCCGGAAGTGGTTCAGCTAGCCCAACCCATGAAGATAGCCCGTGTCGCGGTGGTAGCGGAGGACCTCTTTGCGGTTGCCCTCGCCCGTCGTTGAGCAATGTATCCAGCCGCTATTTTTGTCGTCGTCGGTGTAGCCCTCAAGAATAAGCTGGTCAAAATCCAGGTTGTCCCTGATCCAGGATGCGACGAGGTGATTGTCTACTCCTGGAAGCTCAAAGTCAGCGGCCTCGCCCTTGGTGTGCTGGCTCTTGCTGCTGGACCCAATCGCTTCACACAATTGCGGGCTTCTGAAGCCGGAGCTAGGCGAAAAGGCCACGCCGAAGTGCTCCCGGATGGGCTCCAGGATCGTTTCGCAAAGCCGCTCCAACGCTGGGATGTGGCGCGGCTCGGGCTCATTGGGAATGCCCAGCCGAAGGGCGGTAGAACTTTTTGTCAGTTCCGCCAGGGTGAAGTGGGGGGATAATCTGCCTCGGTGGTACGTCATAGCAATGCTATCAAGGCTACGATGCCAATAAACACTATGGGCACAAGGGTCATAATGGCAAGGTTGATTAGTATGACTTCCATGGGATACCTCCTTTATGGAGAGACCAACATAGTCCCATACTTCTTGTTATGCAAGGCTCCCAATACCCTGAGTGGCGGCAAGTTGCTGACGACCTTGACGGGCTTCAAGAAGAGGCGAGATGGGGTCGCCGGGAAAAACGTCCTGATAGGCCAACCCGCCGGGGGGCGCTGCTGCCGCTGCCATTTGAACGGGAGGAGCCGCTTGAGGAGGAGCCGCTGCCGCCTGAACGGGAGGGGGTGCCGCTTGTGGCGCGGAAG
>Ga0255047_10001259_pt1 | contig 18763 bp, 23 predicted proteins | sample JV7_2_1_MG_FD_183640 | JGI IMG/M metagenome (GOLD analysis project Ga0255047, IMG submission 183640) | Seawater microbial communities from Jervis Inlet, British Columbia, Canada - JV7_2_1 | ecosystem: Environmental > Aquatic > Marine > Inlet | place: Canada: British Columbia | collected 2016-10-06 | reverse complement strand
TAGCAGCCCTCCATCTGGCATCAGTAATAGATGTGCCTTCCATCATATTCATATTAGCATCCGACATAGGTATACCTGTTGAATCTTGTAATGGTCTTTGATAAGGTGAAGAAGTTAAATTATCTGCTGGATAAATAGGATGTTTAACACCTAATCCGTCTACATAAGATAAACCAACATAATTTACATAATCAGGAGGTAATGGGATTTGCCCAGAAGGAGGAAGAGATAATTCTTGAGATTTAATTGATTTTAATGTATCATAACTAAATTCTTGTAAACCTCTTTTAGCATGAAATATAACTTCATTTCTACCTACATTTGATATTAATTTTTGATATCCTACATAAGCAAACATAAAGTTATTAATAACATCCTCTAGACTTATATAAGCATAATTTCCATAATTTTCCCATAATTGTTCCTCCCTTAATTTAACCATAAAAACATTAGCAGCTACTAATGGTGTGGTTAATGCAATACTATTTCCAGTTACTGTGACTGTATATAAAGGATTAGCTTGTAGAGTATAAGGAGTAAAAGTAGCCCCTCCATCTACACTTATAAACATGTCAAAATTGTTTAAAGGGAAATTAAGCGCTGTAGTATCATTAGTATAATATATTAAATCAGTATTAAAAGTAGTAACAAACGGCCCAGATAAGGCGGCTGGATCTACTACAAATAATTGCTCTCCAATATAATATTGAGTATTGTTTTCTGTTATAAGTGCCATCTAATTATGATTTTTCATTTTGATCTTCTGCTTGAACTATCCCAGCGGCTAATTGAATAACACTTGGATCTTCAACCACTATTCCTGCATATACTAATATTCTTAATATAATTTCAGTTTGTTCAGAAATATGTAATTCAAAATCCTGACTACCATTAGCATTGTAAATATATTGTCCTTGACCTCCTGTAGTATAATTCCATACCACATCTAAAGGTGTTCTTATATAAGATACAGTAATTCCAGTTTGGATAGTTGTAGGATAAACAAATAAACCCCCTTGTTCATATAAATATACAGGAAACATTTCTGTGGGTTTTGTAATAGGAGATAATTCTTGTTTAATTAATTCATTTCTTTGTATATATTCAGTTTCTTTTGCAACCCCATAAGGATTTGTATATATTACACTCCCAATTCTATAAAATTGATTCGGAAATAATTGTATTAATATTACATCCCCTAGAGCTGGTATTGCTAACATTTGAAGAATATTGCTATTAGAGCTCCATGTATAAAGTCCTGCTGCTACTTCAGCCCCATTTAAAAATACTTTAATATCAGCATTTTGAGATTGGGCTGTAGTCCAAGTTGTTACAGTAAATGCGCTTACTATCGCATCACCTATAAATGTTTGTGTGAAGGCTGGAATTGTTGTAATACCTGGAGGGGTAAATCGATCAACATTAAATGTAGCTGGCCCTATAGTTTGGAAAGGCTCTAACATTTGATCTACATTTTTAATTCGATTACCATATTCGGTATCATTTTGAGGAAGACGGTACTGTTGATTTAAATCACTTGCATATCCTTCGAACATTGTTCGTTGAACTTGAGTCCCAAATTTATTAAATTCATCTGGTGTAATATATCCTCTTTGTTGTTGGTTAAGGATTAATAAAACCGTTTTATAGACTATATCTACGTTTACCGCCATTATAATTTCTTTATAATAAAAAGGCGGCGTGATGCCGCCTCTCTATTGTTATTTATTAGATGATCTTTTTTTCGATCGTCTTATATACTTCTACTCCTTCATCTGTTTTAAACCATGCAGCTAATGCTGAATATGGATTTTCATCAAAAGGAATTGTCATTAATTTACGATCATTAGTTCCCCACATAAAGTATCTTTGATCTTGTGATAATTTTACTATGTGTTGTTCTGTTGCTTTAATCGCAAAGTTTCTTAATTCGACATTTTCATCTTGTACAAGATTAATAAATAAAGCAGGATTTGCTTTTGCCATTCTTAAAATATCTCTTCGAATTTCTTTAGAAGACATATTGGCAACTTTAGTTCCCATTTCTACTCTTAAAATAGCTTCTGCATGATCTACTTCAATATCTCTAGCGGCATTAAGTGCCATGATTTCCATCTCTAGATCTACTAAATCGTCTTTTGCTTCTGTTACTGCATTATATTCATCATAATCTTTTCCTTTTCTTGGATGATATAATGATAATAATTTTTGTAAATTTACTTTTTCTTTAGGTACAAATAATGTTCCGTCTTTAAAAACGATATGTTGCAAAGTTGCTTCACCTTTCTGCTCATCTTGAAAAGGAGATGGCTGATTAGTAGCATATCGTAATGCTCTCTGTTCTTTTTTTACCGTATCAAAATACAAAAGAGGATGTCTTGTTGTATGTTTACTCGGTATAGTATAAGTTACAGGGGTATGATGAGTTCTTAAGTAATAAGTTCTATCTTTTACTTCCCAGCCATCATTCTGAGTTTCTTGAGTTTCTTTACTCTTTTTTGCCATGATATAATATAATTAAATAGTTAAAAATAAAGGCACTGGGTGCCGAAGCACCCGTTACCTTATAAATAATTATGCACTGAATAGTACAAAGTTATTAGCTGCCTGTACACAAAGACATCTTTCTGATAAGAAGTTTACTTGCATAACGTCAACGTCAGAGGTGTAAGCACCACCAACAGATCCAGTTAACCAAGATTTCATTCTTCTATCATCAGCTTGAGAAGCTCTATATCTTACGTGTAAGAAAGGACGTCTAATGTTTGTACCAAGAACTTGGTCATAAACAGTAGATGTTCCAGCAGGAACTAATACTCCTTCAACATTGCTAGCTCCATTAAAATTAGTGGAACCACCTCTTGTAGAAGCATCATTTAGATATTTCCATGAAGTTTTATAGAAGTCATAAGAACCTCTTCTAAAACCAGAAAAGCCTAAATTAAGCGCCATTTCTTCAGAGTTTTCAAATACACCATAAGATGTACCTCCAGCTCCGTAAGAATTTTGCACAGCTAACATATTATCAAAATTTAACTCAGTAGCTCTATCTAAGAAAAGCATGTTTTCTTCAATAGCACCCTGAGAATCTAAGTTTTGAAGAATAGCATCAAAGTCAGCCATTCCACCAGCAAAACCAGTCATCACGTTACCTCGAGCTTGAATAGCGTCGAACATACCTTGAGTACCTAATTGGTTACCTGCAGCAAATGCAGAGAAACCAGTGTTATTAGCTGCTGGGATTGCCCCACCAATAGCCGCTGCATAGAATCCACCTGGTGCGCCAGCTGGTCCTGATGTAGCATCAGAAATTTGGCCTTCAATAACGACCATTTCTAAATAATCTTCAAATCTTAATCTAGTTTCACCTTCAGCTTTTAGATACCATAAAAAACCTCCAACTCCATCTTCTGCAGAAACCTCAACCCAACCTATTTGAGCTGTATCAGAACCAGATATTGCATATCTATCTCTGATAATTATTGGTTTATTAGAAAATTGAGTGAAAGCTGGATCTATGTTTTCAGTAACTAAACCAGTACCGTCAACGCCCGCTGGTGATAAACCAGATGCTTTTCCAAATTCAGAACCATAAACATATGTTTTAAGTCCTGCAGCACCAGCACCGAAAGCTGCTTGTAAGCTTGCTTGCTGATATGGATATGCTGTTAAAACCGTACCAACTACTCCAGACACGAATGCCTTTACTGTAGCAGCAGGGTTTAAGGGATCCATAATAACTACTGTCATATTTGGTGTAATAACGTTATTAACGCCCGCAACAACGGGTAAGTTAATATCGACTGTGTTTACACCTGTTAATGTACAGCTGTCATATGAAATGTGTAATCTATTTTGTTCAGACCAGATTACTTGGTCACTTGTCATTGGTAATTCAGCTCCAACCATTCTCAAAAATCCACCTAACGTTCTATTACCATATCTTTCGACTTCAGCTTCGTATACTTCAGGAAGATACTGCTGAGCAAAGTTTCCACCTGCCGCGCCGTCAAATACTAAATAGTTTGTGTTAAGGACTTGTTGAGTTTGAGAAGGTACTATACTACCAAATTGAGGTGTTAATACTCCCATTTCAAATTAATTTTTAATTGTTAAAATTTACGTGTTTTTATTCTAAGTTTCGAAGAATCATCACCACTCACAACCCTCATCTTAATTCCACCAACATTTACATTAGGAGAACTCTCTCTCACTTTTGTACTAATGTTTTTAGAAGATGCATTTATATCTCTAGTTGCATCGGCTTTGCCTTGCTCATAGAAATGATGTGCAATTTGATCAGCATTGGTTGCAGAATAAATAGCTTTATGATAACCTAAAGGGTCTGTTACATTGCCTTCCTTATCCAAGAACTTTTGAGTGAAAGTACTAATGTCTTTTTGATTATCTGCCAACTCCAACGGGTTTTTAATTTTATATCTAAATCTTTTATCTCCGACATTATATTCGAAACCTTCGAATTCATCAGATAAAAGAGTTTTAGTTTCATCTAAAAACTTTTCATGTTGTTGTTGCCCTATTTCTTGATTCTCGTGATAGCGATTGAAAAAGTCCATTGCCTTCTGTTGTTCTTGGGTAACGCCGGGTCTCAACTTGATTTCGTCGTAATATTTAACCTTCAGATCTTCTAGGAAGTTCTTTGCTTTTGCAATTGCTTCTTTTTTAGCGAGTTGTTTTATTTTGACGTCTCGCTCCTCGTCAATCTCAGTATCAAATTTAAAGTTTTCTTCCATAATGAAATTAACTTCGTCATTATTCAAATGAGGTTTTGTTTTCATGTAATACTCTTTTAATAGCACATCTTCATTAATATTAGAATAATCTGCATTGAGCCTTACATAATCCTCAACATTACCACCAGTTTCTTCCATAAAAGAAACAAGTTTTTCAACATTTTCTGGTAATTTTCTTTGAGGTATATTTTGTTTAACTGATTCTGTAGTTTTAGTTTTAACCGGTGCAGGCTTTTTTTCCTCCACTTTTATTTCTTCAAGTACATCTTTTGTCTCTACTTTTTCTTTTTTACTTTCTTCGGTAGGTTTTTCATCTGTTGACTCGATGTCTCTGATCTCCACCTTTTGAACATCTTTGGGCGGTTGATGAGCATCCATATCAATTGACTTCGACTCTTGAATGGCATCTTTAACTTTTTCTACTGGGTCTTTGACCTCTGATTTAACTTCTTTTTTTACTTTTTCTTTTTTAACCGGTAGTTTAGATAAATCTACTTTAGTTATTTCCGGTTCAGCACTAAGTGCTTTTTTAGGTACCTTTATTTTGGTTACCTCTTGTTTTGTCTTTGACATAATAAAATATTATAAAATTAATAAAATAATTATCTAGGTATAAATTGTTCTAAATTTAATCCTGATAATCCATCATTTTCCGATTCAAAATTTTTCGGTAATAAATCGTTTTGGCGTTGTGAAATCATTTCACTTTGTTGAGTAGCTTGAATTTTAGTACGCTTATCTTTCCTGTCTTCAATATATCTTTCTTTAGATTCTTCATTTTGTCTTTGCATACCTGCTAATCTTAATTGATATTGAAATTCTATTTCCATCAATTCTTTTTTAATTGCAGCTTCTGTTTCTAATTTTTGAATTTCTAATTGAGCTTCGCCTTGTTTTATTTGAAGTTCTTTTTGTGCTAAAGCTTCTTGCTTTTGCACTTCATACATAGCTGCTTGTTCAGTCGCTTGTGCATTTGCTGCAGCTTGAGCTTGAATATTAGCTTGCTGCATTTCTTGATCTTTTGCTTGCTTTTGTTTACGTTTTAATTTAAGTAATTGATTTGCTAACTTTAAATTCTTAACTTGTCTAATATCAATTGCGTCTTCTATATCTATACTTTGTTGTTGAAGTCCCATTTGTATATTAGTCTCTAATACAGCTTTTTCTTCTTCATCTGGTTCTAATTCTAAATAAATACCAAAATCAAATAAATTAAGATTTTTCATTTCTTCTAATGAACCAGTATTAAATCTACTTATTGCATTAGTTAAAGATTCTGCAGTTAAAGCATAATCTAATACATCAGCAATACGTAAAGAAATATTTTCGGCTATTCTTACACTCATATATAACATTGATTGTAATATATGACGTGTAGCTACATTTGAGGCTGCAGCTGCTAATTTTTGTAAACCAACTAATGCATATTGATCTGGGTTACTTGCATCTCGTGCTTCATTTAATCCGGTTACATCTCTTATCATTTGTAAATAATATTGATAAGTACTAATTAAAGAAGAAATTTTAGCTTGCGATGCTGAGGTTTGTAATTCTTGAATTGGAACCATTCCTCTATTTGGATCTCCATCTTGTGTTTGTGATCTACCTACAATACTACCAGTTTGGAAATACATATTTAATGCTTCCTGTGGATTATAGTTTGTTCCATTCCCTAAGTCTACTTCTGATAACCCATCTACATCCACAAATACTCCATCAGGTACCATACGAGATATTACTTGTTGAAGTTTTAAATGCGTTAATTGGATCATATCCGCAAACCCAGTACATTTACTTACTACCGATTCTACCCTACCTCTATAAATTCTTGGAGCTGTAATAACATAATTCATTCTACATTTAGTAGTATCAGCTGCTGGACGAGTCATATTTTCTGCCATTCTCCATTCTAGCATATTCTCAATACCTAATACTTTAACTCCTGAATATAATACTTCAATTTTTCTACTTACTTTATCAAATTTATCACTTGGAGGTGGATCAAAGAAATCTGTCTTTTTAAGAGATTTTTGTAATCCCTGATCTGTTTGTTTTATTTTCCATACTTGTTCTGAATAAGTTTTATATTCAAAATATAATAATTGAATTATATCAGGATCTTCATTCCAATTTCTTAAATAATTTTGTGTACCAGGAAACTTCTGGATTTTATCCATTTCCTCTACAGTTAAATGTGGGAATTGTTTAGCTAATTCTGCAATACTTACTGATTTAACTTCTCCTACATAATATATATCTTCAAAATTTGGATCTTCTGTATAAGAATATACTAAATTAGCAGGGTCCACATAATCAACTGTAATTCCATTAGAAGTATTATAGTTAGTTTTAGAACAAGCAATACCTAAAACAACAAGATCATATAGTAATCTTCTTTTTGTTTCATGGTATTTATTATTAGCTAGTACATTTGTAATAGCCTCTTCTTCTGCTATTTCAATACTTTGCTTATAACTAAGCTGCATATGTAAACTTAATTCTTCTTTATTTTCTGGTAATTGCTCTGGATTTGCAGTTTGAAACATATTTACACCAGTATCTTTTTGTATCATCTCAATAAAACTCCTTGCATTCATATCTCTTAAAAGAGTTTCTGCATAAGTAGTTCTTTTCTTTTGAGACTCAGGATCTTGAGCATAAGACTTTATTTCATAATTTCTTTGGGACATTCCATTAACTACTATATCCACAAATTTAGATATAATAGGTACTGGTTTCCAATCTAAATTAAGATAAGATAAATCACCATTAATAGCTAGTTCATCTTTATATTTTTGAATAGGTTGCTCCCCTCTTGCATATAATCTACGAGTATGAAATTGATTAAAATTAACAATAAATCTATCTCCACCACCTCGTGTATTTCTAAACCATTCATTTTCAATAGCTCGTCCTACCAATGTTCCATATTCCAACGACGCCTTTTCTTCATCTGGTACTACCTGACTTGGAAAGCTACTGTTATAATTAGTTGTTATCATTTATTTTATTAATTTTGATAAATTTTTACCCGTACTATTATCATATTTTGCAAAATTTAAAAGAACATCCTGTTTTTCAATTTTAGCATGAGGTCTGTATCTATGTTGATTACACGCCATCAAGGCTAACCCGGAACTAATAGATGCATCATGTGATGTTCTATTATTTATATTAAATCTTGCCCAATCCTCTAAAGTTCTTTGGAAATATAAATCTCCATAAGTTTCCCCTAAATTGCCAACAAAAGTTTCAATATAAGTTTCAATAGCTGCGGCATGAGCTTGCTTTATATCTTCACTTGAATTTGGTATCCCGCCAATTTCTCTTTCTGTTACTGATAATTTAGTTAGAGCTTTATCTGGCCTATTAATAGAAAAATGCCTATATCCTCTGCGACGTAAATAATACAAAAGTCTAGGTTTGTTATTTTCCGCTAAGATAGGCATTCCATAGAAGATTAGTGCCATAAGCACATCTTCAAAAAATATTTCAGCCGTTTGTGGTCTAGCTATATATTCTAAAAAGAAATGATTTGCAGGAACATTTTCCATAGACCATTTAGTTAATCCATGTAATGATCCATTTGAACCTCGTTTATCCACTGTCCCTGATATATCATAAGGGTCACATCCAAATGCGCCAAGATGTTTATTACCAGGATATTTCATTCCTCTTTTTATAATTACACTATTTTGAAGATTTTTAGGGGGTAGCCAGGAAATATGAAATTTTCCTTTTGGATTTGGCATAAATAATACACGACTATCTCTGATACTATCTTCCCATATAAAATTTCCCTTAGTAATTATATTATTATAATTTATATCTTCATTCCAATCTATCTGTTCATAGATTCTAGTTAAATTAAATAAAGATTCTTTAGTTTCGTCTCTAAATGCATGTTTTTCTGTACGTGGGAATTGACGATAAAATTCATTTAATCCATCTGCATCATCTTTTAATCCATCAACTTCATTTTCCCAATAGTTAATAACTCCAATTTTAATTCTTCCTCCATAGGGTCCAAAACTCGGGGCTTTGGGGGTTTCGAATACAGGTAGGCCATAAGAATCGATGTATCCTTCGTAGTTCCATTCCATAGGTATGAACAAAGAATAGAGTCCTGAGCGAGTCTGTCCATTGGCGTTTCTTTTTGTAACATCTGAATCATTATATAATTTTTTAAAGTTATCACCTCCTTTATCTAAAGCATTTGAAGTAGATCCCATCATACATTTACCAATAATCCTACTACCTAATCTTAATGTGGTTTTTGTAACTCTCCAGTTATTTAAAATATTAGTTGGTCTTTCCCACTTTCCAGATTCATCATGTACTAATAATTGTAATTTTTCACCATCATAACTATTATCACCAGTATTTTTCCAGTCAATAGTTGTATCTAATCCTTCTAATTCTTCTTCTTTTGTACCTAATTCTATTTTTCTTCTTGTAAATTTAGAAGCCGGTACTCTATATGCTAATTCTGTTTTAGGACGATCCATACCATCTTGAATCGGTTTAAAAAAGAAAGGATAGTTAACTGAAATTGGTACAACCTTATCTGTAAACATCTTTTTAGCATCAGGACCAGTTTTAGATAATATTCCATATCTGGAATCACTTGCTAAAGTAGCTAAGTTTACAACCTCTCCTGAGGCCATAAAAGAGAATCCTGATCTACGGTTTTTAAGGTAACAAATTCCATAACATCTATTGTCGGCTTTACAAGCTTCCCAGAATATAAAGAATAATCTATTGGCTTCTCTAAAGTCTGGTGCCCCAACATCAATCTTACTCCACTGCAAGTACATATAGTGAGTCCCAGTAAGATAAGTATTAATATTTTTATTTTTAAACCAAAATCCTTCGTCTCTCCTTTTAAATTCTTCATCTATATAATTATGCCATTTTTCTTTAAACTCTTCTGGATAATCTTTCCAATCAAATACTGTTTTTATTCTTTGTAATTCTTTAGCATATTCATGCTTTTGCCATGAATTATTTTCAAATTTAATAACAGTTTTAGGTACTTTAGGTAAAGCGATTTTAAGATTTTGTATTTCATAAATTTCTCCAATCTGCCCAGTCTTACTAATAACTATAACATCATGGTCATCATTATATCCATATTCCCATTTTTTATAACGATTTAATCTTTTTATAACTTTAGGTTTAATATAGTTAGTTAAGACTTTATATAAAGTTTGCTTATACATTATTTAGACCTCCCTTCTGCAAAACCTTTAAAAGTTTTTTCTTTCTTAACTTTTTTAGGTTTATTTTCTAACATATCTTTTTCTTCATTAATTCTATTAAGAATTTCAAAAGCATCGAATATAGCTAATTTTTTAGTGGCTGCAGCATTCTTTAATCTATCTGCGGAAATATCATCGTCTGAATCTACAATTGGTTCTTTAGCAACTTTGATTAATTCTTCAACTGCTTTGTGCCCAGCTTGGATTATATTCAGTTTCGTTTCCTTTATATTCGTCATATTTAATAACAATATCTTTAGATTTCATACAATATAATAATTGTCCATCAATTATAAATTCCCATTCTCTCATAGGATTGAATCCTACCACATCTTCTTTATGGACATCTAGTTGTGTTAATATACTATTAGTATATTTTAACACGCCTTTTTGTTGTTTTAATATTTCTACTTTAGACTTATCAGTTTCTCTAACTGGTTTTATAAAACAATAGTCAAGATTGGTTATCCATTCTTTATTTTGTTTATATAAATATATTTGTTCTAAAGGACAAAAATATAAATCTTCTGTAAAATAATTTCTACTATTTCTTTCATTACCTCGTACATCATACCATCTTCGAAATATATTATGATGTACAACAACTATGTCACCTTTTTTAATATTAGTGTCAATAGCTGTAGGTATAGAAATTACTATAGCCATTCTATTTATATATACAAATTCTTCTATATTTGTATTTACAATTAATTTAGAATCTCCTACTTTTTTTTCATTATTATACCTTCCATCAATAGGAGATATAATAAAATTAAATAAACCTTTCATTAATATTCTAAATCATATTCAACAGAAATTGCCATATGAGAATTAAATTTTTTCCAAGGCACAATTTCTTTGTTTTTTTTAATTAAAATATTATAAGAATTATCTTTCTCTTCATGTAATATATGAGAAATTTCATGACCCCCATAAACTTGTTGGCCTACAGCATAATGCATTGCATCATTTTTATAATCTGCTCCTATACTGATTTTTCTTATATTACTCGACATTATCTTTAACCGCCTCATATGAACCATCTTCTAAATTAATATTAATGGCTCCGTACTTCTCTTCTAATTCTTTTTTTAGCTTTTCTTGATCTTCATTAACACCAGCTAAGTCATGTAAGATTGCGTGCTTTTGAGATTCTAAAACCCCCATATTTTGCAACATAACTCTTATCTTCTTTTGAAAATCAATTATTTTATCGAATTCTTCTGTTTCTAATTTATTTACTTTTTCACTCATAATTTAAATTTTATTTGATTATTATTAATTTTTATATATACTCGTTGCTTTTTCAGTCGTACGTCCGCCAAAATAGGCAAGAACGACGGCCATCATGACCTTCTCAAAAGTATCATTCCATAATGAATTAATTTGAAAAGGTATGTTTTCTACACTATCTAAAATTCCTGCTAATGAAAATATACATATACACCATACGAGTACTAGTGGACGTACATTTTTCGATAACCAAGAATCGGACATTGAGTCTGCCTCCCATCTTGATGTAACAGCTTCTAGCTCTTTATTTTGTTGATCATATATTAATTGTTGCAGTTTAATTTTGTCATCTTGGCTTACACCAGATTTAGTTATTTCTGCAAGAGCTTCTTTTGGTGATGTAACACCTTGTAATATATTTCCTAAAGTAGGATTAATAACAGAAGCCGCACCAAATAATAGTTGGCCAACTGTCGTGTCTTTAAACTTCTTTTTTAGTTTACTCATTATTTAGGTTTAGGACCAGCAGAACTTCTTTTCTTTCCTTTACCAGAACCTTTTTCTACCCATTCCCAATCTGTACAAACTTTTTTCATCCCAGGTTTTTTATCTACACCTTGAACACCATCTTTTATACCTGCTTTATCATCATCAGTTGGTTTTTCACCTACACATTTTCCATCCACCAATCTTTGCCATTTCTTTCTACATTTTTTTTCTTTTGGATCTTTTGGATCTTTTTCTGGACCTACACATTTACCTAAATCTTCACTCCAAGTTTTCTTTCCTTTACATCCACCTCTTATTTTTGATTTGCTTTTTTCACCACCAATTGCACCTTTTACAGTTTTATCTTCGCCTTTGACACATTTCTTTTTAGCTGCATCCCAAGTACCATTTTCTTCCAAACATGCCTTTTTAGATGGTACTTCAGCTTCTTGAGTTTTCGTTGAAGTTTCTTCTGGGGCATCACCTTCAGTTCCTTCAGTATCTTCTGGAGGAGTATAATCTGGATCTGGAGATCGCGAACATTTTATCTTTCTACCAGTTTTTGAATCTACCCGAGTCTTGCCATCATCTTTCTTTCCACAAGCTCTCGTATATATATCTACTGCTGGATTTTTTTTACCTTCAGTTCCCTCTGTACCTTCTAATTTTTCTTGATCTTCTATTTCTCTAGCCCTTACATTACTATCTTCGTCAGAAATATCCGTAACTGTTTGGGTTTTTGTAACTTTTACGCAGTTTCCTTTAGAATTATATTTACCATCTTCTCCGCCTTTCGTTTTACATGGTTTACCGGATTCACCTGCATTTAATGGAGATGATTGGTTTAATGGAGATGAATCGCCACAATCATTACATGGTAATGCTGATGATTCCTTCATATAAGCACCATCTTTTGATTGTACTAAATCATCACCTTTATTTAAATTATTTAATGGAGATCTTTCATTCCAATTCAATGGAGATCCATACCCTTGATTAAAAGGGGAATATTTCATTCTAAAAGCCGAGCTTACAGTGTTAAGAGCCTTTTGAGTATTAGATTTAATAAGATTTTGTTGGTCGCTAAAATTCATTGCATCAAAGTCTGTAGCTTGTTTTTTAGCATCTGGTCCTTTAAATTTTATATCTTGTCCACCTGTTTGATCTGAATAACTTCTAGTGTCTACACCTCCTTTTAAAGTGGCCCCATAAGAACCTCTATCTACATTAATCTCTCTTTTACCGCCACCAATTGGTGTTACAGTTCTACCAGAAGCAACTCCTACACCACCTTTTGATGTATCCCAATCAGTTCCTCCTTTACCAGCTATTTTATCAATACCAGGCGTTAATGCTTCAGCAGCATCTCTGGCAAGATTTCTTCTACTCCATCCACTTTGTTCTTTTCCAGTTGCACCGGAGCCTCCAGTTATATTCCATTTACCAGTTGTAGCGTCTTTAGTAGCTTCATAACCACCAGTTTTTCTAATTTGTTTTTTTATTGCTCTTTTAGTTTGGCGGTAATCTTTGCCTCTACCTTTTCTAAATAAGTTTAATTTCCCCATAATTAATAATTTTATGCGTTATAATAATCTTTGTTTTGTTTTTTAAATTCTTTATTTTTTTTCCATGCCCTTATTTCCCATGGTAAATTTTTAGCACCTTCTACCATATCGGCTCTACCCCATTCTTCCCAAGGTAAACTTTTATCTTTGCGCCAATATACATTATCATCATCATACATTAATAATCCATCTTTAATATCTTCTACATGCTGACCTTCATGGGCTTTTACTTCTTCTTCTTTTACAGGGTCTAATCCTTCTTGAACAAGTATACTACCATTCATATTAGTCTTGCCCATTACACCCGGTTCATCGGCTTGTAAATCTCGATGATAGATTGGAGTGTTATCACAGTTATATGGAGGAGGTTTCATTTTATATCCCATTATACATTGTCATATTTAGGTTTATAAGGAAATTTTTTATTTAAAAGGTCTTGTCTTTTTTTACAACCACAGTCTTCTCTAGCTACTTTTTTAACTAAACTTTTTATCCCTGTTGCACTAGTAATTTTCTCAATTGAATCTCCTAAGCCTCTAGATCTCATTTTATTTATCTCTATGTGATCTTTCTAAGTCGCCTTTATTGCCGCCATATGTTTGCATATTTAGACCTGATCTTTGACCAGTTAAATCATCTTGTACTGGAGTATCAGTAACTTCTCTTTTAGCTTCTCCCCAAAGGTTAGAACTCATATGTTTTCCTATCTGACTTGCAGATTCCCACATATGCATACCAGATGAATATTTAGCTTTTCCGTCTCCAGAATAACGAGCTTCATGCATATGGTGAGCTACGTCATCGTAATGCTCATCATCTTTGATTCTTCTTATTTCATCTCTGTCATAAGCAATTCTATGAGCTGCGCCTTCGTTTAATGGTGAATTATTTTTTGCCATTGTTTTTGTTTTTAATTGTTATTTATTATTTAAATCTTTAATATCTTTTTCTATTATTTTCCACCTTGTGCTGTTATCGCTTCATCTAAATCATTAGACAATTTATCTGCTATTGCATCAATTTCAGAAGCTGACCATTCGGACCTTAATTTATATGAATCATCTGTTGATGGAACGTATACTGCTGATGCCATTACTTTATTGCCATCATCATCAATTCCTTGTTTTATAAATTTAATTTTTTCGACTACATCCATTCCTGAACATATTTTTGCTACCCATGTTATTGCCATAATTTTTATATTTAATTAAGTTAAACTTACTCTTGTTTCTGTTGCATATACATCATAAGTTCCTGCTGCCATAGCAACTTTTAATACCCCACTTACTGCTGTATAGGTTCTAGCTGCTGCAGCGCCTGATATAGGTTGCGATGCAACTACATCTATACCGCTTAATGAATAAGAAACTAAATCGTGTGCTATATTTCCTGCTGAATTAACCCAAACAGATGCTAAACCACCATAAGTAGCTGGATTACTTATTGCTATTGCACTTGTTGAAACACTTATAGCAGCTCTATATGAGTTTACAATTCCCCCCGTACTTGCATTGGTAGGGTTTACTTGTACAATTCCAGTTTGATTTATTGTTAAAGCGTTTGTTAGTGTTCCTGCTCCTTCTGTACTAAATATTAATGTGCCATTATCAGTATCAACTTGGTCCATTGTAATTCTAGCTTTTGAATCAGTTGTAGCAGCATCTTCTACAAAATCAATATAAGGTGCATTTGAACTATCGTGTATAATTACATTTCCTGCAAAAGTTGCGTTATCACAAGTAAAGTTTATATCATCTTCTGCTGAAACAGACATATCACCTGTGTTGTGATCATATCTAAAGCCTGCTGCAGCAGAACTAGTTGTATCCCCAAAGAAAATTGTACCTACACCTGAATCTGATGTATTAGAAATTGTTATTCCAGTTGCTGTAGTACCTGGACCTGTTATCACAAAATCATCAGCTGCTGCATTCGCAGCGGCAACAGTACCAGTACCTATTGTTACCGTCCCATCACCATCAAGTGTTATTCCTGGAACTAAGCCTAAGGGTAATGCATCGGGTTGATATGTTAATTGTAGTCCACCTCCATATTGGGTGTCTGCACCAGTTCTATAACCTCTAAGAGAACCTACAGGCTGTGTATTATCAGGATCTCCTGAATGATATCCTTGAGTAAACATAATTTGGGCGCCTGCATCTCCTGGTGTTGCTCCTGCAGGATATTCTAATTTTAAAGTTGCAAAACCATTCACGGTTGATGGCGCTGTAGAGCCCACAAAGTGCGCTAACGAAGGTGCTGTTGTAGTACTACCTCCTGCTTGCGGTATTTCATTAACTTGAAGTCTTGCTTCTGGATTATCAACTGCAATCCCAACATTTCCGTCTAAATCAATACGCATTCTTTCTACATTACTTGTATTAAATAATATATTACCTGCAAATTCATTATCAAATTGTATATCGCCTATTACGCTATTTCTTAATAGTATTCCGGTACCACCAGCTGCAGTATTTCTTATATATGATGTTCCTATAGCATTATCAAAGAATAAATGGGATCCTGTATGGTAAAGTTCTGAATCTGCTCCTGTTCCAAATTTTGCTTTAACACTGTCATTATAAACAACATCACCTATCATTGTACCACCAGCAAGTGGTAAGTAATCTCCTAAGAAATCAGTTGGTGCAATTTGAATATTAGCTGCCCCTTGATATCCTACTATATAATCTACTGTTGGAACTGTTGTTCTAACCGCAAAATCTGAAAATTTTACATTTGCCATTTTTTATTTTTTATGTGTTATGTTATGGGTTTGCTATCATAAATTGAAGAGAAGGCACAGTGACTTCTAAAATTAGAAAGTCTATACCATTTTCTCCTAGTATAAAATCTACACTAGGTAAACTACCTGATCCCGGATCTACCGGTAGAGCTAATATAGCATTAGCGTTTGAAATATTTCCTGTTCCTGTAGACATAATAATTTATAATAATGCAATAATATTTGATGCAGTTGTACCTAATGTATTTACTCTTCGTACTGATAAAGGAATAAATGAAGCATTACCTATATTTACCAAAGTTACAGTATTATTTTGAGTAGTTGTTACAGAAATATCTCCTGTGGTTCCTACATATAATAATAATCCTGTGTTATTGTCTTGATTTCCATTATATACTTCATAAGTAGCCCCTATTGCCATAATTGCAGTGTCAAGTACAAGTGTCGTTTCACTTGTGACTTCCATAACTATTGCTATAGTTGTTGCTGTAGTATTATAAATAATATCCCCTTTTTGAACCCCATCGGTTAAAAAAGTTCCTGCACCTGCAGTCATATTTGGTACCCCTGTTCCAGCTGTTACTGTTCCAGATGATTTAATTCCTGGTGCTGGAATATTTATTGTATTACTAGGTATGACTGGAATTGCACTTATTGCTTGATTTTGTACATCGTATGCTCCCATAATTTTTTAATATTTACCTTTTGCTATTTCTGTTATTGGTCCTGCTTTATAAGGAGTCATTGCTTTAGGTAATTTAATACCCCATAAGCCACTACTTCTTCCTGGACCGTGTTGTCTGTTTAATTGTGATAAAGGGCCATCCCATATATGTGATTCACCTTCTATACCTATTTTTTTTCCTTTTTTTTCCATAATTGTTAAACTATTCCCTGTGTGTTATAAAAACTTTCATATTGTTCATTTAATCCTTGATCTGATTTAACATTAGGATTAAATAAAAGATTATTAAATTGATTTTGTCTATCATCTATACTTTCATTTGGACCTCCTCGGAATGCAGCAGGAACTTCCCCAAATCCTACACTAGCTTGTCTAGATTCTTCATCTCCATATAAACCTTGTACAGAATTCATACGAGACGCACGACCTGCCATTCCACCATCTTTTTGTTGATATTCTCCTATTTCATATCCACCATAATCTTGACCACCAATACCAACTCCACCTATTCTTCTAGTACTAGTACGCACATTAAAATTAGTTGGTCCTTTTCTTGTTAAACCGGACATTAGACCTTGATGCTCTAAATAATTAGCTCCAGTATTATACCCTACATCATTGCTTTGATTAGAAACTCCTCCGAAATTAGGGACTTGAGCAACAAATGGTTCATCTGTAGCCGGTGTTATTGGTTGATTTTGAGGAGCTTCAGGATTATTAGCTTGTAGTCTTTCCTCCATAGCTGCCATCCTGGAAGTATTAGAAGATATTCCCTGTCCAATTATTCCTAATCCTCGTAATCTTTTTATTTCACTAAAAGATTTTCCTACCAAATTAGATAAAGGTGATTTTTTCATTTTTATTTTCTATGACGTTCAGCACATATTTTAATACCTTCTGGATTTGGTGCATTACCAGAATGTCCAATAGCAGACATTATTCTACCTGGAGTGTTTACTGGATAAGTTCCTTCTGGAGCTCCTCCAGCTGGCCCACAAAATTCATCTTCAGGTACATTAGGATATTTACCCGCATTAGACCCTCCTCGTGCTTTACTTACATTAAGTGGAGATCTTCCTCCTACTTGACTTAATGGTGAATATTTCATGTTAAATGCCATAATTTATTTATTTAGTTGTGATTAATTTTATATACATGTCTTCAATGCCTTATTATAGGTCTGACCAGGAGGACATGTTTTTTGAGATTGTTTTTTAATTCCAGTACCTATTAAACCAGTTGTAATACTAGAAAGATTTGTAGAACTTGTACTAATTCGATTAAAATTAGTTGTTACTAAGTCAACACATGCACCATTCTCCCATTTTTTGTCCTGTGCGCTCTCACATGCATCTATTTTAGCTTGATGTGCGACTTTTCCTTCTTCTTTCTTAATATTTTTGACTCGCTCTAATTTTAAATCATGTCGGGATTTATCATATTTTTCTGGCTTACCTTTTGTATTAAATGTACCTTTATGAGCATTTGGATCAAATATATCTCCTATATTACTGCCTAATCTACCAAAAAATGTTTTCCCGCTTTCGTCAATTTGTTTTGTTCTTTTCTCTTGACCAAGTTGCCAACCTGCTAATCTTTTTCTTTTTCTTGCAGCAGAAGCAGTTTTCCCCAGTGCTTCATCTTCCGCAATTCCTTTTTTCAATCTTGATCCTCTACTAGTTTTTTTGTTTTTAATACAACCACCACCATTTGGATCTACATGTTTTCCTGGTGGGCAAGGTTTTTCATCTCCAGTTAAATCTGTATTAGTAGCTGTACTAGTATAATAACCACCATCACCACTAGAATAATCTTGGGTTATTTGATTTACTGTGTGGATTTTTTGTTCTCTACTATATGGTGTAACTGTAGGAATAGCATCAAATGCTATAGTATCTAGAGGGGAACTGGATGTAATCTTTTTACCCATAATATCTTTTTTTGTCTTTATTTATATGATTAATAGAAACTTGTAAAACTTTATCCATATAGGATTTACCTTTCATAATAGAGTTTCGTCTTTCGCTAGT
>Ga0255047_10001257_pt1 | contig 18778 bp, 18 predicted proteins | sample JV7_2_1_MG_FD_183640 | JGI IMG/M metagenome (GOLD analysis project Ga0255047, IMG submission 183640) | Seawater microbial communities from Jervis Inlet, British Columbia, Canada - JV7_2_1 | ecosystem: Environmental > Aquatic > Marine > Inlet | place: Canada: British Columbia | collected 2016-10-06 | reverse complement strand
CTTTTCCCGATTCAACGGCAGAAGTACCGCAAAAGTTCTTTGCCAACAAGTTCGATGGTGACGTTATCACGGCTTTGGAACCGGCATCATCGGGTCAGGAGATGCATATCTTCAAACAACGGTCTGTGATTATGTTGCGCGGTACGGGCTTGATTACGGGTGTTCAGGCCATACCCACTACCGGGACGCAAACTGCCGTAAATCTGGACGTTTCGTTCACTAATCGCAGTGCTGGATGCGCTTCACCCTTATCAGTCGCCACTGTACAGGACATGACCTTCTTTTTAGCCCAGGATAAACAGGTTTGGGTATCGCAAAGCGGTCAATTAACACCGATTAGCTTACCTATACAACCGGTATTGGACGATATCAAGGACGAAATCTTTGATGTCACCACGGTAGGCGTAACATCAGCTACGGATCGGAACGGTCCGGCAGTAGGTTGGATTTACAAGAACAAGTATTTCTTGACATTCGCTACGGAAAACATGACTAGCGGTCAAACACGGTGCAATAAGATAGCTGTTTACGACCTTTTACGGCAATATTGGACCCTATACGACACAGTGGGTACTGACGGTACGGATTACGGTATTCAGGACGCTATTTGGGTCCCTATAGGATCATCCACGGGCGGTGATAACTTGTCAAACGATCAATTATACGCTATTACGCGGGATGACGGTACAAACTGGTACTTGGAAACCTATGAAACGGGTACGCAGGATCAGGGCGTGGATTTCACTGCCAGTTACACTACTAATGAACTGCCGATGCCTACCGATTCGGTGGTAAACGGCGTTTATGTCATCCCCACATTGACGCCAACGGCCACGCAAGCGGTAACCACCACCTTGACGGTCGACGGGACAGACCAGGCGGCAGTAACTTTCTCCACTGCCAAGTCGCGACGGTACCGTCAAGGGGTATTTGGCAGGGGTAAAACGTTCAAATTGAAGGTTGCGGGTACAACACTCAACAACCTTGAACGCTTAGAACTGGAATATCAAACTATGCAGGAGTGACAAAAATGGCTGGATATGGTAGAGCGCCGAAAGGTACGAAGAAGTTTAAGAAGGTTATGCGTGAATATAAGAAAGGGGACCTTCATTCGGGATCACGAAAAGGGCCGAAAGTAACGAACCCAAAACAAGCGGTAGCGATAGCTTATTCTGAAGCGAAGAAAGCGTCACGTAATGTCGGTAAATATGCCGAGAAATATCAACCTAAAGGCAAAACCGGCAATCCGCATAAAGATCTGCCGTGTGCCAGGCATTGGGGGTAAAGGAAAATGGGTTTTAATCTGGGACAAATCATTATCAGCACCTTGGACGCGAGTGACGAGTTACCGATAAAGAAACGTCGTGGATGGCGTAAACCGCTTCATAGCTACTATAAATGGCACGGGACGGATGTTGGGTTAGGGCGTCGTACACTGGAACGTCACGCGGACCGCACCCCGCCACGCAAGATCTATAGCAAGGATGCTGCACGATCACATTATAAAGAAATGGTTGATGCTTCTAAACCTAAAGGACCCCTAGGCGGTAGGTAACCGATATGCCAATACAAACACCTGCTGGTGCCATTATTCCTGACAAGGACCTTCCCGACTTTATCAAGGCAAATAAATTACGTAAAGTATATGGCACTCCAAAAAAAGGACTGGGAAAGGACTTACAATCGCTCGGCGGCAGACCAGCCACGTCGCAAGAGCAAGATTGGAATAGCAAGCAAACCCAGCAGCTTGACTTTCAGCCACTTTATGGCATTTTCAGTCCGGAGTATCTGCAAAAATTAGCTAATCAGGGCGATCCGATGGCCCTGAAACAACTTAACTGGATGAAGGCCAATACCGGCAGTACAGATACTGGGAGCATACTGGACAAGTTTCCTTCACCGAAACTAATGACACCCGTGGTTGATACCGCGGCAAGTGATTTGTTGCGTACAGGAATGACTGCACAACCGGAAATTCAAACGACCGGTCTATATCGACCTCCGGCTGAAGGCACGGCTTTATCTCAAGTAAGGGCATCGCTAATCCCTGATATTAATTATTCGGTTCAATCTGACGCGTATCTGGAAGGGGCAGCGGCTTTTGACCCGAAAGCTGCCGCTGAACTGGAACAACGACGTTTCGATCAAACCGGAGTGGAAGGACCGGTATTGGACGTACCCGCAGCGGAAGAAAAAGCGGTTGCACCTTCACCCAAAACCTTTCAACCTAATTTCGCCAACATGGCGGATAACATTTTGGAGGGATATGCCGCACAGGGGAATCCGGAGGCGGTAAGGGAACTCGATCTCAGAAATCAGATACGAGGTTGGACTAAAGAAGAATTAGAACGGTTTATAACCGATGTTTTGAAACATTCCAAAGCTGTAGGGAAATCGCCAACATCTTTCAAAGGTCTTGAGATAGCGCAAGAAGAACTGGAAAGAAGACGCGCATCAGCCACGGGACCGAAAGCGCCAGCGGACCGGGTTCAGCAAGCGGTAACCGCGGCTGAACAGAACCGGCTTAGCCAAACGTTGCCGGTAGAACCGACAGCCGAAGAAGGAGTTGCAGCCGTTCAGGAAGTTGCGGATGAAACAGGAGTACCGGAACTTGACTTGACACCATTAACTGGACCCGAATTAGCGACCTTTACGCAGAAATACGACCAAAACCCAGCTTTCAGTGAGAAGATGTATTCCGACCTGAACCTATTGAAAAGTGATTACGGTCACTACCAGTTTCCTAAAGCTTATCAAACACAGTTTGATGCCTGGGTATCACAGGGCGGTACGGGAGTAGGACCCGATTTAGTCCAGATTATGGGGCCAGCAACGGCAACGGCAGGTGAAGCGGAGGTAGTGGAATCGGAGGTAGTGGAACCCGAATGGGTACCACCGGCAGGATACGTTCCCACGGAAACGGGAGAAGCGGTAACCATAGACCCTGTAGACCGTGTGGAATATGACCGGGTAGACATACCCACAGCAGGGGGGACTTCACCTGAAACGCTAACCACTGTGGCTCCTTACGATTCTGTTCCCGTAGCGTTGCCTCAACTTGGGTGGACACCACCGGCAGGATACGTTCCTACTGAAACGGGAGAAGCGGTAACCTTAGATGCTGCAACACCTGTGGAATATGAACGTGTGGAAACAGAGGCACCGGAAGCAACAACTACCACCGAATTAGCGCCTTATGAGCGTGTAGAGTTACCCGAACTAAGCACCATATCTAGAACCATACCGGGACAAACGCCAATAGATACTGCCACTGGTGCTGAAGATATGGAGGATCTGGCTAGAGCGCGACGAGCCTATTACGAGCAGTACGAAGCACAACCGCTTTTAGCGCAATCTGAACAGGAACGATCAGCATTGGGTCGGTTACGCGGTCAAATGATGGCACGGCAAGGATTATCGGGTTCACCACTGGGTGTTGGGTTGGGTATGCAGCAGGAAGCGCAGATGCGCAGCTTGGCTTTACAGGAAGTTGGGCGTGGTCGAGCAGCAATGGAACTGCAACTGCAAGAACAAAGATACCTTGCCGATCAAGCGGCAGCCGACCGTGCTTTACAAGCGCAACAGTTCGGTGTCACTACGGGACTGCAACAAGCTGAAATGGGGTTACGACAACAGGAACTGGCAAGTCAGCAAGAACTTCAACGTGCCGGGTTGGATATAAGACAACAGGAATTCGCTACCACTACGGCATTAGCCAAATCCGAACAGGAACTGAGGAAAGACGAATCGGACGCTTCCCTGGAACTGGAAAGGTTGAACCAGGAAATCCGTCAACGCGAATTCGGTACCACTACCGGACTAAAGATGTCGGACCAGGAACTGCAACGGCAACAGATCAATGCCACGCTGAAACTTCAACAGGCTGAACAAGCTATCCAGCAAAAACAATTCGCCGCTACCACTGGACTACAACAATCTGAAATACGGTTACGGCAACAGGAACTAGCAACCCAGCAAGCACTTCAACGTGCTGGGTTGGATATAAGACAACATGAGTTTGCCACTACCACCGCATTAGCAAAATCCGAACAGGAACTAAGAAAAGAAGAATCTGATGCCAGGTTGGAACTGGATAAGCTGAACATGGAGATCCGTCAACGTGAATTCGGTACCACTACCGGGTTAGAAATGTCGGATCAGGAACTGCGCCGTCAACAGATCAACGCTAGTTTGCAGGTGCAACAGGCTGAAATGGCTGTTTCACAAAAAGAGTTTGCCGCCTCCATAGGATTACAGATATCGCAACAAGAACTTGAAAAACTGCGTATCGATGCCACTGAACGGTTAAATAAATCCTCCTTGGCTTTGGAACGTGAACAGTTCGGTGCGGAAAAAGGGTTCAGGGAAACTGAACAAGATCTTCAACAACAACAATTTGAAGCTACCCGTGATTTGGGTGTGGCTAACCAGCTATTACGCGAACGGCAAGTCACGTCTGATGAAACGTATCGGAACGCTGAGTTCATATGGCGTCAGGATCAAGCTACAATCGGCGTTGAACTGGAAAGAAAACAACAGGCACTTGAAGAAGACCGAATTAACGCTACCCGTGACCTGCAAGAAGCTGATCAAGCTTTAAGGGAACAACAGTTCGGTGCCGCTACAGCGTTCCAGGTAACCCAGGCAGATCTGGAAGAACGACAGTTCCAGGCACAGGAACAGTTAAACCGAATTGATCAGGAGTTCAAGCAAAGTCAACTTGATGCCAGCCTGGAGATGGATCAAGCTGATCAACTGTTCAGGGATAAGCAACTGGGTGTTACTACAGGGTTGCAACGAGCGCAACTGGCTATAGAGGAACGCGGATTAATATTTGAAACTGAATCAGATCGCCTTGATCGCGAGTTCAGGGAACGGCAACTGGAATCTTCTATCGGGTTAGAAGAATCGCAATTGGGATTGAGCGAACGGCAACTGGAACAGAATAAGTTAACCCAACTGTCGGAACAAATGTTCAAGGAAAATCAACTGGCGCAACAGCTAGGATTGGCAGTTACTGACCAGGAACTGCAACAACAACAGTTTAAAGCGGGATTGCTGCAAGAAGAATCTGCTCAAAAGTTCAAAAAGCATGAAGCTGACGCTTCCCGCCATTTGGCAATAATGAACTTGGACCTGCAACAGCAAACGATTAAGAATAATAATGACTTGCAAGTAGCACAACAGGATTTACGTGAAGAGATCCAGTTGTTCAATGTATCCGAAGCCGGTCTTCAAAATTATCGATCCAATGAAGAGTTACGGTTAAAACAAGATGCCCATACTGTCAGGATAGCGGAACTAGCTGCCAGTAAAGAAAATTTTGAAAAACAACTGGAACTTCAACGAAAGATTGCTGAACAAAAGAATAAAACTGCACAAACGGGACAATATATTCAAGGGGGTGTTACCTTCGGCGGTATCGTCAATGAAGTTAGAGAAGCTATTGTCGATAAAAAGAATGGCAAAGAAGGTGATCCTAAAAATATAGCAATGGCAGGCGGGGGTAACGCAGATGAAGGAGCAGCTAATCAGTTTGCGGACGAACTGGGAGGATTGGGTGGTGCTGATATGGCTGATAAGGTGGTGCAACAAGCCGGTTTCGTCATGCGGGCGGCTCCCGGAAATGCCCAGGTAATGGCTAATGCAATGGATGTAGGTGACCTGCAATTGATAGGTGAGAAAGCCGAGGACCTTGAAGCTGCCATCAACGAATTAATGGGCCAAACGGCTGAATTAGGTGTCAATACTGCATTAGCGGGACCAGAAACGGGTGGATCTAATGTAGGGATGCGTCCTTTAACTGCTGAAGAAAAGATTTCTTACGGAGAAGTGTCTACATTACCGGGATCCGAAGTTAGTAAACTTGGTGATAACAGGTCAGCTATCGACAGAGTAGCCGCCGAGATGTCCTCGACAGATACCAATTCCCAGTCCCCGAAGTTTGGCGACGCTACGTTACCGGTTGCAGGATCAGAAGTTGGCCCGGATTACCAGAAAAACCAGCGGCAAATGGTTGATCAGCTAATTATGATGGCCGGTTCATCAGGAGAATACGATGATAACGCCATGACAGCCCAACTCAATAAAACTGACCTGAAAACATTAATAACCGCGATGGCAACCCGCACCGCGCTACCTTTCACCCTGACCAAGCGTCAGCAGGTAGCGCTACAAAAAATGGTTGGCCTACCTTGGTTCCAAGCGGTTCTAAAAGGAGGTATAATCTAAATATTATGGCTAATATCAGAGACATTTTAATGGGCGTCCTCTTTTTCGGTGACGGGTATGTCAAAGCCAAAAAGCGCAATGATGAAGCACAGGCCGATAAGAATTACCGTGCCATGAAGATGAAAGAAGCTGAACTCGCAGTGCAAATGGCAAAAGATAAGCAAAAAATAATGGACCAGCAAGAGAAACAATTAGCAAAAGAACGGGAGCGTAAAGCTAAAGCAGAACAGGCTGCTCTTGCTACCGCAGGTGGTGCTAATCCAATTAATGTATTGGCTGGGTTAATGCAAGAAACGCCAGTATCAAGGGTGACTGGCGAGCCTAAAACTAGTGAAGCGCAACTGCCAAAAATCGATCAACAGCTACGAGGTCAAATGCCTCTTGATACGAGTACCAATCTAAAGGCCATAGATCGGCTTAGACGTGGTGAAGGACGATTACCCCACCAAAGAAGAAGGATTGATGCATTACCTACACGTCCAGATCCCGTTCAACAACAAGCTGGACGGGGTATGGGCATGGAGCAGCGGTTACCAGGAGGGCGTCATCGAGGAGTAGAGCCAAGTATGGACTGGAAACCCCGTGTTGGTCCAGCACCGCTTGCTGATCAACGATCCTCCCCACTTATACGACAAGATGACTTGTTAGCACCCCCTGAAACGGAAGAAACATTTACTGAGCCACTACTAACACCTGATCAGCAAAAGATCAAAAAACGAAATGAAGCTAGTTGGGGGTTAAATGTTCCAGGGAATACTGACAAATCAGTAGTTCCAATACCAAACAAAAATATAGGCCCGAAAGTTCCTGAAACCGCAGTTAATAAAACTGCCCAGATATTCAATTCAACGTATTCTGAAGCTGATAAGAAAGCGGCAAACATATTGCAAGTCCTCATACCAATGTGGAACCCCGATTTGAAGGGCGTTGTTATACCGGGAAGCCAAAAAGACCTAGCTATTCAAGCCGACGCTCACTCTAAAAACATTGAAACCAGATTTGTAGAAGGTACTGATGGCAGCATGACCTTTGTAAGGGCGGATAAAAGTGATGGTTCCATGATAACAAGCACCCAAGTTATCCCAGGTAAAGATAAACAACCATTAACTTATACCGACTGGAAAGTATTCACGGAGGATAACCCCGGCTTAAGGGAAAAACTCCTGATCGGAGAAATGACCTATGGTGAAGCGGCCAAAATCGCAGCATCAGCAGAAAACAGGCTTACGATGGGTGGTTTGACACCTTTAGGTACTCAACCGATAATTGATCCCGTTAATGAAACCATGACCTTCTACTATACAAGAAATGATGACCCTTTAGGGCCGCCAGTTACCATTACCCGACCTGCACCACCAAAAATCCTGTCGCCGGATGAAATTATGAGAATCTCAACCAATACAGGTATAAGTCTTTCTCCCGATACAGACATAGGCGATTTGGTGGAAAAAGGAATAGTTTTTAGACCTGAAATCTTGGATGAAGACAGACCTTTGAAACCGGAACAAATACAGTATTGGGCCACAGCACTAAATATGGAGTTACCTCCTGACATAACAACAAATGGATTGGTAGAACTGGCAAAAGAAAGCGGTCGGGAAATATCGCCAGATGTGATTAAATCGAAACTCTATGATATTTGGTTTGATGCCGATGGAAATGGATGGGAACTATGGGCAGATCCTTCAGCAAGTGAACTCATAAAGAAACCTTTTACAATTGATGGGCAAAGGCAAACTAAAACGAGTGCTTCTCCTAACGAATCCTCAAACCCCGGAACCAGATTTAATCAATTTAATATTGATTACCGATTACTGTTAGGAGACTATCGAACAGCCGAAGAATATTATGGTGTGGTGAAAAGTTCCTTTAACGATATCGTAAATATTCTTAACGATGAACCGGATGTTGCAGAAAGAATACAGAATTGGAAAGTAGATGGCTTGGTAATATTAGAAGATAGAACAAAAAAGCTTGATTCTGGACAAGAGGTTGCTTACAAGCAATTAGTATATACACCTAAATTTAGGGAACAACTTAGGGCAAACCCGGAAACTATCAACGTGGCTACACAGGCCCTGATTTTTGGTTTTAACAAACTTCTTGATCCACCAAGTACTGTACGAGCAGAAGAATATGCTCGTATGGGTATCGGAGAATCAATACGTAACCGTCTTGAAGGAGCATGGATTGGCATGACCAGGGGTGGTGGTGGTCTTGGACTAGATACTATTCAAGCTATTATGAATACTTCCAATTCTATATGGGACGGCAAAATAAGGCTTTACCGAAAACGAACTGCCAAGTTAGTAAACACAGCTATTGTTTATTCTGACCCTAAAAGTCCTCTTTATTTAGGTCCAGGCTACAATATCAACCAACTTTTAGGTCCCTCAATCGGGGAAATGTGGACTTCTAAAGAAAAGCCATTAAGTATGTCATCAAACCTGCAAAACTGGAAAGATGCTGTTAATCATTGGTTAGGAGTACATAAACCTGATCCTGTTACTGGTAGGAGTAGATTTCAAAACTTGGCAGGGCAAGAAAAACCTGGCTCATTAGGGGATAATGATTAGGAGATCATAATGAACAATTATCTCAAATATAAAACTACACCGCAACCCATGTACAAAGACGATAATTACTGGCTCGGTATCAAAGAATACGCACCGAAATTCGATAAAACAGGGATTAACCAAGGTCCCTATAGTTTTATGTTTGGAGGCAGCCGTGAAAATGCCGCTGGTGAGACTGAAATAAGGACTCCAGCCCAAAAGATCATAAACGCAAAAACAGAAAACCCTTTCACCATTACTGAAATTCTGGAACATATCAAAAATAATAAAAAGGTTAACCCTAAACTCAGAATAAAGATCCAAAATCTCCAAAACAAGCCGACAGGATTATTCTCAAAAGAAGAACTGGCTATGACCGGAGGAAAATATACCGAAATCATGCGTGATAACGCTGTTTTTAATCGGCTCAGTAAAGAATATACTGTAAAGGATATCGGCAAGAACATTTTCGGTAACTTTGGTCCCAGCCTTGTCCAAGAGATGAAAGATATCGCGGCTTTACCTTTGGAAACAGTACAGGTACTTAACAATACCATGTTCGGGTTTCTCCCTGGCGTGCCAAACTTTATCAACATGTCGGAAGAAGAAAAAATACGCCGATATCCCGCTTACATGGGAGTTGCCCAACTGATGAGCGAAGTAGCTACAGCACCAACAATGATGGGTAAAAGTAAAGAGGAACGCATAAAACAGTTTCCTGCCATACACGCATTAATGGATTATTACGGTACACGATACGGATCGTTGGAAGAGTTCAAAAGATATGTGGGAGAAGAACCTGCACAATTTTTAGGGGATTTCGCTACCTTATTGACACCGTGGATGAAGTTCACAAAACTTGGTAAAGGTGCCGGTGCTTTGAAAAAAGCTGCTGGTGCCGCCATACGTGCAGAAAAAGCTGTTGATACAGCTACTCCTCGTGTTATGGGAGCAACTTACCTCACAACACAGGGTAAACGCGCTTTAGCAGGGTTAATTGAAAATGCGTCGCCCGACGTAGCAGAATGGGCTTTACGCAACATGGGATCGGGTGCGGCAGGTGTTGTCGGTGAAGTGACAAAAGGTGGTGCGTGGGTAGGAAGACAGATGGTTCTTAACAAATTGCTTCAGTTACCGATGGTTCCAGTAGAAAAACTTCTTTCTGAATACAATCCAACTATCATGCAAGCTTTAAAAGGTGACGCTTCTCCCGATATGGTTAACGCTATGCTGACTAAAGGTATCACTGATACACATGGACAACGGGAATTTCAATGGAATCTTGATCGGGAAAAGATAGGCGATTTACTTGATTCGCAAGGGAAACCGAAAGATTTCGGTTATATTCTGAACGATCTGATTAAGTTTACCAAGGAAGCGTTAGGATCAGGAGAACTTGAATCTATTGGCGGGACAGGACTGGGTATCGCTTACGAGGTTACGGAACAAAACCTTGCACGTCCGGGGGTTACAGCTACACAGAGTTATGGTCCAATTGGAGGCAAAACAAGTCCTTTGCCTGAACGTCAACCTAAAGTTGTTTATGATTTTGAAGGCAATCCCATTAAAAAAACCACCTCTCCTCAACCTTCTTTACCAGGAAGAGCAACAACTCGACCACAAAATTATGAACATTGGGCGGGGAGCCAAAAAACTCCAACTATAGTTACAGAAAAGATAGAAATTGATCCCCAAAACACAAGCGGATTGCCTGATTATGATCGCACCCAATTAATAGGGTATGTCAACGCGATGGAGAATGTACGAGATCAAGCTATTAAGGCTTCTCCTGAAGCATGGCAACAGTACCAGCGAACAGGTGTTCCTCATGTCACCTTTGACGAAATGATGAATCTCAAAAAACGGTTAACAAATTTAACCTATATTCAACCTCTTTCTGGAAGCATTTCCAAGATCCTGTATGGCAACATAAAAAAACGTATTGACGATCCATTAATAAGAGAAATCTCAGGTTATGAAGCTTTAAGAGACAACTATAACGATTTTTCAGAAGTATTGCAAGATGCCGCTACGGCTTACGGGTTGACACCCGCTGAAGCGTACCAAATGGGAAAATCTATCCCCAAAAAAAGTGGGTTATTACCTGAACAGGAACAGCTTTGGACACGAATAGCGGCTGTATATACAGGCGCTGACCCGGAAAAAGCACGGCAGCTTAACCAAAACCTTAACCAATTTAGGCAACAGCGATTGTCGGTGCAAGATATAAATGAAATTCCAATGTCAGGTCAACCGAATGTGGTTACAGGAGAACGGTTTAAAGATGTTCCCCCTTCACCTTATTATGATCCTCGACTAGCAGAAGAATACGGTGATTTACGTAACATCATGGACATAGAAGCTATCGCTGCCGCTGCACCTTTTGCCACAAAAGGTGATATGCCAAAGATGTCCGGTGGCGCATCAGCACAAGCTTTTCGAGTTCAACAGATAGGACAGGCAGGAACACAAGGGGTTGACCCCGGATTCTTTACAATGGTTACTCCCCTTATAGGGCCAAAATATATTGGTGAGTTCCTGCAATTAATAGGGGTCGCTAAAGATGTGAAGAAAGATATCATAACACAAATGAAAGACCAGAAAATCGGGGCCTATTCCGATTACCGAGAAAAGTGGAAACAACACGACGTTGACGGTATAGCCAAAGCCATTATGAGAGGTGTACGAAAAGGGACAAAAGAACTGAAAGGGTATCAAGGATATGAACCTCTTACAAAAGGAGCGGAAACCGCTGCCAAAGGATTAATAGCCGCACAATCTGTAACATCCGATTTCGGCCTTGGAGTACGTAGAGGGGCGGCACGGCAACGTACTGCGTTAGGAGAAAGACCTACTCCACAAGCACAAAGTGCTATGCAAAAACTCATTGACGATATTCAGAGAGAGGGACGCGGATATACAGGACTTAAAAACTAATGACCTTATACATACTACTTACACTTAACCTGGGCCTCAGCTTAACCATACTGGCACTGATAGCGTACATGATCCATATCAAACGCAATGAACCGCCGTCCGAAACACCTGAACGGGTAGTGTTCATTGAAAAGCAGCTTGAAACTATCATGGGACAGAACACACGATCCGAAACGGTGTTACGCCGATTATCCACAGTACTTCTAAGTACCATAAATGAACCCGCACCCATAAAGGAACAGTTGCTACATAATATATGGGGTAGCGGTAACGGGACAACAACTACAGATGAATTGGGCAACTAAGTTCCTAAAAACCATTGATTTCGATGAGATTAAAGATGAAATCAAACTTGATGCCGCTCATTATATCGGAGCGCATTTCGCTGAACATCTTAACCTGGACCAGTTCGTGAAAGATATGATACTGGAAGTTCGTACACAGGTACGTGACCGGTTCGTAGCTGAACTTGATCACGCATTGGACAAGATCTTTAAGGGGGATAACTAATAGATATCATGGGGAAACAAAATAAAAAAATCGCTGATCCCGGTCTGTGGCGCAGGATTGTGCGTGAGGTACGTGACCAGAAAATCGCTGATACGGAAGAAGGAAAGATTTCCGCTACCAAGATCGAAGTGGTGGAAGAAAGGTACAAACGTCGTGGCGGTGAGTTCAGTACCGCAAAGAAATTCGTGAGCAAGGAAAAGACCATGGCTACCAAGATATCACGTGAACTTGGTCGGCAAAAACGTGCCGCTACCCGGAAAAAGAAAACTGGCAAATGAAATTACAACTGATCCAAAACCAGGACTTTGATTTCGGTGAATTGGAAGAATATTATTACGTGGCACTTACACGTAAAGATGATCCTGACGACGATATCGAACTGTTACATCTAGCGTTCACCCGTAAAGATATTGAACGCGCACAGTACCGTACCCAGAAAAACCCTGACCTGGTCCCACTCAAATACGCTAAAGTGTTACCTACTAACGGTACAAAATGGTGGCAGTTTTGGCAGAGGAAATAAAACCCCAATGATCGAATTCTTACTCGTTATCGGTGGTATCGCAGTAATGGTAGCTACTGGTGTACTGGCTATCCGTACATTACAAGGGAAATAAAAGTGAACGGCGATCTCCTGAAAACTTTAATGGAACTGGGAAGTACCGGGTTCATCCAACTTTTACTGGGTGTCATTATATGGAAACTAATACCCAAGGTCCAACAAGTACACGAAGAATCTATCGCGCAACAACGTAACGATTTCCGTGAATCGTTAGATAAGATCGAAACTAACAGGATGAAACTTTCCGACGATATCGCTGATGCCGTGGAATCACTGGAAAAGGATATCGAACGGTTAGATGATAGTATGAAAGCCTTCGCTAACGTTTATGTTAGCAGCCAAACTACCGATGCCAAGAAATCCCAAGTTTTAATGGATCGCATAATACAGCCCGATGATGATGACGATGACGATAACGAGGATGATGATGACCACCGCGCAACAAGAAGAGGCCGATAAAGAACGCTTGTTTAACGATCTAGCCGGAATTAAGAATCAACTCACTACCCTGCAAACGCAAATGGCCGTGGTCTACAAATCGTTTATTGGTAACGGGCAACCTCCAATGGAAAATCGGGTAACAAAACTTGAAACGGAACTTCATCAGATAAAAACTTCTTCAGCCAAATCGTGGCAAGTGATGCTGGCCATAGGTGTCGCGACATTATCGTTTTTCGGTTCGGCAGTACTAACACTAATGAAATGATGCGGAAATAAAGATGTGTATCGCGCAATTAAAGATGAACTCAAAGAGTTACCCCAAAACCTGCAAATTGCGCACGGGAAAGATAAAAAACATACTATCATCGGGACTACCGCAGTAACTTCTTCCGCACTAGGTTCCGCAGCCATGGAACTGGTAAACGAATCTTTGCCCATGGAATATTTTGCCGGTGCTGGTGTGGTCGGGTTCCTCGGTTGGGCCGTGATAAAAGTGTTTATGATCGAAGCGGAATCGGGATTGGAACATCTACTGGAAGAATAAAAATCCGCATTAACCAGCACTCCCTGGTCAATGCGGATTTTTTACCTGTATTCATTAGTTCCATGACTTATCCAGTCAACACTGGAAACTCACTGTTATGGTAACAGGAGATTCCTTTCATTCTTCCTGGCGGGAGAATGGGATACGGGTTTCGGCGCGTGTCAATTCGCTATCCGTACCTCTGAACGGTAACAAATCGCTCACCCTAAAAAGGGGTAGGGATGAGTACACCGCCCTGTACCGATCCCACTTATATTAAGACCTTACCATAAGCAGTAACAAGTGTCAAGCGTTTTCTTACCGTCGTCAAACAAAGTTACGTCATGTTTAGTATAGTCGCGAGGTATAGTCGCATCAAGTCTTGTCGCATAATGTATCGTTCCGTCGCATTGTCACGTTCCATACAGCAGGGTCACGTGTTGTCGCAAGGTCACGTTTAGTCTTGTTTGGTCCCGTCGCAATGTCAAGTATCGTTTGATCGCGTCCAGTCGCATTGGCTTGTGGGGTATGGTTATGTCGCATAGTTGTGTCAAGTAGCATCCTGTCGTGTCGCACCGTTTGGTCTAGTTTCGTACTGTTTGGATACGTCGCATTGTATCGTTCGGACTCGCTCTCGTGTGGTTTTGTCGCAGAGTGAAGTATCGCGCAGTCGCATTAAGTAAGGTCGCAAGGTACAGTTTTGTTCGGATAAGTCACGAGCAGTCGCATTGTAACGTCACGTCTGTTCTTGTCCAGTCGCATTGTCTTGTACGGTCGAGTAGGGTTATGTTTTGTCTCGTCGCAATGACAAGTCAAATAGCGTATAGTTTGGTCGCATTGTAACGTCTTGTTTCGTAAGGCCCTGCCCCGTCGTGTCACGTCGCATTATTTGGTGAAGTAAAGTTCCGTATCGTCGCATTGTCCGGTGATGTCCGGTGAAATCAAGTTCCGTGCCGTAGCGTCGTGTCGCATTGTTAGGTGGTGTCAAATGATGGTGTGTTATGTCGCATTGTACAGTTGCGAGATGTCGAGTTCGGTCGTGTCGCAGTGTTGAGTATCGTCATGTACTGACTTGTCCCGTCGCAAAGTAAAGTAAACGGGCAACAATGTTCCGTTGCCCGTCATCAGGGATTCTTCCCTGATTAGGACTTCTTCTCCTCCGTAAGTTCCTCGAACTTAACCAGGTCATACTTGCCCGATTCAAAACTACGGCAACTGCCTAGTCCGCATTCCTGACCAAAAGTCAAGCAATCCTCAATGTCCTGTGCCGTTAACTCTGTCCGTTTCTCCATACGGACAGCGAGACACCAGATCTCGAATTGCATCACGCCCTGCTCAATATATTCCGAAGATTTCAAAATCGATCTCATGCCCTGCATCGTGCTGACGTGTCCAGCGAAATCTTCCAACCCGTGCGGCTTGACCGTCATAGGCTGGAAATAAACCTTCTCGCTCGTCAGTTCATCATCCACCTTGCCCTTGATGAATAACGTTTCCTTAACAGTCTGCTTAGACCCCCGTTTCTGTACCGTTAATTTCATCAGGCTGGTATACTGTTTCATGGCAGCCTTTAAGCAATAACTGCCCATGTATATGCCACGGTCATCGCATTTGAAGCCGGTTACCGACTTCTCCAGTTCTTCCTCAAGATCCAAATCTTCCGCTACCTTACTGGTATCTTCCGATCCGAACTTGGCCTGAACATACTGTTTGACCAGTTCTTTACTCTTGGGGAGGCCACCGTAAACTCTATTTCTGAACTTGATTTCTACCGCATATTTGTTGTACACTTATAGTTCTCCTGTAAATTAGGGTTAATAGGAACTCCTGAGAAACAGGAACGGTCGATACCCCATGCACCAACCGTTCCTCCTCTTCTCAGGAGTTTTCTTTTTGCTGTTCAGCTTGCTGTTCAGCCGTCCTGATACCTAGAACGGTACATCGTCATCATCGTCATTACCAGGCGTGGAGGCAGTTCCCGATGCACCGGGAGCAGGTTTCTCTGTCGAAGCAGTCATGTCGAACCCGTCACCGTCACCACCTTCCTTGGCACCATCCTCGAAATGAAGGATATCTTCCACCTTGGTACGGATAATACCTTCAGGATTAGTGTATTCCACTACCTGCGCTCGTACCAACTGATCCATTAACTGGTTAGCAGTCAAAGATTCAGGGATCTCCTTGAAGTTTTTCACCCCCATGATAGCCATGATCCACCGACCCAGCTTATTGCGTGGTGTTGGGCTACTGCCTGATGCATAAGCCCAAATATCCATCAATGCACCGTCACGATCCTTCTGGTTGGTCAACAAAACAAACTTGGTTGATTCCCCAAATTTGGTTTCGCCGATCTCCACATCCACCACCTTACAGTTGTGGATTCCTACAGGTACACTGTCATAGTCGCCATCGCTTTTTTTGAATACTATTCCTTGTTCAGTTTCCATCTTAACTTTTTCCCCCTTCGGGTTTTTCGGTTGTTTGGTTATTTGGTTTAAGGTTACGATACAAATCGCGTAACTGGTCAACACTTAACCGTTGCCAATCAACGCCTTTCTTCCCGAACAACTTGACCGATACAGCCTTGATCTTATCGTCCGGTGAACCCAGTTTCCGCACTTCAGCCACAGCATGGTCATGTACCCTGACCTTGGCACGGGAAAAGTCGTCAGCTTCAATATCAGATTTAATGCCTAATGCATAAGCGCCCAGTAAATCCAATACTAACCGATCCTTACCCCGTTTCTCAGCCATCGCGCATAGGTAAGGTGAAAACGATGTCTCCACACTCGCCTCTCCCGTGGTCCACGTACTCCGTGAATCCAAAGTACCTGATACCACTACCGCCCAATGACCGTTCTGACCAGCGGAAATCCATTCGGGTTTGTCAAACTCCACCCCCGCCAAATACGCAATACGCATACAAGCGTCATGGTAAAGTATCCAGCAATCCGATTCCGCATGATACCAGAAATCCTTGTCACTGAGATCGTAATCCAACCTCAACTGACGAAGGAAATCTTCTGCTACCGGATTGCGGTTTTCATTACTGCTCATGCTTTACGTTCTCCCGAAAAAACGTTTTTCCCTTACTGACTGACATTTATTATAACATAGAATCTTATGCCTGTCAAGAACTACTTTTTGTTTTTACCCTGACGCAATCTATCTGCCAGTTCCTGCCAGATTTTACCGCCTGTTTCAGCAAACATGGTTTCAATAGCGAACGATGCCTGAATCACGGCATAGCGGGTTTCAGGTGTGTTGGCAATCATGGAATCATCCTTATTGATAATACCGTCTATCTCCTCGTAATCCCCCAACATGGTCATCAGTTCAAAAGCATTTTTCTGTAACGCTTTGATCATCTCCCGATGCAACTCAAACATCGAGACTGTACGTTCCCCCAACCTCGTTAACTGGGGCGTGTTGATGTTCGTAACAGTACCTTTATCAGTACCTTTTTCACCAACCACAGGCTGGTTCTTGACCCTTCCTCCATTCATACTCAATATTCCTCCGTTCATTCCTGATTGCTCCTTTCATTACCTGATGTTTGAATCTTGGGGAACTTGGGATACCGTTCCCTAACAACCGTGAACCCAAACAAAGTTTCTGCATGTTCAGGTTTTCTGGCTTCATCCCACTGTTCAATCATCTTTTTCTTGTCCAGTTTCCGTACCACCTCAGTACGATACCAATTCTCATGTATCCGATCCTCATCCACGACCACAACCTTTCTCGGTGCTGTCCTCAACGAAACACCATAAGTACTGGTTCCCGCATTGTCCCGTCCCGCAGTTGTTAATGCATACTTGGAATAAGATTCAACACTCTTCACACGATTAACCAAACTCTCCTTCTGTTTCTTTAATCGTGTGATTTCGGCATCTACCGACATAACATCAGCTTGCAGATTCAAATGCAAACGTGCCAAATTCTCCATCTTGATATCAAACGCTATGTCAAGATGATCCAACGCACCCCGCTGTTCCTCAGACGATAACTCGTCATTCACCAGGATACGCTGGATGCTTTCCAGAATCTCGTATAACTTCATTTTGTCCTCCTTTCGTTTTGCACACATTTATTATAACATAGCCATAAATGTGCTGTCAATCATAAAAAGTTGATCATAGAGCGACAGAATGATATGTAATTGACACACAGGTATGGAGTATGCTATAATGTATGCCTTTACCAAACACTTATTTCTTGATGTACTTCTTGGAGGAGGAAGATTATGAATCAGCAACAAGTTCTGGGAAACAATCCCGCTACAATCGCCCGTCAAATTAATGGGGGAAATCCCCGTATGCTGGAAGTTGATGCCCGTAAAGTGCGTGGACTTACATGGGGATACAGGAAAGAGATTTCAGCCTATCTCGGCTGTAACGAAACCACGCTTAGTTCAAAGCTTAACGGTAGGCTGCCAATCAAACTCAGCCAGATCAATCAACTGGCACTCGCACTTAGCCAGATCCATAACCGTGAAATACATACCGTGGAGTTGTTAAAGGAAACACTCGCTCCCGCCGATGCACCGCAAATAGAGATTGATTCCGAGGAAGGAACATGATATAATGCCAAATGTCAAGATGCACGGGTTTCTCCCGAAATACCGTGACTCTTTTTTCCTTTATAATACATCGAAACCACACAGCAAAAAAGCCAGCCTCGGTTAGTTTCGGCTAACAAGGCTGGCTTTTTTTAAATTTAAATTCCGATGGAGAATTCAAATCAATTCAAATAAGGAGTTGCTCTCAATATGCAGTATACCATAGACGGCTTTGATTCGCAAGTGCATGATGTTCTGTTCGATAACATCCCCACACAACTCAAAATATACCGCCAGTTCGTTCTCTGGAAAAGCGAAGAACGTGACGGTAAACTGACAAAAATACCCTATAACGCTAACCTGTCAGGCAACGCTTCCACTACCGATCCCGCCACATGGTCCAATTTCGTCACAGCCAAAGGTCGATACATTAGCCATCACCAATCCCAGCAATTCGCCGG
>Ga0255047_10001255_pt1 | contig 18853 bp, 25 predicted proteins | sample JV7_2_1_MG_FD_183640 | JGI IMG/M metagenome (GOLD analysis project Ga0255047, IMG submission 183640) | Seawater microbial communities from Jervis Inlet, British Columbia, Canada - JV7_2_1 | ecosystem: Environmental > Aquatic > Marine > Inlet | place: Canada: British Columbia | collected 2016-10-06 | reverse complement strand
CAAACAGGACAGCGACATGACCCCAGTCGATGCCATTGATCGATGGCTGACCACCGATGAAGTAATACCACGGGAACACTTTGGCGAGACCCTCGAACCCTTCAATGATTGGGAATAGTCCAGATCCGATGAAGGAAATGAACATGACTCCCGCCGAGACTCCCGCCGCTGCACTGGAACTCCCTGTCCACGCGCCGACGGCTGTGGCGAGAAGGCCGAAGAACAGCGAGATGGCGAACATGTGGAACAGCAACGCACCGACGTGCGTCCCTGTGATGCTGACATCGAGGATCACAGGCACAACGAGCCCGATGGCCCAAAGAGCGAGCGCTGTCAAGCCGATCAGGAAGGCGAGGGCAGCCATCTTGGAGAGAAGAATGCTCGTGCGACTCTTCGGATTGCCGAGAAGCAGCCCAACGGTTCCCAATCGTTCTTCGCGTGCGGTTGCTGCGGCGCCCATTGCCAGGGCAAGGCCAGCGAGGGTCATCGCTCCGTACGAGCTGTAGATCGCCCCATACGCGAGGCTTGCAACATCAGCTTCAGCTGAGATATTCACGATGGACCGGAATATCTCGGGCATGGTGGTGTAGATCGAAAGGTCGATGTCTCTGTACACGGCCATTCCGAAGAGGAGGAAGGCACCGAGCGTAAGCGCACCGACTGCCATCCCCTTCCACCGGTCCGCGACCGTCTTTGTGAATACGTTCGTCAGCATCGCCTCGTCACTCCCCATCGCGGTAGTAGGTCAGGAAGATCTCTTCAAGGTCGGCTTCCTGGGTCGTGATATCGAGCAGGTTGTATCGGCGCGAGACGACACGGAGCAATGTCTCCATCTGACCGTCGAATGACAGCGTGACGTGATGGTTCGCAACGGTGACATCTCGCACTCCGGGCAGAGGTTCGAACACCCCGCCGTCGACTTCATCGTCGAAGAAGAGATCCACCTTGCGGATGGCCTTTGAACGCAGGCTCGACACCTCTTCGACTGCGATGAGGAGTCCATGGCGGATGATCCCGACACGCCCCGCAACCCGCTGCACTTCTGACAGTGTGTGACTCGAGAGGAACACCGTTCGCCCCTCTTTTGCGACTTCGCGCATCATGGCCTGGAACTCTCGCTGCACCAGCGGATCGAGACCAGAGCTCGGCTCGTCCATGATGAGGACATCGGGACGGTTCATGAACGCTTGGATCAGGCCAACCTTCTGCCGATTCCCCGAGGAGAGATCACCGACCTTCTTGGACAGGTCCGCATCGAGCCGCTCAGCAAGCTCATCCACGTAGCCCCAATCGACCCCACCTCGCAGATTCGCGAAGTACGTGATGGTGTCGCGTCCTGTCAGATTTGGATACATTGCAAGGTCGCCGGGCACGTATCCGATGGAGCGCCGAATCTCGACTGACTTCTCCTGCGAGTCCAATCCAAGGATCGATGCCGAGCCTGCGGTGGGCCTGATCTCGTCAAGGATCGTGCGGATCATTGTCGTCTTACCTGCACCGTTCGGTCCGAGGAATCCGAAGATCTCGCCCGGGTGGATCTCGAGGTCGAGATCTACGAGCGCCTTCACGTCGCCGTAGTGCTTGGTCAATCCGATCGTCTGGATAGACGGAGTGTCGGTCATGGTGCTTCCTTGGTCGATGTCACCGGTTCAGTGGATTCCCCATCAGGTGACGTTGGTTCTTCTTGAGCTTGTCCGTCGGAGATGTCAGCGACTGCTGCGAGTGCCCTTTCGGCAAAGGCCTCGCTGAAGATGCCCGATCCATAGACCTCGTAGGTGGGGGCCAGGTAGGCGGCAATCGACGGATCCGTCAGGACATCGGGATCGGTGAGGTCGACGCCGAGGAGTCGATTGACGTGCTCGTGGAGTACGAGTGCCCCGAGGCCCCAGATCGCGAGCAGGATCGCTCTGCTTCGAGGATTCTCGGAGGGCTTCAGGATGCCGGACTCAACCCCATCCTTCATGTAGATCTCGGCATCATCGACGAGATCATCCACCAGGGTGGCCACCGTCGGTGATTCGTCGGTGAGCGCTCTGGCGAGGTAGCGCATCATCGATCCGGCGCCAGGCATGCGAAGGGCCGCGAGAAGATCGAGATTCGGCCCCGCAAGCATCGCTTCACTCTTGTAGTGACGGATTACCGCAGCGACGTGCTCGTCACACGCCGATCGGAGGTCGTCCATGGATCCGAAGTGGTGGATCACGAGTCCGGGGGAGACACCAGCTGTCTCGGCGATCTTTCGTACCGTTGTGCCGGCCATGCCGTTGTCCGCGAAGCACGTGATTGCAGCGTCTCGTATCCGCGCAGGAGTGGATCGGTCATCGATCGGTGGATGGCTATCGGTTGATGATGTTGAACGCATGTTTAATAGTTTATACGAACGTTCAACCGCTGTCTAGATGGATCAGCGAGACCCTGCCGTGCGACTCTTCGACAAAGCGGACTCAATGTCGTGTCAACGGAAGACTCAACGCTCACGATGCTTCGACAGGCCTAGGTTCGGCGGCAGGCCATGCGTACGGCACGAGTCTCCTCGCCCCATGGAGCGATGTTCGTCATTTGTACGACGAGTTCGTCCGTCGGTGTTCGGTAGCAGATATTGATCACCCAGCCCCACTCCTCGGCGTACGTGTAGCGCATGGTTGCAATGCTTGCCGCGTTCGGCACAGTTTCGGTCGCAACGTCTTCCTTCTGATGCCACGTGTCGTGGAAGGTGGATCCTGAGTCGGAGACGGAGACAACGCCTTGGTGGGGCGTGCCTTCATAGGCCCAGGTGTATGCAACGGAATGGGCGGTGACTTCCATCGTGCACTCTGAAGTCTGTGTTTCGTCTCCGAACGGGTCAACCCAGAGCTCTGACGTCCCGATCCACGAGCCTACGAGGTCGCTGAGAATCACGGTGCTCCTTGTCGTTGGGTGAGTTGCACCCTATCCAGAATGCCCAAGGATCGCAGGCTGGCTGCGTCGTTCCGTTCAGCCGCAGCCAACGACTGAACGAGACCGAGTGTCGCTGCCGTGGCTGACTGTTCCGACTGACGGCCACTACTGATCGCGCCGTTTCGTGAGATCGGCAGAGGTGGCGTCGAGTACTCGGAGCAGATCGTTGCCGCCGATGGTGATCGATACGCCTGGGGCTCCTCCGCCGATCGACACCAACATCTCCGCGAGCCGCTCGTCGGCGAATACCTGCCAGGCGTTGGTTGATCCGAAGGGCGTAATCGTGCCGCGAACGTATCCAGTGGCGTTGAGCGCCTCGTCAGCATCGGGCATCGACACTCTTCGCTCATCGAGGATCGTCCTCAGCTTCGCCCAGTCGATCACCCGGTCACCGGGGACGAGAACGAATACGTAGTCGTCTTCGCCTCTTCTAACAACCATTGTCTTGATGACGGCTGACGGTTCAACGCCTCGCAGGAGGGCGGCTTCTTCGAGCGAGTTCACCCGTTCATGTCGGATGACATCGTGGTTGACTCCACGGAGTCTGGGATCGGAGAGGGCTGGGGTGTCGGTCATGGGTGGATTGTGACAGATGACGCAACCGCGATGTACGTGCGGTGGCCCAGAGCGACACGGTGCGATCGGGTGGGGGAGGTAGGCTCGCGAAATGGTGACTATCGGTGTTCTCAACGAGAAGCCTCTGCACGCGGCTCTCAAGGAGTGGTATCGCATTGATGGCGATCAGGTGGAGGTTCCCCTCGATGGATTCGTCATTGATCTGGTCAGGGACGGTTCACTGATCGAGATCCAGACCCGTGGATTCGCAGCGATGCGCCGGAAACTCGATCACCTGCTCGATACGTACACGATCCGCATCGTGTACCCCGTTGCGGCAGAGAAGTGGATTGTGAAACTTGACGAGGACGGCGGCCAGATCTCACGGAAACGTTCCCCGAAGCGCGGTATCCCGGCTGACGTGTGCGCCGAGCTTGTGTCCTTCCCGACACTACTGAGCCACCCCAACCTGTCCGTTGAGGTCGCACTCACGCAGGAAGAGGAGATCCGCCGACCGGACGCAAAGAAGGGATGGCGTCGTGGCGGCTTCGTGATTGAAGAGCGGCGCTTGATCGATGTGGAGGAGATCGTCGTCGTTGACTCGCCTGAGGCGCTGCTCGATATCGTCCCGCAAGACCTTCCGGACCCCTTCACCACCGCTGACGTGGCTGCTGGCCTCAGTCGATCTCGTCATCTCGCACAAGAGGTTGCCTATTGCCTGCGGGAGTCGGGCGCGGTTGAAATGGTGGGCCGGGACAAGAGAGGTATTCTCTACGAGTTGCCCTAACCGCGGGCGGCGGGCCCTATTCGCCGTGGACGAGTTCAATTACGGGTTGCATGGCCTCGATGGCTGACATCGTCTTTGGAAACACATCACATCGCACCTCATCAAATCCGAGTTCACCAAGCGACAAGATGAACGAGGCGATTTCCTCTGATGAGCCAGACACCGGACTCTGCATGTCGAGACCATCAGCGCTGAATCCGTTGGGAACGACTGTGTAGAGGTCGAAGGTCCGCTCCAACGAGGAGAAGTCGCGCTGTTCGACCTCACATGCTGTCTCCAAGGTTGCGACGATCGGTTCGAGTCGAGCGCTGAGAGCCGGAATCGTCTCGTCCCAACCCCACCAGTTCCAGGCATCTGCATACTGGGCGACCAGCTGGAGCATCTTGGGACCTCCCGCAGCAATGTTGATGGGAGGGCCCTGCTCGCGGGGGCCTCTCAGGACGAGCTCGGCCTGTTTCGCCGTGTAGAACTCTCCCTCGAAATCGATGGAACCGTTCTTGAGGAGGCCGTGGATGATGTGAATCGCCTCTGCGAAACGCGAATAGCGTTTGTCCGTTGGAAACCCGAACGCTTCGTAGTCAGAATCTGCTGTGTTACCTGCCCCGATACCGAGAACGTACCGCCCAGCGGAGATTTCATCGAGGGTGTCAGCGATCTTCGCCGTCATTGCGGGAGATCGATATGGCGAATTGACAACCGACTGGCCAACGCCGATTCGCCTTGTCGCTGCGGCGATTGCACCGGCCACGGAAACTGACTCCCATGAACCGTCGGCCGAGTCCTCCCCGCGGTACAAGAGGGAATCTTCAAAGACGAGCATGTCGAACCCAACTGCCTCAGCTGTGGTGGCGCGTTCCCTGATCGAGTCCCATGACGGCGCAGGGATATCGGTGTTGGGCCGGCCATGCAGCTCGTTGATCAGTCCGATTCGCATCCACCGAACCTACCAGCCCGAACCGAGGTTGGTCGAGGCGGATCGGTCGAGATGCTCCGTGAGGACGCCGCGGCCCCCGCCAGCCACGCCAACGCTGTCAGGGAGAGAATCCGTTGCGGAACGCCCTGTACGGACTCTGACAACAGCATGAACTTGAGGCCAGCGAGAGCGACGGCGATTCCGTGACTCGCCGTTTGTGCAGAGCAGAACCGAAACTGGGAAACTCGTCTGAGACATGACGTGAAGCCACAGGAGGCATCATGAGCACTGAACCCACGGACTACGCGATCCGTCTGGACATCGACTACCCGGAGAAACTCGACAGGGTGACGTCGTTCTTCCGCTGGTTGTGGGCCATTCCCATCCTCATCGTTTTTTCCGCTCTGTCGGCGACGTCCTACTCGACGATGACCGTCGTGTCGGAGAGCGGCGACGTGGTCTCGGTTGTCGGTAAAACCGGTGGCGGCATTGTGGCTGGGCTCGCCCTCGCAACGGGACTGATGGTCTTGTTCCGGCAGCGATATCCACGGTGGTGGTTCGACTTCGCGAAAGAGCTCACACGGTTCACCACACGGATCGGTGCATACCTGACCCTGCTGACCGACGAGTACCCATCGACCGTCGAGGAACAGACCGTTCACCTCGACATCGACTATCCCGATGCCGAGGAGGATCTCAACCGCTGGATGCCGCTGGTGAAGTGGTTCCTGGCAATTCCGCACTACATCGTGGTGGTGGTGCTGGTTATCGGTGCGATGTTCGCCATCTTCTTTGCATGGTTTGCGATTCTGTTCACAGGCAGATACCCGAGATCGCTGTTCGACTATGTCGTCGGTGTAACGAGATGGGCACTCCGCGTGGAGGCGTACGTTGTGCTTCTGATCACGGACGAGTATCCGCCGTTCAGTCTGAGGTGATCTGACCGAACGGCGGAATCTGTCGGGCCTTGGAGGCGATAGTCTCCTCGGCTCATGGCTCTCGTACGCATTCTCTCGATCAACCTGTTGACGGATCGCGCCGATCCTGACGATCTTCGTCGGGTCATCGTCGAGGCCGATCCCGACGTCGTGTGTGCGCAAGAACTCGGCCCTTCGACAGCGACGGTGATCGAGGATCTCTTACCGCACGGGCATCTTGATCCACGGGAGGACCTGTTCGGACTCGGTATCGCCACACGCTATCCGGTGGCTGTCGTGCGTCTCTTACTTGCCCAACGCTCCGGATGGATCGCACGCCTTGACCCAGGGGAGTGGCCTGGGATTTCGCGGCCCCTCGACGTGTTCGATGTGCATCTTGTGAATCCAATCGATCGCCCGTGGCGAGGAACGTCGGACGTACGTAGGCGTCAGGTCAACCAGATCACTGCAACGCACGCTGATCGGGATGTGGCATCAGTCGTGATAGGGGACATGAATGCGACCCCGGCGTGGAGGGCATATAAGGCGCTCACCGCGCTCGGCGAGGATGCTGCGTTGGCTACCGGAACAGCGGCTCGAACATGGGCATACACACTGTTCGGGCCCCGGCTGCTTCGCATCGACCACGCGTTCGTGTCGGGTGTGCAACCGATCTCGACTTCAACCGTGCGCATCAAAGGCACGGACCACAGGGCTCTGATCGTTGACGTCGGTTTCTGACATCGACGGGGAAGCAGTGTTCTCCTAGGCTCGCCGCATGATTACTACTGCAGTTGTACTCATCGTTGGCGGCGTTCTCCTTGCATGGGCGGGGTGGTTGGGGAAGACTGATCGTCTCGCGCTCAATTCTTGGGCAGGTATCCGGACCAAGACAACGATGCGATCAGAAGAGACGTGGAAGGCGGCGCACCACGCCGGCAGTGCGTGGATCATTGCTGGCGGGATCGTTCTCGTGATCACTGGTGGCGTGATGGTGGTCGTAGGCGACGAAACGGCAGCGGCTTACGTTTCTCTGGTCGGTGCGACAGTGTTGGCCGGGCTGGTACTTGCTGGCGGCTGGTTGGGCCACCAGGCTGGGACGAAGGTCCAGTAGGTCGCTACTGAAGGCTTGAGAAGCTCATCTTGAGCGCGCTGTGGAGTTCCTCCACGTCGTCGGGATCCCATACAGATTCGTCCGCTCTCAGGAACGACGTGTGATCGACACGGTTGTCGAACACCGCTGCAGGAATGCGGAGGGTCGTACCGCCCGCTTCGACGTCGACGGCGTGGCCACCGCCACGATCCGCTAGCCACAGGAAGTCATCGACGCCGTAGTCCCCTCGCATCACAACCTCAGGGACACCGTGGTGGAGTATCGAAGCGTCACCTTCAACGCCGGGCTCTGCGCGCTCCTGATTCCGGGCACGGCTCTCGGCGGGTGTCACCCATACGTACAGAGCTTTCGCCGTCCCCAGGATGGCTCCTGACAGGTGCCGGAGCGAGAAGGCGTATCCGTGCGGGTCGGGGAGCGGCGGTTCGGTACCTTCGGGACCGCCCCTTGCGAACTCGATCACCACGGTGCTGCGTCCCTGGTCGTACGTGCCAAGGGTGGCGCTCAGCTCGCGTGCCATTTCTGCCACCTCGTTGTCGAGTGCGGTGGCGAGGGCAGCGAACTGTTGACCGGAGAGATGCCCGAACGGAGGCTTGAGCCCAACGGAGTGGCGGGCACGCTCGAATCGGTCCAGGAGCCATGCCGTCGGTTGGCTCGGAACGGGCGAGTCGGTTCCGAGACCCGAGTAGTCCTCGTTGACCAGCGCGATGAGCGTCGCCCAGTCTCCACCTTCGAGAAAGGGGCCGTTGTTGGATTTGTAGAACACGGCTGATTCCCCGAGCCGAACGATTTCCTCGTCGATTCTGCGCATCAGATGGACGTAGGGGTAGTCGTCGAGTTGGACCGTTGGGCCGAGGCCGAAGTCCTCGGCAGCAGTGTCGAGGTCCAGGGATGCAATGTATCTCCGCAGCTCGGACTTGCCAGATGCAGGCAGTGCCAGAAGGAGCAGGGTGTCAATGTTTCGAGTCATGGTCTCACCCTACGGCTGCATCCGGAGCCCAACGGCTGATCGCCATGCGTTGCACGCCGATGGTGACCACACTGTTGGATGGATCGTGCGCCGTTCGTCCTGGAAGAGGTGGGCATGAGCAACGTTGAGACAAACCGGTTCGTTCGGTATTGGTGGGTGGTTGCGCTCGCTGCACTCGCAGTCGGAGCCATCACAACATCAGTCGCCGGTGGGTTCCCGATCCTCGAGTTGGAGTTCGCATGGACGGCCGAGCGTGCCGATGAGGTGCTGGCGGGAGCAGACCTCGATGCGGTGAATGCGACGATTCTGTGGGACTTCGTCTTTCTTGTCCTGTACTCCGCTGCACTGTTCCTTGGATCATTGTGGGCGAGCGAGGTATTCAACGGCGACGGACTGAAACGGGCTGGTCGCTGGATTGCATACGGAGCTGTCTATGCGGGCATGCTCGACGTGATCGAGAGCTTCGCGATGCTCACGTATGTCAACGGTTGGAGCGAGTTCTCCGGTTGGTTGGCGATCGCAGGGCTGATGGCGATACCGAAGTTCCTGCTTGTCTCTGTTGCCATCGTCTACGTCATGATGGGAATTGTCACGGCGATTGCGCAGAGGGTCAGCCGATCGTGAAGAGAATCCAATGGTGAGCATCGCATCGAATCTCGTGGTTGGGAGGAGTGAATTGGAGGACTTCATCCGCCCTCGCCACCACGGTGTGCTGCTGACGACACGGCGTAGCGGCAGACCCCAGTCGTCGTTGGTGACGATGGGTCTCGATGTGTCTGGTCGAATTGTTGTGTCGAGCTATCCGGAGCGGGCGAAGGTCCTGAACGTCAAGCGGGATCCGGCGGCTTCGATGGTGGTGATGTCAGACAGTTTCGGAGGGGAGTGGGTGCATGTTGATGGAGAGGCAGAAGTCATCGATCTCCCCGAATCGGTGGAACCGTTGGTCGAGTACTTCCGGGTCATTTCGGGTGAACACCCGGATTGGGACGAGTACCGCCAAGCCATGGTCGACCAGGGCAAGTGCCTCATCCGATTGACCATCGAACAGTGGGGACCGATCGCAACGGGTGGGTTTCCCCAGAGCGTCGCCGACAAGATGTAGCAACGGCACAGAGCGTCAGGTTGAGGAGATTGCTGCGACGTCCCTCTTGAACCGAGTGTGCGTTTCTGGCACGGTCGAGTCATGTCATCGGCAGATCTCCGTCAGATAAGCGTGTCACTCCCGCCTGAGCTCGTGTCGATCGTCGATGTGGCAACGCCAACGCACCGGTCGCGATCCGTCGTCGTTGCCGAGGCGCTTCAGCTGTGGCTCGAGGAGCGCGGTATCGAACCTCCGGGCGATTGGAAGGACCGCTGGACGGTGTCAGGGAACGAGCCACCCGACGACGTCAAGGCGCATCCCAGCTTCGGGCAGTAATGGGGAACGCCAAGGGCGTTCCTTGTGAGTTGCTTCGCAACTCAATTGGGAGAGGCGCGCATCGACTGGCTACCAGCTGACGCCGCTCCTGGTCTCAGAAGCACGGATGGAGTTGCGTAGCAACTCCTAAGGAACGCGAAGCGTTCCCGACATTCGTCGGCATTTCTGGGAGCAGAACAACGGAACGCCCAAAGGGGGAGCGAGGCGCTCTGCGCGAACCTTGACCCAGTGTTCGATGATCGGTGCTGCTCCAGGGTCGATCCCGACCGTTCTACGCCGGTCGCCCTTGCCGTGCAACACCGCGATGGCGCCGATGTTCAGGTCGACGTCCTTTCGGTGGAGATTCAGGGCCTCGCTCACTCGCAGTCCTGAGCGATACAGCACAGTGATGAAGGCGCGGTCCCGGATGCCTGTTGTTGTGTCCTTGCACTCGTCGAGGATGGCGAGGACCTCCTCCGGTGTGAGGATCTCCGCGGGGAGTGTCAGTCCCTTCTGCGGTGGCTCCCTGCCGGCCCCGAATCCAGGGAATGCTGCTGCTGTTCTCATTCAGACAACATATGGCACCGGTGTGACGGATTCGGACCCGCTACACATAGGAGACAGGTGTGGAGCGGCTACCGCCGCTGCTGCCAGCGAGATGCCAATGCCTGGGGCGTCTCGTCAAGTAGATCCAGAAACTCCTGTGCTTCGAAGGTCTTGGCTGGGCGCCCCTTCCGGCCTTGCCTGAACTCGCTCTCGATGACAATGCCGCGTTCTCCGAGCCTTCTGAGCGCGTCTCTAGCAGCGGTCGTACTCACACCGAATGAGGCGCTGACATCCTTGGGGCCTGTCTAGATGATAAAGGCTTTTCAATTAGATAGGTTTATTGCTAGACAATACTACTGATACTGATAGGATTGTTCACATGAATGCAGTCTCTGTCGTAGAAGCAGCCGAGCGGCTAGGTGTGAATCGAAGCCGAGTCCTCCAGCTGATTGAGCTGGATCGGTTGCACGCGCAGAAGGTGGGCAAGCAGTGGATTGTTGACTCCGAGAGCGTCGAGCGACTGCGCAGGCTCGATCGTACGCCGGGCCGACCGTACGCTGCTAGAAACGCGTGGGCACTATTGGTACTAGCCGCGGGACGAGAACCAGGGTGGACTTCGAGAGCTGAACGCGAGCGATTCCAACGAGTCTTGGAGTCACATAGTCTGGAAGATCTGGTTCCAAGGCTGTCTCGACGTGCTGACATAGCGGGCTGGTACGTACATCCGTCGCTTCTCAAGTCGCTTGTGGATGACACACGGACTGTTGCAGCCGGATCGAGTGCGGTCGCGTCGCTCGTTGATGACGGCCTTGTTGAGATCTATGTGCCAGCAACTGCTGTATCCCAGATCTCCTCGGACTACCACGCCGAAGAGACCGCCGATCGACCGAATGTTGTGTGCCGCTCCGTCCATGGACCGTGGCCCTTCGGGCCGGGGCAGCGAAGTGCTGATGGCGTAGTTGCGGCCATAGATCTACTCGAACTCGGCGACGATCCCCGGCGCATCCGCGTCGGTAGAGAGCTCATCGCGCATGCCTGACAGCTATCCCGTGCTCGACAAGGAACCGGTGGAGGTGCACTCGCCAGACGCCGAGACATGGCACGTACTGGGTGATCTGTATGAGGCATTTCCCAGCGGATGGGTGCTTATCGGTGGCTTGATGGTGTACCTCCTCGCCGCCGAAGCGGGTCAGGAACCGACGCGAGCGACTGCGGATGCTGACGTACTCGTGCGAGCAAAGGTGCTCACGAAGGGCACGATCCGTATTGCTGCTTGGCTCGATCAGCATGGACTCGAATTCGAGGGCGCATCAGCGATGGAGATAGGGCACCGTTTCACCAGAGACGATGTATCGATTGATCTGCTCGTGCAGAATCATCTTGGGGAGCGAGCCGAGCGGCGAACAATCGGACAGAACGTGGCGCCCCAGGCCGTCGGCGGCGCGGGCCTGCTCGCGAGTGGGGAGATCATCAGGGCGCGAGCTGCGAGCGGGAGCATTGTCCGTGTACCTCGCCCGACGCTTGAAGCCGCGATCATCGGAAAGGCGAAGGCAGCGCTAGGACTGGAAGATGCAGGTCGTCACGTGCAAGATGTGGCTTTCCTGCTTGGTCTCGTGGAGAATCCGGTCGATTCCGCAGAGTCGCTCTCGGATCCCGACCGCCTTGTTGTCGGTCGAGTCGGCGAGTTGATCGATGAGCTCGGCTTCTGGCGCTTCGCCAACGATGATCGGGCTGCGCGAGCTGCGCTCCGGATCCTCGCGTCCACCGCTTAGAGATCCGCGCACTCTGCACAACCGGGCGAGTCCTGGGTCCGACTTCAGCAAGTCAGACCGCGCCTCGCGTCACCGTTCAGTCCGGGCCTGTGCGGTCTGCCAGAAGTCGGTTGGCACGGTGATGCGCCTCTTGTCGATACCGATCTGCCGGTTCTCGGAGGGAGCGAGCGGGACGATCCGTGCAATGGGAGTGCCGCGACGGGCGATGACGATCTCCTCTCCGGACGCAACCCTTCGCAGGAATCGCGACAGCTGGTTCTTCGTCTCATGGATGGATATGTACTTCATGTCGCCATCGTGAGTGGCTCACGTGCCCGAGTCGATACCCCTGACTTCGGGTGGCCGCGAATGGTGGATCAAGGGGACGGACTGAGGACTTGCCGGTCGCGTGCGGGCACCGCATACTGTCCCGTGAGCAGTCGTGGAGGAGGATCCATGTCCGAGGACGCATTCGGATTCGCGCTTCTCGATCGACTCGATGGCGGGTCGGGCATTCACGTGATCGAGCGTGACGACGGGCACAAGGAGGAGATGAGCGCCGACGTCTACTTCCTTGACCTCGACGAGTGGGAAGAGTTTCACGTCGTGACAGCGACCGACAGGGTCGCCGTCGAGATGGTGTCCGGAAGGATTCTGGATGTGGGAGCAGGTGCGGGGCGCCATGCGCTTGTCCTCCAGCAGCTCGGCCACGAGGTCGTTGCCCTCGATGTCTCGCCTGGCGCGATCGAAGTCTGTCGTGAACGAGGCGTGGAGCAGACGTTCCTTGGCACCATCCACGAGCTCGCCGAGACGGACCCCGAGCCATTCGACGCGGCGATCCTGCTTGGTCACAACCTCGCTTTGTTGGGGTCGCCCGAAGCGTCCGGCCCGTTCCTCGACTCGTTGCGAAGCCTGCTGAAGCCGGACGGGGTGGTGGTTGGGAACACGCTCGACGTGTACCGGACTGATGATCCGATCCACCTAGCCTTCCATCAAGCGAATCGCGATCGGGGCCGCCTGCCGGGCCAGCTCACCCTGAGGGTGACGTTCGAAGATACGGTCGGGGACTGGTTCGACTACCTGTTCGTCGCTCCCGAGGAGCTGACCGAACTCGTGGAGCGGTCGGGGTGGCGCATCGAGGACATGACCGAGCCAAACCCTTCGTATCTAGCGGTGCTGCGACCCGTGTAAGGGGTCTGTAGACGCGCATCATCTAGCCAAATGGGACGGGCTGTGGAGCTATCTACGCAGATGCTGAGCGAACCGGATCAGTCCACGTTCCTCAAGAAGATCGACCAAGGCGTCGAAAGCGATCCCCCGCGCTGAGGCCTCCTCGCCCACGAGTTCCTTGGCTGTGCTCTGATTGACATCGAATAGATCGGTAAGGAAGTCGTCGGGACTCTGCGCCGCCAGGCCGTGTGGAGCTAATGCAGTTTCGCTGAAGTCTCTGTCCTGAGTCACGATCAGTTGGGCGTTGGTGTGCACCGCTGCTGCAACGACGTGGCGGTCACCCGGGTCTCGAATGTTCGAAGCAACGGCTGTTTCGTCGTAGCCCGTGATCAAGCAGTCAGGGATTGCTCGGATGATCGCAGCCTTGAGCGACGCACGGTGCTCGGGCTGTATGTCCGGGTACCTCGTGCCAACAGCGTGGACCATCTCATCCAGAATCTCCTCAGTCAGGAGAACTCGTAGATTGAATCGTGCTTGGTGGATTCCTGCACGGACGAGAATGCTCCGTTGCAGGCTTCCGAAGATGGCATTCGCGTCGTACAGCACGCGGAACGCCACTAATCGTCCATTCCGAGCTCGAGAGCGATTCTGGTGAGTTCGTCAGCCGCCTGCTTGCGACGTGCCTCATCCTGTCGGCGATAGATGTCGAGATCTGAGAACCTGATGCGGCGGTGCCTGCCAACGGTTCTGAACGGAACGGGCCCTTCCGGTTGAAGAACTCTTTCGATGAGGTAGGGACGCGACACGCCGAGCATGTCTGCAGCCTGTTGGGTCGTCAGTTCGGCATTGGCAGGTACGACCGAGACTCCAACTCCGTCGCTGAGGTGGTCGAGGACCTCGATGAACAACTTGAGCGCTTCTGCAGGGACGGTGATCATCGTTGGCTCGGTATCAGCATCAGCAACAAGCTGGACTCGTGTCGTAGGTGTGGGGTGACGGCGAAGGAACTCGGCCAAGGTGGCCGGAGCGTCGCGCGATACCTCTACGGATTCGCCGGGGGCGTGGTCAGAGAGTGCGGTCATTGATCCTCCTGACCAAGAGAGTATCAACTATTCGCAATATTCGCAACAGTCGCAGTAGTCGAATCGCTATCTCGCACCCCTCTTCGGCGGCGCACTGGAATGATCCGAGTCATTCAGTCGCGTCGATCACTTCAACGCCGTGCTTTCCCAGTGATGTGTCTGTGCTCACGATCCGCATCCGCTCGAGCTTCGCCTGGCTGATGAGCAGTCGATCGACGGGATCGGAATGGAGGTCGTCGAGCGCGGCAGTACCCAACGCGTGGCTTGCGTCGATCGGTAGGTGCAAGACTTGAGCGGCAGCCATTCGATCGGGGATGTAGCGGGCCGGCTTGTCGGGGAGCACCACCCGCCCGAGCCGATACTTGATCGCGATCTCCCATGCACTGGCCGCGGATAGGTAGACCTCGTTGCGTTCGTGAGTGAGCGCCTCTGATGCACGAGGACCGAGCCGGGAGGGCTCGGCCTGCATCCAGAGGAACACCTTGGTATCTACGAGGTACCTCATCGGTTGGAGTCCTGTGGTGCTTTCCAGTTGATGGGATCATCGAACGTCTCGGGGACGGTGAAGAGGCCTTCATCGGCACCGAGGACTCTGCGGCCGTGGACATCGACCCGAACGAGCTTGACGACGGGTTTACCTCGTTGTGTGACAATGATCTCCTCACCGGCGGCGATCTGAGGAACGAGTTCGGTGAAGTGGGTACGGGCTTTGGTGATGGGAACGAACTTCATGTCCTCGTCCTGAGGAACAAGCCAGTTCATTTCAAGACATCCGTTTCGGATGAATCCCGGGCATGCTTCTCATGAATGGAGCGCGACGTTAATCGGTTCCGTCTCTCATCTGATCACGTCGATCGTGCGGGTTCATCGGTCCGTGCTCCAACCCACATCGGGTCGCCACGTTTGACCAAGCGCCGTCGTGGAGATGGCCGTGTCGGCAAAGCGGGAGACTTCCTGCAGGGCGGTGCGTAAGTTGGCCGGAGCGATGACCTCGTATCCCTGATTGGCATGCCACGTTGCCCAACGGCTGGCTGCGACGGATTCGTAAGCGTCGACAAGAGCGGAGATTGGCGATAGCTCGACTCGCCTGTGGTCGGCTACTACGCGGATTGAGCCGTATGCATCAGCTCCAGCGATCGCACTCGCCCGCGTGATCGCGATGATGTCGGCAAAGTCGCGCCAACGCGTGTTCGCGATGCCGCGAGAAACCGCTGTGACGATCTTCTCCGCCAGCACCATCGTGAGTGGATATCCCAAGATGACGAGAGGCTCCATTTCGGGATGTACTCGCTCGAGTTCGATACGTGTTGGTGCGGGCTCAACTGGATCACCGAAGCTGAAGTCGATTCTGAGCCGAACTCGAGCTGTGTGTATGTGGGCGTCCATCGTTGAGCGCACGCCGCTGTAGCCCGCAGCTTCTCGAATCTGCTCCGCTCTGGCCGTGTCGATGTCGAAACTGACTCCGTCAAGGAGCTCGGATGTCGCAACATCGACAACGAATGGCTGGACATCGGTCACACTGTTCGAGAACCCGATCGTGTGCAGGTCGATGTCCCTCGTCGGCCGTCGCTCTGCGAGGTGGCTCATGAGCATTCCGCCCTTGAGGACGATGCGATCAGCGAATCGGGACGCTGCAGCCCTCGCGAGGAACGCCTCCATTGCATACAACGTTAGGAGCTCATCCGTCGGTCGGCCCAGGTGTCTGGCCAGTCGCTGGAACTCGAGGTATCGGGTTCTTCCGATGTCAGTTGTCACAATAGGATCTCAAGATCGCGCCTGATGGCATTGGCCGCCCTTGGGAAATGCTGTGCAACCACGAGCAGCTTCGATGGCTGGGACGACGGCTTCCGTATCCACGATCGGAGCGCTTCTGGTCCCAGGTCTCCCTGCGTGTACCTGATTCGGTACGCATCGCATATGGATCGTTCCGGTGAGTACACGGCAATGCCGAGGCCCTCAGCCGTTGACTGGGAGATACGACCGATTTCGAACTTGTCCACACCGAACGAGTGCCACCGAATCGGGAGCGTTGTCCATGGCTGATGTGTTCCGCGCGGGAGGGCGATGTGAATACGAGCAGGGATCTGATCGATGAGATCGGCGTGTGCCAGGGCCGATGCCAAGCACAGTGTCGCGTTCTTGCCCACCTTTCGGAAGACGATTTCGAGGTCCTCGGCGATCGTCTCTGACTTGACGTAGAGGCCGTGACCAAGCTTCTCAACCACGCCATCGGTCTCGAGTCGCGCCAAGCGCGTGTCCGTTATCCCGAGTTGACGTGCATCGGACCATCGGAAGATGTCGGGGAGGCCAGCGGGCAGTGTGTTGTCAGGCGGACGAGCCATATCTCCTCCTAGTTGCATTGGTTATTCTATACAGATGGATACGATGTGTATAGAAAACTCACTGAAACATGAGCTATTCAGTGCGCGGCCCAACGCGTCTCCTTGTCACCGTTGGGAGGCGTTGTTGAGCATTTGGTGGTCCCTCCGACGGCCCAGCGGCGGACATCTGTCCGACTCGGGGAGCGGTGTATGGGCCGTTTCGTCGATTTCCAACTCCGTTGGGCAATCACCCGCCCGCCTGCGAATCAGCCTCCTATAGCACCCAATCGCCGATCTCTCCTTGCCATGTCCCAGTAGTCGGCGCGAGAATGGTTGGAGTGAGTCTTCAGAGGGGATCACAGGCCAGGTCGATGGATGCTCGACGGTTTCGTGTAGAGACGGTCGCGGGACTGACGTTGCTCGCCGTGTTGATCGCCCTCGGCATCGGACCTCTTGTCACGCCGTCGGTCTCGGAACAGAACGAACTCTCCACCGATCGGGTCATCGACCATGTGGAGGCGATTTCTGAGGAGCCGCATCCGATGGGATCCGAGGCGATCGTTCCAGTCCGTGCATACCTCACTGAGCAGATCACAGCACTCGGTCTCGACCCCGAATCCCAGGAAATCACCACACCGGACTACTTCGGTGCACCGGGTGCCACAGTTGATGTGATCAACATCATGACGCGCATCCCCGGTGACAACCCGTCGAAGGCTGTGCTCATCATCGGTCACTACGACTCGGTGCCCACAACGCCCGGCGCCAACGACAATGCCGTGGCTGTCGGTGTCATGCTTGAGGTTGCCGAGGTGCTCGTTGAGGGCCCGCCGATAGCCAACGATGTGATCCTCTTGTTCACCGACGGTGAAGAGCCAGCCCCCAGATACGGTTCGAGGGCATTCGTATCGGACCATCCGTGGATGGGGGATGTCGGGTTCGTCGTCAACCTCGAAGCCGCAGGACTCTCAGGACCGTCGACGGTCGCCGAGACGAGTGGTGCCGACCGGTGGGTGATTGATGGCTATGCCGAGGGTGCTCCGAGTCCGGTGGCGTACTCGTTCGTAACGGAGATCATCGGGCTCATCGGTGAGGTGGGTACGGACTTCGATTCGTTCAAGGACCTGGACCTGCCGGGTATCCATTTCGCCTACATGCGTGGCTCGCCCGCCTATCACACGGCGGATGACTCGGTCGATAACATCGGCATCGACAGTGCCGCACACCACGGATCGAACGTCCTCGGGATCCTCGAGGCATTCAGCGAAACCGATCTCTCCGACCAACATGAGGAAGAGGCCGGGGTCTATTTCGCTGTCGGACGCTCCTCCCTCATCCGATATCCGGCAGCATGGTCGTTGCCACTGTCGCTGGTGGGCTTGGTCTTGTTTGGCATTGCCATCGTGACCGGTATGCGTCGTCGTGTGTGTAGCTTCGTGCCGGTGTTGAAATCCGGCCTCCGCACCCTTGGTGGCCTGTTCATCTCCCTCGTCGCTGCAACGGCTGTCTGGTGGGGGATCACGGGGCTACGGTCGTCACCGGGTGTTGTGGAGAGCTACGCGTACCTCGTACTTCTGCTGTTGTTGACCGGTGCCGTGTGGCACAGGGTTGCCACTCGCGATCATGCCGGTCCCGCCGGTCGGATGGGTGGCGTGGTACTCGTGTGGGTTGTCCTCTCTGTGGCCACGGGGGTGTGGCTGCCGGGAACGAACTATCTGTTCGTGTGGTCGGCACTGACGGCATCGATCGTGCTCCTGATCCCTCTTGTCGGACTCCTCGACGGCCTGTGGTGGAGGCTCCTGGCTCTGGCCGTCGTCGCCGCTCCGGTAATCGTGCTGATGGTCCCGGCAGTTGACGTGTTCTTCCAGATGGCGATGCCCAGGCCGGGAAACCCCGGATCCGAGATCGTGTTCATTGTCGGGGGAGCGGCATTCCTTGGCTATCTGGCGATCGCCCTCATAGCGGCGACCTGGACGACAGGTCGATCATCGGCATCGGCGGAAAGCTCACCGTAGACGCAGGACGCGCAAGATCTATCCAAGAGGGACGGATTCCGTGGGCATTCGGGACAGAACCGATGTCCCTTTTTGGGTGACACGAGCGTCTCTTAGGGTGAAACTAGTAGCGGTGACACCCATGCAGATGTTGTCTCGGACACAAGCCGATGAGTGGCGGATCGTCGACCAGCTCTACCCGTCACTTCACAGGTTCTCCGCAGTGGTCGCACCTTCGGATCTGGAACCCGACGACCTCCTGCAAGAGGCATTGGTTGCTGTGCTTCGGCGACATCAACTGAGTGCTCTGGATCATCCCGCCGCGTACCTGCGCAAGGCGATTCTGAGTGTCGCGGTATCTCACAACCGCACGATGGCGCGTCGGCGCAAAGCAATGGCGCGG
>Ga0255047_10001253_pt1 | contig 18860 bp, 13 predicted proteins | sample JV7_2_1_MG_FD_183640 | JGI IMG/M metagenome (GOLD analysis project Ga0255047, IMG submission 183640) | Seawater microbial communities from Jervis Inlet, British Columbia, Canada - JV7_2_1 | ecosystem: Environmental > Aquatic > Marine > Inlet | place: Canada: British Columbia | collected 2016-10-06 | reverse complement strand
TAATGGATGCTATACTTTATATTCAAGCTGCTAAAGAAGAGTTTGCAGACAACATTGCTAATGAAGCTATAGTTGAAGCTAACAAAGCTAGTTTTAGACCACCGCATCCTAGTGATGCTAAGCAGATGGATCTTGAAAGAGCAATATCAACAGCACAACTAGACTGGGATGACAAGATCGCGCCGGTTTAGCCGCAAGAAAGGTCCGGTAAGATCTAAAAAAGTTAAACATGATGGCATACAGTTTGCGTCAGGTCTAGAAAAACATATGTACATAGCTTTAAAAAAAGCTAAGATAAAAGCACAATACGAGGGACAAACTTACGAGCTTGTCCCTTCTTTTGACTTCCAACAAGAAGCTTATGAAAGACAAGGTAATGGTAAAGGTGAGTTCCGTAATAGAGGCAATAAAAAAATACTTAACATTAAGTATACTCCAGATTTTGTGGGAGATAGCTTTATCATTGAATGCAAAGGACGCGCTAATGAATCTTTTCCCATACGCTGGAAGTTATTTAAAGCTTATGTACATAAACACTTACCGAACTTTACGTTATACAAACCTCAAAATCAAAAGGAATGCGAAGAAACCGTGAACTTAATTCTTGGGAAAAGAAAGACCTAGCAAGAAGAAAATATGCTGAAAGACAATTGCAAAAGTTTATAGACTGGAGCATTGAATCTAAAGGTTATTTAAAATATAAAGACTTAATTAAATACTCAGAAAAATATGGCACGTCAACAGTTAAGTAGTAAAATAGAGAGAGCTAAAGTAAAAAGAAAAGGTATACACGCCAAGACTAAAACATCTAGCTCTACATCTAGTACACTATATAAAAAAAAATATAAAGGACAAGGAAGATGAAAGAAAGTAAACTGCTAGAGATGCAAAATAAAATTGCTGCATTAACAAGAGTTATGCAACAAATGATAAATGAAATGAATATACTTAGTACTACTGCAATAGGTACTTTAGAAACTGTAAAATTAATACCAGGCTACGATAGGGCTATAGAGTTCTTAAAAAAAGAAGCTGAAAAAAACGAAAAAGAAAATGGAGTTAAGCAACAAAATACTAAGTGATATAACAGTTTATATGAAATACGCTAAGTTCGTACCTGAGTTAAATCGTAGAGAAACTTGGGTAGAACTAGTAGATAGAAACAAAGCAATGCACGTTAAAAAATATCCGGAGCTTGCTGATAAAATTAACGAAGCTTATAAATTAGTATATGATAAAAAAATTCTACCGTCTATGCGGTCGTTACAATTCGGAGGTAAACCTATTGAAATTAGCCCTAATCGTGTGTATAACTGTGCTTATCTACCAATTGATCATATTGATAGTTTCCACGAAACCATGTTTCTCCTGCTTGGTGGAACTGGTGTAGGTTACTCAGTACAGAATCATCACGTAAAACAAATGCCGCCAGTTAATCAACCTTACGCTAAAAGAACTAGAAGGTTTTTAATTGGTGATAGTATTGAAGGTTGGGCTGATGCAATAAAAGTTCTTATGAAGTCTTATATGGGTGATAAGAGAAGTTCTACTGTAGAGTTTGACTATTCAGATATAAGACCTAAAGGAGCTCAGCTAGTTACATCAGGCGGTAAAGCTCCAGGTCCTCAGCCACTTAAAGAGTGTATACTAAAGATTAAAGGTATATTCGATGCTAAAGATGATGGTACACCGCTTACAACAGTTGAAGCGCATGATATAGTTTGTCATATAGCTGATTCAGTTTTAGCTGGTGGTATACGTAGAGCTGCTTTAATTAGTTTGTTTTCAGCTGAAGATAATGAAATGATTAGTTGTAAGTCAGGTAACTGGTGGGAAACAAATCCACAAAGAGGTAGAGCAAATAATTCAGCTGTACTTATGAGACATAAAGTAACTCAAGAGTTTTTTATGGATTTGTGGAAACGTGTAGAGCTATCAGGATCAGGTGAACCTGGTATATATCTTAATAACGATAAAGACTGGGGTACAAATCCTTGTTGTGAAATAGCATTAAGACCTTTTCAGTTTTGTAATCTATGTGAGGTAAATGCTAGTGATATTAAATCACAAGATGATTTTAACGAGAGAGTTAAGCATGCTAGCTTTATAGGTACATTACAAGCTGGTTATACTGACTTTCATTATTTAAGAGATGTATGGAGAGATACGACAGAGAAGGACGCCCTTATCGGTGTATCAATGACAGGAATCGCGAGTGCCGCTGTGCTGCCGTTGGATATGAAGGCCGCTGCAAGTATAGTAAAAAGAGAAAACTCAAAGACAGCTAAAGCTATTGGCATTAATCCAGCAGCTAGATGTACAACCGTAAAGCCTGCTGGGACGACATCTCTAGCATTAGGAACTTCGTCTGGTATTCACGCATGGCACGCTGATTATTATACGCGTAGAATAAGAGTTGGTAAAAACGAATCTATGTATAAGTATTTATCTGCTAATCATCCTGAGTTAATTGAAGATGAGTTTTTTAGACCTCATGATACTGCTGTGATTAGTATACCACAGAAAGCACCTAAAGGTTCTATATTAAGAGATGAATCTCCATTTGATTTGCTTGAGCGTATAAAAAAAGTAGCTACTGAATGGGTAAAGCCTGGTCATAGGAAAGGATCTAACACTCATAATGTTTCAGCTACGGTTAGCTTAAAACAAGAAGAGTGGGATGCTGCAGGTAAATGGATGTGGGAAAATAGAGATCATTACAATGGATTATCTGTACTTCCTTATGATGGCGGTACATATACTCAAGCTCCATTTGAAGACATAAGTAAAGTAAACTATGATATGGCTATGGCTCATCTTAAAGATATTGATCTTAGCAAGATTGTAGAAACAGATGATGAAACAGATCTTTCAGGTGAATTAGCTTGTGCAGGTGATAATTGTGAAATTAAATGACAAAAAAGTTAGCAATAATCGGAGGAATCTCATTGATGTCTTTCGGTGCTGGTAATATGCTGTGGCATAACCATAAACTAAAGTTAGGACCAAACGAGTTAGCAGTAGCAACTGGAGCTGTAGTCTTATCTTTTGGAATAAGTATAAAATTTTAAATAAATAATATGATGTGTCCATTATGTTTAGGCGGTATTTGTGAATACTGTAATAGCTAAAATGTTGGGGGATTAGCTCAGCTGGCTAGAGCGCCTGCCTTGCACGCAGGAGGTCATCAGTTCGACTCTGATATTCTCCACATCTAAAAATAAAAAGGGGACCTCGTAATGAGATCCCCTTTTTTGGTTACAGGAACTTTTGGGTATGGTGCCCAGTTTTTTTTGTGTTCCTTATTTTTCTCCACAAGGCCTGCCTGTAGCTACGTTTATCCAGTTTTCTTTTTCAAACCAGTCTCTAAGTGTAGCATTTTTCTTTCTTGCCCCTTTAATATTACTTTTATAACTACGCCTATACTTACCTCTAGACGCTGCGTTCTTTTTAGCATTAACTACTTTCTGTCTTTCTTCTTTAGACATAGATCTTACTTTTGCAGCAGGTAAACAAACTTTTCTGGTGCCTCCACCTTTAATTTTTTTAGCCATTATTTCTTTTTAGATTTACCCCAATTAGCAGCTCCCTTTTTTCTACATTGTACTAACTGACCAGAAGCGTAAGCACTAGGCCAAACTTTAGCTGACGCTTTTACTTTTTTGTAACAAGCATCTTTAACTACTTTTTTTGTTCTTTTTGCCATGATTATTGTTTTTGTAATCTTGAAGTTCTTGATTGTAATCTACTACCTGTTCTTTTTTGTATACGTTTACTCTTCTTATTAGACTTAGGCTTTTCTCCTTCTTTTTTGTCTCCTGCTATCTGCCACTCAGGCCAACCAAGAAGCATAGCTATCTTTTGCCAAGTTTGTAAATCTTCTGTTAATGCTGTTTCTATATTTTTATATTTCAATAATACTCTATCTGCAGGTAGGTTTGTAGTAGCTGATATTACTTTAGAAACAGACTCGTAAGCAGGATTATCTATACTAAAGCCTTTGTCTATCATTTCTTGTCTACGTTTTTTACTATCAAAAGGATACGCAGCTTGTCTAAGTCTAGATATTTTACTACTAATAGGTGGTGAAAACTGTAATAGCTTATAAACTGAGTCAACATAATCAGGTCTTGATCTTCCTGATCTTTCATATAGATCCATTAAAAAGTTTTTAGCAACTGATACAGCTTGACCACCAATACCTAAACCTCTTAATATAGAATCAGCCATACCATTAGCAGTACGTAAATACATTTTTTCTTTTTTCTCATCATCTTCCTCATCATCGCCAAAACCTAAAGCAAATAAACCACTTTGTAAAGAGTTAAATATTAAGTTTTGCACTGCCATGTAGTAAACTATTTTACTAATGTTAGTTCTTCTGTCTCCTCTACCAGCTATTAAATCTTGAAAAGCTCTTTTACTTAATCTAGTATATTGCATAGGTGTATTAGCAAAAGCTAATAATAACCTACCCATTGGACTAGCTTGTTGTTGAGATATACGATCAGGTCTACTTGATTGTTGAGACTCTTCTGCTATTTCTCTAAAGTCCATCATTGCTTTTTCTTTAGCTTCAGCTTCTGTCATACCTTCTTTTATATAGCGGTTCAATCTGTTTCTATAAAATGTAGCACCACCTGAAGCAATAGCAAAACTATCAGCAAATTTAGTAGGTAAATAACCTTTTTCAATTATATAAGCCATAACAGCTTTAGCTTTATTTTTAGATGTTTTAGCTAAATCAGCTATTTCAGATTCACTTACATTTATTCTAACGCCATCTCTTCTGTCTTTTAAGAAGTCACCGTTCATTAACTCCATAAAGTCAGCCCAGTATTGTTTTTGATTAGCAAAAGCTTTACCAGCAGCTATAGGACTATTGTCTGACCAATTTAAAAAGTTTATGGCAGATATAGTTTGAAGAACAGCAGAACGCATATTAAAGAACATTATAGCACCAATAGATCCATTTATATATTCAAGTATTCTATTAGATAATCTACTACCTCCAGTAAGTCTATTTTTACCGGTTTTCATACGTTCTAATATATTTTCTAATGCCTCTCTATATCGCGTACCATATAAAGCTTCTAGTTTGTTTAAATTTTTCTCGCTATATATAGCATCAACATTCTGTTGCCACTGTTGTAGAAGTTGTTGTCTAGTAGTAGTTTCTAATCCATTTATTAAATCACTACCTATATCACCAGCTAACCAACTTCTAGATGGCGCAGGATAAGAACCTGTTTTATTTATACGCATTAACTGTTGAGCAAATGCTTTTAAATCTGGATCTGCTTCTACTATTTTTCTAAACTCTTTTATATCAGTAGCATCTAAACCTGGTATACTTAATCCTTGCTCGTCCCATATATAAGCTCTAACAGCTTGCTCATATGTAAAACCATCTGCCATTTTCTTTTTCAATGTTTTAGGTACATCTTTTAAATCTTTTTTAAGCTTTCTAAAATCTGCCATTAATTGAACTCTAGCTTGAGATAAGCCTTGCATAGCTCTAGAATAAGGATCTAATAGGTTTTCTTGATACCAAGCCATTTGTTGTTCTCCTAGTTTACCTTTACCTAAAGTCTTATAAATTAAACCAACAAAATCTTCAGCAGAATAAGGTATAAAGAAATTAAATCTACCTTTATTAGCGCCTAATGTTCCTGCTTTAGCAGCTGAATATTCTCTATCTGCAGATATTTTTGTAGATTGTTCTAGTATATTATTAAACTCGTTATCTAAAGTTATACTAAATTTAGGCATTGCTTGTTGCACTTTAGACTTGACATCTAAAACTGACATTGCTTTTTTAACAGCTCTAACGTTTTGTAACGCATCATCTGCAAAGTAAAAATCATTGTAACCTTCTGCAGCTTTACCAACTAACCAAGCAGCTTTAGCTTCACCTGTAGAATTACCTAAACCTATTATATTTTCTTTTTTAAATTCTAAACCTTCGGCTTTTAAAAAATCATATATAGCTTGTTGTGATTCAGGAGCTCTTGCAGTTAATATAAATAAATCTTCATTACCTCTAGCTGCTTTAATTTTTTTAGCTACTTCAAACAATGGACCACGCTCGCCTTCTCTTACGATATTAAAGTCACTAAAATCCATCACAGCACCATCTTTTACTAACTGTGCTCCACGCTCTGCAAACTGCTCAGCGGTTAATTCACCTTGAGTACCATCTATTTTAGTATAAAATACTAAGCTATTACTTCTAGCTATTGTATCATCAAAATCAAATACTCTAATTTTCTTTATAGGCATGTCTAAAGCTCTAGCATTATCTAAAGCTTTATCTAATACTTTTGCTTGTTCTATTGTTTGGCCATTGCTTAAAGATATAGAAGCCATAACACCAGTACTATTAATTACACCTTCATTAAATACTGCCGCTTGCTGTTCAGACTTTAATACAGGTAATTCTGTTAATAAAGCTTCTTGTGCTAACTCTTTATTGGTGTTTTCTAATATTGATTCTTCTATTAACTCGTTTTGTCTGGCTACAGCAGTGACATTATCTTTAGCATCGTTAGGTAAAGCTATGCCTACATCTTGAGCCATTGTTTTACCAGTACGAATATTAATTATATTATTTAAATTAATCCCAGCTTTAGTTAATCTTATAGCTGTATTATCTAACACGCTAGTGCCTTCTGGAAGTGTAGCATCTAATCTAGCTTTATCTAATTTAAAATCATCTTTAAATGACAGTTGAGTTTGATAGTAATTTTCTCTTATAAAAGGAAATATCTCTGCTACTTTATTATTAACTATAGCATCTATTAAAGTTGCTCCGATAACTGAAGCAGGTGGATTATGTTCTTCTCTATATGCAACTTTACCTTTACTTTGTTTTCCTGTTTCGCTGTATTCAAAAGTTGCAGAAACATAATTAAAAGGTGCAGATATTTTTATTAAACCATTTGTAGCTTGGTAACCTTGAGCTATTAACATAGCTGCTATCTTTGGATCCATACCTGCTTTGACAGCTTTGCCAAGTTGCATAGCTACATCTTCAAGAACATCCATGTTAACAGCCATTTGCTCTGACCTAGTAAGACCACCTGTTTTAGTTTTACCGTTTAACCAGTCTTTAGTTATTCTAACACCTTCTTTAATAGTAATTCTTTTTGGCTTGGCAATGTCTTTACCACCAAAAGCTTTAGCAGCATCCATTGCTCTTATGTAAGCTGGATCTGTTTTACCATAATATAATCTACCTCTAGAAGGAAGAAGATTAGTAACACCATCAGGCGCAACTGCAGTTTTACCTTTCATTTCAGCTTTAACCCAGTTTCCATTATTTAATGCGTAGTAATAATCTCCTTTTTTAGCTTTAATATTATTATCATCTAAATACTTTTGTAAGGTCCTACTGATAGGCTTATCTAAACCAACCTGTGTTCTAACAGCTCCACTAGAAGCAGGCATAGCTGATTCAAAAACATTTAAACTTAAACCATATTCTTTTATAGCCGCTTCAACTGAAAGTTGTATATCTTTTCTATTGCCGTCTGTTATTTTAACACTACCAATACCTAGTTCTCTAGTAATAGTATTTATATCTCTTGCTTGAGAAAGTTTAGCTAAACGGGCTTGTTCTTCTGTAGAAAAAACATCTTTACTTATAGAAAACATTTGATCACTTTTGCCTTCAGTTATAGCTGATGGTATTTCTCTACCTTGTTTACCTAATACTTCTCTTACTTGTTGATTAACAAGCATACGTTCTGTTTGTGCTATAAGTGATTTAACTTTAGCACTAGTATTTCTATCAGCTAAATTAGGTTGACCAGCAGGTGTTATTCCAAATACAGCTTTAAAATCTTTAGGATTTATATTAGAATTCTTTTCAAATATAGATAATCCAGCAGCGCTGCCTGTCTTAGCCATTTTAGCACGCTCTCTTTTATTATAAAAATTATCTAATAAAACTTTTTGTACACCAGTAGATGTGCCACTAGGTGTAGCGCCTTCAGGTAATAAAGCTATTAAAGCGTCAGCGTTTTTATTTATATATTGTTGTGCTGCTCTAACATCTGCTTTTGTTAAATTACCTGGCTTAGGTACTACGCCAAACAATTCTTGAACTTGATCTGTAACTAAGTTTTTTAAGTTTTTAAAATCTAAAGTTTCAATATCTAAGTTTTTTATTTGAGCATTTATAGCATCTAAAACAGGTTTTAAATCGCCTGATAATCTATCTCTTAATTTTATCTTTGGTTTACGCTTAGCATCTTCTGCTACTTCTTCTTGCTCAATAGCTGTTTCTCTCTGTACATCAATATCTTCTACATCCTTAGCAAATAAATCACCATCTTGACCTAAGCTTCTTAATATGTTACCTAATCTACCGCCACCAAATTTACCACCGCCAAATAAAGCTTCTCTTATATAAGCACCATATTCTCCTTTGCTAGGATCATACGTTCTATTTAATCTTAATAATACTTCTTCATTAACCGCAGAAGCAAACTCCTCTCTATTAATACCTAAACCTGGTTTAAATTTTTTATTAATAAATTCATTTATTACACCTTGATTGTTTAAGAATAAATCATTTTTAATATCAGTTATTGCTTGTTGATTATCAGATTCTATAGCATCACTTAACTCTTCGCTTAATCTAGTATTTTCATTAACGATGTCTTGAGTAACTGAAGGTTTAATTGTTGTATCTTCACTAGCAGTTGTATCTGATTTTTGAGATACTTGTCTTGCAATATCACCTTCAAAACCTTCTTGTCTTCCTTCTACAACTCTTTTAGTTTGTATACTATAATCTTTTATAAATCTATAAACTTGTTTAGCGTCTTTAAAACCTGCTTTTTTAAAGCCCATAGGTTTTAATATGTTCTCTGTTATCCACTCATTCATCCTTGTGAATACATTTTCACTATATTGTATATCTCCTTTTACAATAGCATCGTGAAAAGCATTAAAGTATTCTTCAGTAGTAGGGTTTCCTCCATAGTTTTTATCAACTCTTTCTTGAACAGCTGCAATTTCTTTACTGCTTAATATATTTTTAAAATCTTTAACTAATTGTTCAGTTGTAATGTCACCATTTTTTAATCTGTCTTTAGTTATATCATGTAGTAATTCATGTGTACCTACAGATATTGCACCAGTATTAGCAGCAACAGTCTCATTAACTAATATAGTACCATTACCTAAATCTAAATACAAACCATCAGCTACATCTGCTACTCCTAGTTTTTGACCGTCAATACTATAAGCAACTACATCATCTGTTTTAACATTTCTATCTTTTAAAGCTTTATTAAAATCTTCAGGGCTTTTTAAACTTACGTAATCAATTTTTCTATCACCAGCTGCAGTAGCTGTCAACTGTAAATTTCTTGCTAGTTGTTTTGCTTTTGTTTGTTCAAAGGCTACTACTTCTAACTCTTCGTTTATTTCTGATATTCTGTCTAGCTGAGGTTTATATAAACTTTTATCTTTATCTTTTACTAGAGATTCAAGCTTTTGTTTTTCTAAACTTAATGAAAAAGCTTTTTGTTTTCCTTCTCTAGTAAGATCTTTAGGTAGCTGCTTCATTACGCCACCCATTTGTCTAACTGCTCTTAATCTTTCTTGAGCTTCTTCTTTAGTTATTTTACCTTGCTGTATTTCGTTTCTTAAATTAGATCTATATATTTTTCTAGCTTCAGGACTACTAACTAAATAATCTGTTAATGCAAATTGCTTTTTATTTATTTTATCTAAAGCATTTTCTTGATAAGCCTGAACTGATGCGCCAAAACCTCCAAACATTAAACCACTTAAAAAACCTACTTTACCTACGTGAGCTAAATTTTCTACAGTTAAATCAGTTTGTTGATCACCAAATAGTTCAGGTGAGTTTTCTTCTTTTAATACTCCTGATTTTTCAACAGTATTAAATAAGTTTTTTAAACCAACATCAGCTACCTCTTGTACTATTTCAGTTTCACCTTCAATTAATGCTCCTCCAGCAACTCTAATTAAACCTTTTGCTAAAGAGTTTTTTATTTCATTTTCAAATAACTTTTCTACAGTCTTATAAGTAGCGTTTGTACCAGCTCTACCTATGGCTCTTGTTAGTATTTTATTAACTACTTTGCTACCGTTTAAAGCTCCTGACACGCCTATGTTTTCTAAAACACCTTGTACAGATCCTCTTAAATTAGAAAATGCCTGTTTCTTCCACATTGGTACTTTATCAAACTCTGGCTTTTCCATTTCGTCCATACTGTTTGCAGAAGCACTAGCTCCAAACATATATGTTAAAGGTGACTTAGCTGCATTAACAAGTCCTCTACCTACCATAGTGCTAGCTGTAGAGCCAGCAGCTGCTCCTCCACCAGCGCCTCTAGTTAGCAAGGCATAAGTTAACATTTGAACAGCTGATGTACTTACTTGTCCCCAAGTTGTTTCTAAAAACTTTTGCTCAAACTCATTTGATTTACCGAACTCGTTAAAGCCTAATTCTCTTTCTAACAAACCTCTACCTTTATCATCAGTAAAAGTTTTCATATTAGTTATTAATCTTTCTTTGTACTGTATAGGCGTTTCGTCCTCTCTCTTTTTTATCTTATTATCTTTGCCTATGTCTCTAGAAACTTGTTCAATTTGCTCTATATCGTCTTCACCAGTAACTAAGTTCACACCACTAAAAGCCATATCTTCTGCCCATTCACCCAAGTCATCTATAGATTTTAAAACAGTATTACCTAACACTTTACCTTGATTACCAGTGTTAGCCGATATTTGCATTTTTTCTGCAGCTAAATTTTTTATAGCAGCATACTGTTGTATTACTTCTTTATCATAAACACCTTTAATAGCTTTTTGATCTATCTTTATTTGAGCTTCTCTTTCTCTTAATTCTTTCATTCGCTCGTCTAAAGTATCTTGATCTTTTATAACTCCTTTGTCTATGTCAGACTGTAAAGCGGAGAAGTCTTCGTTTAAAGTAACAATATCGTTTTCAAGTTCTTTACCTATATTATCAATAGCAGATGCTCTTTTTTCTATTATATCTGCTTGATCATTGATTACTTCTTGATCATAAAACTGTACTAATCTACCGTCTTTTTTAGCTTGCTCTATACTCTTAACAGTCTTAGGTGTATATCCTGCAGAGTTCTCTTCTAAAAAGCTAGCTAAGTCAGCACTTGCTTTTTTATCTGTAGTAAAATAATTAGGATCACCCATGTATCCAAACTTCATCATCATGCTACCTATATCATGATTATCTATAGATATTTCTTTAGTTTTGCCATTAGCAGCGGTAACATATATCATATCAGATCCGTCTTCTATTACCTCACCATTAGCATCTAGTTTAGCACCTGAAAAAGAAAAACCATAATCACCGTATATATTGTTTAAAACGGGAGCAAGTTCACTTTCACTTTGATTTAACAAACTCAACCTATCGTTTTTTAATATTTCAGTAGGTATTTTATTTCTATCATGTGCACGTTTAGAAGGTATGTACTCTGTGTAACCTGGAGGTATTTGTTTTTCCGATTGAGGCATTGGCCTACCGTCTCTGTCCACTGGTACATTGTTAAAGTCTGTCCACTCTATTATTTCACCTTGTTCGTTTTGCAACCATTTTCTGTTTGGATCTTTATCAAAGTCTTCTGTTTGCTTCACATAATCAGTGCTCATCATGCTATCACCGGTAAGATCATCTAGAGATTTTAATACTTTATCTCTATGATTTTTATTTAAAGTCTCGTCATCTTCTGGTTCCGGCTCTTTGTCAAGTTCCATTAAAGCATCTCTATACTTAGACTCTTGCAAAGCTTTTTCATTATCAGCTTCCATTTGATTATTGTACTCGTCGCTTTCTTCAAACAACACAGCATCAGGATAGTCTATTGTGAAAGACTCCACCTCAGCTTCAGGTACGTACATTTTTTTACCTGTTGTGGGTATTACATATATGATATATTTTTCATCCATACTTAATCGTTAGAATAATAATTAGGATCTTCTTTTTTATCTGCTACTGCTTTTCTTCTTTTTAATATTCGTAAAGCTTGTTCTTTAACTTCAGGAGATTGTGCATATGCAGCCCTGCTCATACCCTCAGGTGGGGTTTGTGATAATTTTTTTATTTGCTCATCTAGTAATACACCTTCAAAAGATTCATCTGGATTCTCTTCATTAAACACAGCTATTTCTTCTTCTGTTAACACGCCATCAAAAGTTTTCTTTTCTTTTGCACTAGATTTATAAACAGTTGCACCAGCTGGTGCGCTAGAAGTTTGATTAACATCTTCTTCTTCTTCTACTTCTGGAGCTTTATAAGGATTTTCTTTTTGAAATACGTTTTGCATTGTTCTATCAATACCACCTTTAGTGTTTAATACTATACTAGCATTCTTAGCACTTGTTGGTATGTTTACAATAGAATTACCACTTTGTATCAAACCTTTATCATTAATAAAGTAATCACCTGTAGGATCAGCGTTTTGTAATGCAGTAACAAATGTTTGAGCATTAGGTGTTCCATCAACATACATCTCTTCTGCTAAATCTCTGTTAGTTATAAAGTCATCTTTTCTATTATTGTATACAGTGTTCTGTGTAGTTGTAAATCTGTCTTTACTACTACCGCCTTCTTTAGGTTCAGCTATTTTACGTTTACCTACTGTCTTGCTAGCTCCAGCTGCTATTGAATTTTCATCCCACATAGAGTTTGACATCCATCTTTTTGCTACATCTTTTTGTGCTTTATCTATAGCTGCTACTTGTTCTGGCGCAAGATCTTCTGGGTACTCTCCATATACAGAGTTTTGCCATTGTTCCATAGTTATTCCCATGGCTTTTAAATCTATGTCTAAATTAGGATCTCCGCCGTTAGCATAAAAACCTAAAGTGTTTGGTGGATATTCTCCATTTTCGTCTTTCTCACCATCTGGTATAAGATCTTGCCAAACGCTTAACATTTCTTTTTCATTACTTAACATAGGATTAAGATAAGCGCTAGCTTCAACCTCAGCTATAAAATCATTTTTAGCATCAGTAACAGGTACTCTTATTACTTGCTCGTAACCATCTTCTAAACCACTAATAGTTTCACCTGTAATAGGATGTTTGTCACCGTTTTTAACTGCTATAGTTTTTACATAATCACTAATACCTGTTTCTTCACCGCTGAATTTATTCCAGCCAGTACTTATTACTCCACTAACGTCTGCTTTTTTATTGAATAATGGTTTATCACTATTAGCATACATTTCAGATCCATTTAGCATAACGCCGCTACCTTCAATAGGTTTTCCTTCTTCGTCTAACTCTGGCGCCCAGTAATATATAGATCCATCTTTTTCAATAATATCTACGTATCCATTGTTGTTTAATCTATTTAAAACTTCCTTACTAGCAACAGATCCTGTACTAGATAATGTGCCATTTTGAATAGAATCATCTAAATCAGTAGCTTCTCCATATAGTTTTGAAGTGTTAGACTTAAACATAGGAACTAAATTTTCTATCTGCTTATTTCTTATCATAGCTTCTCTCTGCGTTATCTCACCGTTGGCTGCTAAGTTTAGATTATTGACATAATCTTCAATTTTTTCGTCCCAAAATTTAACAGTGCTATTCATTGCTTGACCAGCACCTGGTTTAGTAAACTCATTTACTTTGTCTCTTAATTGTGACTCTTTATCTATATTGTCTTCTTGTAGTTTTTTGTCAAATGCTTTTTGCGTTTTAACAACATCAAAAAAACCTTGAGAAGTCTTATTAAAACCAGTAGACATTTTATCTAAAGCATCAAATTCTTTGTTTCTTATTCTCTGTGGATTACTATAACTCATATTTTATTTTTTGGTTTTAAAGTTGTGCGAAATTACCAGCCGCCTGCATCATAGAGTCACCCATTCCTGATATTGCTTTTATTCTAGAACCTCTGGCATCAGCAGCATTCTGCATAGCATTATCAGCTAAAGTAGCAGCTCTATCCATTTGCATTTCTTTAAAATTAATAGCATCTTTTTGAACAGTAAGATCTGCTTCTCCCATTAATTCTTGTAATCTTTGAGCTCCTTGAGCTTTTGCTTTTTCTACACTAGCTTGACCTTCAGCTCTCATTTTATTATTAGTAGCTTCTTGAGCATTTATACTAGCGGCAATTCCACGTTTACTTTGTAAAGCAGCTTGCGCTAAAGCAGTTGCACCACCAGCAGCTTGACCAGTTTCCATCATTACATCCAAACTATTAGCTAATGCTTGGTCAGCTTGCTCAGCTTGCATTTTAAAAGCTTCAGTAGCTACAGTTAAGTTTGCGTAAGGATTATTTAAATCTTCAAACTGATTCTGCATGTTTTCATACGGATTAGTCATAGCAGGCCTTTCTGCTTCTAGTGCTGCTAAAGCGTCTTGTTGTTGTTGAGCTATTTCTTCTTGTCTAGCTGCTTCTTTTTTAGCTTTATTAGCAGCTACAGCACCAGTGACTACTCCACCTATTGCTGCTACTCCACCTGCTATTGCTCCTGCTTTTTTACCCATATTGTTTATATTAATTTAATCATTTCAAAACCTGGTTTATCTTCATCAACAAACCAGTTTAATTTTTTATGTCTTTTTACGACAGACTTACTTTTTCCAAGCGCTAACATACATTTAAAACCTTGTTGTATACATGTCATTTCTAATGCTTGTAATAACGCTTCCATTATTGTTTCTCTATCACTTTGTCTATAATCAGGATCTGAAATAGGCCAAGCTACCCACGCTGTTTTAGAGTTAGTAAAATATACAAAGCAAGCGGCTATTTCTTTATCGTCTTTAATAGCCATTAATCCACCAGTAGCGTTGTCTGGTAAAGTATCTTTAGCCGGTGCTTTTTCCCAGCCGTAAGCTAGCCACCACTTTTCTAAAGTCTTGTAGTCAGACTCTAATAATTTTCTTATTTTCATTTAATTTAATTTATCTTGATGATACAGAATAATTTAATCCTACAGAATATAATTCTTTAAAACCACCTGGATCTGTTGTTGTATCTGTTGTAAATTCAACATCTAAATAATAGCCTTTTACACCCGATATTACATTACCAAATCTAATTTCACCCTCAGCTGCAGAACTAGTGTTGACTATGTTAGCAACATATTTATTTTCTTTTCTATTGAAGCCGGCTCTAAGCAAAGGTGCATTTTGTGGATTTGCAGATGTTCCAGTATTTCCTGCGCTATCATAAGCCCCTTCTATATAACTTTTTATATTTAAAGCTACATCATTACTTCTTTCCCAAGTGCCTGTCCACGCGCCACCTGTTGTTCTACTTGCTGAAACTCCTGTTTTGTCAGACGTAATTATACTAGCTTCCCACCCGCTGTCTCCTTCGTATTCCATTGTTAAAAAGTTCTTTTGCAATGAAGGTTGTGAATTTGCAATAATAGACACTTTAGCTCTATTGTCTATACCGTAAAATTGACAATGAGGAATTGTATTATTATAATGCTGATACATACCTTGTGTTATTTTAACAGTTGCATCATTGTTCCAGTATCTATTGTTTAAAGTTAAAAAAGTATTTTTACTACTACCTATTGCTATAGGTGCATAGCTATAAAAACTTGGCCAACCACTAACTTGCTCGTCAAAACCTAAAGTATAAAAATCTCTACTTGGTTTAGGAACAGTAGCTGCGCCAGTTGGTTGATTGTAAACAGAGGCTTTATTTTCTTGTATAGATAATAAATATTGTTTATTATAAGCATCCCAACCTCCATAAATTCTACTTCTATTATCAGATACTAGTCTTATTTTAGTTATACCTGTTATTTGACTTTGTGGTAAAGTTCTATTCATAAGTAAAAACGCATCATTATTATTACGTCTCATACCTATACATATAACATTTAAATCTACAAAGTCATTTGGAGCAGAGCTATATGCTACTAATATTCTTTTACCTAAAGTACCTATTTGTTTTGTTGGGTTTATAGGATCAATTGGTGTACCAAAAGATATACAGCTTTGATTAAAGTTAGCTGTTGAAGAAGCACCTGAACCTAAATCTAAATTTATTTCAAAATAATTAGTATAATTATCGTTTAAGTTGCTTAAATTATCTCTAAACCAATCCCGCATACCGTACTCTGATATTTCAGTAATACCATTTCCAGATAGCCTTAACACCGCGTTTCTATTTCTATCAACAAAATATTTTCTAAAAGCATACACTGCAAAAGATTCTGGATTTTTACTAATGCCGTACTCACCTGCATAAGGTACTATTTCACCTAATACTTGTCGTTGACTAGTAACACTACCTCCACCTTCAGCGTTATATATGGCATTTTTATCTATTAAAGCTCTACTACATTTGTTTTCTTGTAGAACAACAATATCATTTTCGTCAGCATATATTTTCTGTATAGACCCATGTTCAGGACTAGCAGCTCTAGTTATATTTGTACCTACAGGAAACTCATTAGTTCTATTTATACCTGTTCTAGAATTAAATATACCAGAGTATATTAAAGCGTTTGATCTGTGTTGCTGTAAAGGTTCTTCTTCATTTAAATAAGCTCTAACACCTAAAGACATAGAGTTGTTGTTAAAACCGCCTCTAATATACATTTCTTCAACAATAAAGTTTTGTATCGTAACTGATTCATCTTCTGTTACACCTGTAGAATTCCAAGCAACTAAATCACTAGTTGTTAAAAATGTTAATGGCGGTGCTAATACATTATTAAGCGGCCACACTCCATAAGCAGCAGAAACACCGCTACCGCCTGGCACTATAGCAGCTCCAGTTTGTTTAACAGGCTGTGGCGTTAATATCTTCTTATTCCAAATACAATTGTAATAGTCTACTTCTATAATAGGTAACTGATTAGCCATAACTTATAATCACTTGTTTTTTAAAGAATTTATATTTTAAATCTTACTATAAAGTTAGATATTAAGGTTTTAATACCTCTACCACTATTATCTGTAGCATATATATTTACATTTATATTCTCATAGTTATATATAGAACCTCCTGAAGTAGCTAACACCACACTACCACCATCTGTGCCGCTATCTCTTAAAAATAAACCTATACTTTCAATTTTACTAGCTAGTTGATAACCTTGCCCGTCGTTTAAATCAACTTCTAATGTCCACTGTATTTCTTCAGTATTACTATTTTGTGCAGTATTATTAACATTACTACCATTTGTTGCTGAACTTAAAGTTGTGCTTGTACTGTTATTGTTAGCCCATGGTATAGAAGCTCCAGATACATTAGTTGGTGAAGGATCAAAAGCGAAAGCGTTATTTAAATAATATACGGTACTACCATCGTTAATAAAGTCCGCATTTTTAGCTGGGGCAATATTGTCGATATATATAGTTATGGGTATTTCATAATTACTAGTTATTTGTTGTGTTCCAAAAGTAGCACCACTATTATTAGAAAGTGTATGATTTATTATAGCATTAAAAGTTATATAATTTAAATCATCATTACCACTATTGTATCCAGGAAAATCACTATTAAGCTTTAATAATAATCTTTGTGATGCGTCAGTAGTCGAAAATAACTCTAAAGTAATACCTGATCCAGCAACAGGTGTACCATCTCTATACAAAGGTGTTGTAATACCTGTTAAGTTATACACATCACTTGCTCCGTTGTAATCTAATATATTAGCATTTTGATTTATTAAATTTATAGTAGCTATAGTTGGTGTTGTAGTATAATCTACATTTTCCTGTACTTCCACTAATTTAACTATATCGTCCGTTCCAAAGAATAAAAAATTATTTGGTATTGACAATGTGTTTAAAACTAAATCATTTAAATCAGATATTAATCCAGCTGTACTAGTCTCATAGTATATATCTATTTCAGATATAGTTGGAGTAGTCTCGTATACAGCAGGTACAAACTCAGCTTCAGATGGTGGCTTGGCTGTTTGAGAACTTTCACCTAAATTAAAATGATTTTCTATAACAGCGGTTGGCGGATCTGTGTCTGCTTTGTATAGTCCATTATAACTACCTCTTTTATATAAAGCCTCAAAATTACCTATAGCTGTTACTTTAGAAGTAATTGGCGATATACCTGGAAACACAGACATTGCTTCTGCGAGTGTTTGATATATAAGACCTGTTCCACTTGGAAACCTATCTGGATTTCTAGCAGCTCTAGGTATTAATTCTACATCACTAGTAGAGTATTGAACCTGTACTGGTGTTGTTTCATTTAACGCAGGTGGAACTTTATTAGCATTGTCAGTTAGTAAAGTAGTTACATTTAATACGCCATCACTAGAATTAGTACTAAACACAGCATCTACAGTAGCATTTGCAACAGCATTAGTAGTTAACTCAAACTGAGTGTAGTTTAATATATTATTTATGTAATAAGTATTTGCACCTGCAACAACCTTCATGCCTTCTAACAAAGGAAATGTTAAATATTCTATAGTACCTATAGGTGAAACAGTTACTAATTTACTACCTGAAGTGAATACACAATTTAAGTCAAAAGGTTTTATAACTGGTGTACCGTCAAGTAAACTTGGTAAATATACATTATAATAATCTTGTTGAGTTTGTTTAACAACTACTTTATAACTATTAAAACCTAATGGCTTGTCTTGCACATAAAAACTAACTGTGCTGCCGCTTGCTGGCATATCATTGGCTGTAATTGTAGTGCCATCTAAACCTCTTAATAATACTAAGTTTGTGCTACTTCCTAAAAACATATACACAAAAGCAACAAAATTACCAGTTGCTCCACTTACAGTTTGCGTAAACTCTACTCTCATGCCGGGAGCTATATTATCTCCAAGCCCTCCAGCGGTTACTCTTATCACGTCAAAAGTTGT
>Ga0255047_10001252_pt1 | contig 18865 bp, 30 predicted proteins | sample JV7_2_1_MG_FD_183640 | JGI IMG/M metagenome (GOLD analysis project Ga0255047, IMG submission 183640) | Seawater microbial communities from Jervis Inlet, British Columbia, Canada - JV7_2_1 | ecosystem: Environmental > Aquatic > Marine > Inlet | place: Canada: British Columbia | collected 2016-10-06 | reverse complement strand
GACGACGACAACGGTGTGGCCTACGCGAAGACGGCGAAAGCAGAGACGGAAGAAACGACCGTCTCTCACCTCTATTCGGTAGACTCCAGCGGCGCGGCCTTCCGGGTGAACTACCAGGGGACCGAAGACGCCTACCCTGACGTCACGGTGGACGATGTCCTGGACGACACCTACCAGTTCTCTGGTGTACGGATCATGAAACAGGGGGCCTTCCTGGCCTCCATGCTCGGGGACACCGTCCGCTTCTACTCTGACACGGAGTCGGTGGACGAGGTGAGCCGAGTCATCACCGGGGCCACGGTGGATGAGATCCGGTTTGATGAGGTCACGGAGCTGGCTGAGGGAGATCGATTCGTGGTGGGAGCTGTCCGGTTCAAGGTCAAGCACCCCGTCATCATGGGGACCAGCCCCTCCACCATCAAGACCGTCGAGGGTGTCCGGGTCCATGCTCATCCTGGTCCGCGGAACACGAAGGGAGACTGGCCAGACACTGTTCCTGGGAAGATCTCTGTTCGATCCTATGACAACTTCAATGATGTTCCCTTTGACGAGAAGGCAAATGAGATTACGGTGTTTGAGGACGATGCGGACGGTAAGACCGATCAAGATCGGATCTCCGCACTGGATGGGCAAGGACGGGCAATCGAGATTGAGGTAGAACAGGTTGGAGCCAGAAGCGACTTCAGGATAGAATTGGTCGAGGTCCGAGTCCGTGAGGAGACCTCGGAGATTGGAGACGTGGACTGATGCCTCAGATACTGATGTGGTTGATGGGTCTTGCGGGGCTTGGTGACTTCATTCAGAACCGTAACGCTGCTGGTTTGAGCAACGAGCGATCTGAAGAGGGCCTAGATCTTGGAAGAGACGCAGTGGCCAATGCTCCTGAGCCCTTAAACATCAGAGCATTTGGGCAAGACACGGGTCCTGGCTTTCCTGGGGAAGGCAAACCGCTTCATGCTGGAACCAACATTCTACAGGGATCAGGAACGTCTGACGTCAATCTGGATGAAGCATTCAACAGCAGTGAGGGTCTTCGGGATCGATTGGGAGAGTTCACTCCCATCGAACAGCCCGATATTGACTTCTCCTCCATTCGTCAGGGAACTTCCTTTGAGGATCTCCTGAGCCAGAGTGGGGCCGCAGGGCTCGTAGAGAGGGCTCAGGGACGCTTCCCGGATTTGTCTGCTCAGAGAGCCTCTCGCCTGGGAGGTCTCGCTCAGCGGTCTGCTAGGCAGGAAGAACTGGCCACCCAGTCTGTTGTCTCCTCCGGGAACAGTTTGGAAGCTCAGAGAGACAATCTGGAGAACCTTCGGTTCGACGCGGGGGCCGCACGGGGCCGCGCTGCGGGAGACATTGAGTCCAACATTGAGGGGCAACGGAATGAACAGGCCGGTATCCTGGCTGGTCTGGAAGGTCTCCAGTCTCAGATCCAAGGCAATCTGGCCGGGGTAGCCGCTAACGACGCCTTCCGAAGAGACTCGCAAGAGCTGGGGTTGGTGGGGGCACAGGCCCTTCAAGCTCCTGATGTAGACAAATTTAACGCTCAGTTCCCCCTGCTCCAAGAGGGGTTCATTGGAGACTCAGAGTTCCGAGACGCGAACGCGACATTGGCTGGACTGTTGGGTCTCCGGGGACAAGACATTGGTCTCCTGGGGCAGAACCAGGGGATGACGGTAGAGTTGATGAGAGCGCTGGAATCCGCCGGGATTGACGTGACACAGCTTGGAGACATCTTCTCTGGGGTTAAAGAGGGCCTTCTTCTGGATCGGTCATTGGAACGACCGGATGACGGCGGTGGTAGTGGATTTGGCTTAAACTTGGGATTCGGCTAGTCAGGTTCGCGTTGGTTTCTAGGACAGGAGTAGAACGATGCCGATAGCAGCAATTCCCGCTTTAGCAGGTATGGGTTCTGGACTTGCGGCAGGTGCGGGAGCAGCAGCCGGAGGTGGATTGGTGGCTGGGTTGGGTAAGGCTTTGGGCAGTGGAGGTGGTGGTGGCGGGTTCGGAGATATGCTGGGCAGTCTTCTCAAAGGCTCCAATCTCTCTTTTCAGAAAGGGAATGTGGCAGGAAGTCTAGGGGGCAACAGTCGGGATGCGCTCATGATGCAGCTTCTTCAAAGTCTCCAACGACCTCAAGCGGGTGTGAGACGGTTTGGAGGTGGTCCGGATGATCGAGTGGAGTCTCGAACGTCCATCCAGGCTGTGACACCAACGTCGATGAACGGTTTGGAAGGTCCAATCGACTTTAGTCGAATGATGCGTCCGTAACCACACGAAGGTAGGTCAGAACTATGCCAGTCAACATCCTTCGGACATCTCCCGTGTTTGGTGGCGGTGGGAGAGGATTCCCCCAATTCAATGACTCTCAAGTCTCCCAGCGAGACCTCTTCGGTGCGCAACAGCTACAGACTGGTCGGGATGACCAGATGCTTTCCCTGTTGATTACCATGCTGGTGCAGCAGCAAGGAGCTGACGCCAATCGAGAGCTTCGTCGGGAAGAGATGGGCATCCAGGAGACCTTGAGCAACCGGCAACAGAGAGAGTTCGAGCTGGCTCGTAAGGCCCAAGACCGACACCAGCAACAAGGGATAGACATTCAGAAGCGACTAGCGGACTCCACCAACGCTCAGATAGAGCATGGCTTGGCTGCGGAAGCGCGTGCTCGCTCCAGAGGGTTGGGTGGGATAGAGCTTGGTCAACTTCAGGGCGGAGTGACCGCTGGTGTTGAAGAAGCCAAGGCTCGGTTCGAGAGAACACGATCCGAGGGAACCATTCATGCGCTACGGCGGATGGGTCCTTTGACCACTGCTATGGGCAAAGCGATGGGTCGGATCTCGAATGGTGATGACCCCACTAGTGCTCAGATCAAGGAGCTGAAGAAGGCCGTATTGACTGTGACGCAGAGCATAGGTGAAGCCGCTGCTGCGGCGCAATCCAGAGGTGCTTCTGCTTCTGAGATAGACGCTATCTTGGGGGTTCTCGAAGACGAGTTCGATGGCGTGATCCAGAAGGTAGGTACTCACGGTGGGATGGACGCCTTCGTTACGAAAGCCATTGACGCCGTGGCCGGGGATCGACGCACTCTTGGGTTCGACAACATCGACTTCCCTGCTGACCTAAGTGCGAAAGCCCGCGGCATGATCGACGCGGGACAGGACTCCATCAATCGAGCGGTGGGTCGCGCACAGATTGGCGATGCTGCTCAGATCAGAGAGAATAACGCTGCTTTCGACCCAGAGGTTCCCGCTGTGGACTTCAGTTCCCTGGGAACGACTCTCCCGGCAGGGCAGAACATCAATCCACCAATCGGAGTACCCTTCAATGTGCCTCCGGAGCTGGGTGGGTTGGACGCCTTCCTCGAAGGAGCCCAAGACATCGACCTGGGTTCGCCACTCAGCCCCTTCCAAGAGGCGAGACAAAGATCTGCTGGATCCGCATCTCAGATACGACAAGATATAGTGGAGGGCGTAGGCGGCGCGGCTGGATCGGCTGTTGGCGGGGTAGAGGGGTTGCTCAGCCCTCGCAACGCCGTTGGGATCGAAGCCATGCTACACATGCTGGGTGGATCGTCTGAAGCACCCGGAGAGACTCCCCTCGCTCCTTCTGTCCCGTCCGAGGCATCTACTGGTGACCTGGAGAGGTTGATTGGGCCTAGTAATCTGTTCCTGAAGATGCAGGGTGGGGAGTCTGAAGAGATCCCTAAGCTACCCGAGGGCGCTCACTTCGACCGGACTGGGCAGTTGAGAGAGAGACGGGAACCTGCTCTGAGCTTCCCTAGTGTAGACCAAACTCCCGTACCGGCTTTGAACTTCCCTGGAGATCCCGAACAGATCTCTTTCCCTGCAGATCCCATCTCTGCCTTGGGCGGGGAGTTGGGTATCCTGGATCGTCCGGATGGACTCAAGAGCAGTGAGCTGAGCGTCACGGTGACTGACGAGAGATTGAACGGTGGAAAGCCCACCAACATCCCAACCCTGGTGAAAGGGCAAAGTGGTGTGGACTTCTTGCTAAAGGGCTTCCAACCTTCAGACGAACAAGTAGAGTTGGCCATCAAGAGGGCTGCAGCTCGCGTGAAGGACGGCGCTTCGCTGCCCTCTTACCAGAGCATAGCGGAAGCAGTAGCTGCCGCTCGGAAGAGGTCTGAAGACAAGAATAGGAATCCCTGATGCCCGCACTCATGCAGATGCTCATCAGTCTGATTGGCGGAGGCGTTGGTCAGTTTGCAGCCAAGAAGGGTCTCAGCGCATTGGCGGGCAAGGCCGGTACTGGTGCTCTGGGGAGATTCGCCGGTAGCAAGGCCGGGCAGTTCGTCGGTGGCGATCTGCTGGGCTTTGGAGGCGGGGCCTCGGCTGCGTCTGCCCTTGCGGGGGGCCTGCAAGGGGACGTAGAGGCTGGCGAGCCTGATCTCCAGCAGTTCAACTCGGGCGAGGACATGAGGCTGGAACAGCTTCATCAGAACTCTGACTTGGTGAATGCCCTGGCCGAGATGGGGATTGACGTCAATGATCTCAATCTCCCCAATAGAGGGATCGTGTAATGGCCAAAGTCCGACTCAGTCCAAGGAACCTACAAGAGCTGCAGGCGATGGTGAGTCCTGCTGGGGCCATCCCTGTCGACTCCTTCGACATCGGGAATCGCGTGGCGGAGCTGTTGAGCATGATCTCGTCAGAGGGTCACTCGATCGACGATGACGTCATGAAGTCCATCGTCAAGGTGATTCTTCCTGCCGCCGGCATCGAGACCCGCGAGAGAGGGCGCGCCGCTGCAGCTGTCAACAAAATGAACCAGCTAGGGTTCAGCGCGAACCTCCAAGAAAGAATCCTGGCTACCAGGAATGAGTTCGCACTGGAAAAGCAGCAAGCAGCCTTCGGGCAAAGGGCGGAGAGCCAAGAGTCGAGACAGGCTCACGCTCGGGGGACGCAAGACGCCAACCTGGAGGCCAGAGAACAGAGTCAGACGTCGAGACAGGCCCACGCCCTGGCCAAGCAGCAGATCGCCTTAGCTGCTCAAGAGCAGACACAGGCGTCCAAAGAGAGAGGACGGGAGTCCAAGCAAGCGTTTGATCTGGAAAGAGATCAGACTCGTTTGACCGCCCAACAGGAGCGAGCACTTCTGGTAGCCAACCAAAGGGCTACGGAACTGGGAATCAAGACGGAGGCTTCCGCCGAAGGTATCCTGGCCAAGGGGGAGCAGGCTCGACAGACCTTACGCGAAAGTGCTGAACTCAAAGAGCATTCCCTGGATCGTAAGCAAGAGAGGATTGACACTGGGGTGCGGCAGGTGGCCGCAGAACAGAACAAGCAGCTCCAGACATTGCAGGCTCAGGCCGCGAAGATCACCGGGAGCAGGATAGTCCGAAGCAATGATCCCGTCATCAAAGCTCTGGCGGAGAACGCCGCCAAGCTGGACAAGACAGGGCAGGGAGTCGTGGCTGCGTCTGCTATGTTGGCTGCCCATGAGAACAAGGTAGCCGCCAGCAAGCACCAAACTGCAGCTTTCATAGCTGAAGCATTCACCGCTGAAGGTATCCCCGTGGACGAGGCCTTCGTGGAGAAGGTGGCCAACCGAACCGTGGAGACGGGCCGGAAGGTTCCCAACAGGGAGATCCAGGCCAAGATCAGAGCGGTGAAAGACGCAAGAGCCTTGGAAGCAGGGAACACGCGACTTCGCTTGGCGACAGAAGGACGTCCTGGTGGTGAAGGAGTATTGAGTAAGCTCCGGGGTGGGGGGATAACCGATCTTCCCACACTGGCCTCAGCAGAGAAGAACCTTCCTGGTTTACTGAAGGCTGCTGGCACCAAGAGTAAGTTGATGAAGGGTGGGGTGGCTGCCGGTCTGGGCGCGCTCATCCTCCCGGCTCTGTTCCGCAGCATCCGAGGAGACGATCAGCCCAAGGGTTCGCAGCTCTCACCTGAGATGCAGATGCTCATGATGCAGCAGCTCCAACAACAGCAGGGCCAAGGTGGGGGTGCTTCGGGTCGTGACATGCTCAACCTGACTCGGTCTCTCAGCGCCATCAAGAGCTTGCAAGAGCTGATGGGCATGCAGAACGAGCCCGTGGCGCGTGGGGTTGTCTAGTGCGCTCCTTCCTGTGTTGGATTCAATTCCATCGCTGGTTCTATGAGAGCGATCGGTTCCGACGATGTGAACGCTGCAACAAGATGCAGCAGTTGATCAGGAGGTATGTAGGGGGACTGGGCGGCGTCCCCGAGACACCGTTCGACTACTGGGAGACTGTTCGTGCCCCTGACCGCTAGTGAACAACTCTCCATCGCCACGCAGGCCATCTCTCGCGGTGACGTGGACCTCCTTGAGAAGCTCCTTCTCGATCCTGACACCGTTACCATCGACGAGCAACGCACTGCAGCTCAGAGGCTGGGGGTCAAGGGCGGCTTCCTTGAGGCCATCACCAACCTCGCTGCTGATCCAACGGTCTGGTTAGCCTTCCTGGCTTCCAAGACCTTCCCCGTCGCTTCCTGGCTTCGCGGGACCATTCCGAATCGATACATAGGCGTGGCTGCCGAGTTCACGGGGCTGTCCTCTGTGGCGCGCCCCGTAGAGGGCTTCTTCCGAGGGACACCAGTGCCTCGCATCATTGCGCTGGCCCGACAGCGACATGCCGAGGTGATGAAGGAAGCCCAGTCTATGTTCGATCTCTTTCTGCACCGTCCAGGGTGGAAAGACGAGATGCCTACAGTCTCGATGCTTCTGGAAGGGCAGAACCCTACGAATGCAACCCCCGAGTTGCGGGCTCTGGCGGGGCAGATTAGAGGTCGGCTAGGCGGCATGTGGGACTATCTGAAGGGAGCACAGAAGATTGAGGGTGGACTCGGAGGAGGGGACCTGAGCTTTGCTCGGGCTGTGCCCAAGAACGCCCCCAAGCACTTGAGAGATTACCTTCCGCACATCCCTCTACTGGGACAGGACTCCATCATCGAGATCAGTGGCGCAAGTGCGCTGAAGAGGATGGGGAGAGGGAGGTTCTCTCAGGTACTTCAATTGAAGAATGAGAACCCAGCTCACGTCTGGAATGCTTCCAGTGCGGATGAGCTGAGTTCCGAGTTCATTCGATACCAGCGCTTCGTCAGCTCTGTGGGAGACAAGATCAACCCGCATCTGTTCAAGCGGCAAAGACATGGGATCCCCCTGGAGAGTGCTCTGGGGAGAGAGCTGTTCGTGACTGACCTGAATGTTCTGCTCCCTCGCTACGTCGAGTCGGTGGCCAGGACATACGCGAACAACGTCCCTATCTCCGAAGCAGAGAGGAGGCTGATCTCTGTTAGGGCGGCGGGTGGTAGGGTGATTGAGGGCAACAAAGACCCCTTGATTGTGCAAATGATCAATCAGGGTCTTAAGGCAGCGGGTGGAAGAGTCTCTCGTCGCCCTATCCCCGGAGTCCCTGGCCGGTTCGTGGATGTGGTCTCACCGGGGAGTCTGAATGCTCCGATGGTGTCTGGTCTGGATCGACTCACGCGGGCGCTCCGTGGCGGTGCCTCCGACGATGAGATCCTCTTTGGGAACGCCTTCTCCTCTATCCTGGGGAAGGTGGACCGGATCAAGGCAAACTTCACCGGCAAACAGCTCAGCGAGACCACCTCCGCTATCCGGGCCTTCGAGAGGACCTCTAGCTACCGACAGAAGGTCAACGGCATTGCCGGGTACTTCTACGCGACCACGCTGGGCTTGAATCCCTGGTCAGCCATCCAGAACCTGTTCCAGCCGGTGATCACCACCATCCCCGCCATTGGGCTGGGTGCTACGCTGCGGGGCTACAGGGAGCTGGGGAGGAGACTCCCCGCCTATGCTGACGCAGTCAAGAAGCATCATCGTCTCGTCAGACAGAACCGCGGGGTCACCGGGACTGAGGCATTCAACGAGTCGATGGAGAGGGGGTTCCTGCAGGCCTTCCCCGAGTTGGCCAAGCAGGGCATCCGAATTGACCCCAGACTCTTCGACATCGATGAGGCCCTGATGACGGGCTCCGCGCGAGGCAAGGTCTTTCGCAGTGTCGACTCAATCAACAAGGCAATCCTTCAGCCATTCACCAACGCCGAGATGGCCAACCGCGTCGTGACCTTCTTCGGGGGGAGGACGGCGCTGCAGGGCGCTTCCAAGATGGGGTCCTACATCGTCCCCAAGGGGGCCACCGTCGCACAGACCAAGGAGCTGTTTGACTTCGAGGCGGGGATGTTGGTGAATGCGACACAGTTCGCCCCTGGACCTGGATCCAGGACGTTGCTGCAAGGCGCTTTGCCTGCACCCTTTCGGCAGTTCACCTCATTCCCGTCTCGTCTACTGAACTTCCACGCCGACTCCACCGTGCGTGGGGCCATGACGGCCAAGCAGATGGAGCAGGCCAGCCTGTTCAACATCCTCCAGGGAGGAGAGTCTGGACAGCTGGCTCGACAGAAGGCTTTCTCTCTAGGTTCGGGTCGGAACGTCGGTGTTCTGGCCCGGACCTTCCTGTACGGCAAGATCGTGAAGGAAGGCGCGGCCTCGGCGCTGGGCGTCGACCTTCAGAGAGTTCTGGGCGTGACGGGTCCGCTGGAGAGTGGCGGAGTCTTTGCTCCCTTCCCGATGCCTCCGATGCCTTCCGTGGCCTACGGGGTCATGTCCGCGGCGATCAACCGCGACTCTGACCGGCTACAGCCGTTGGAGCTGCCCGGTGGGGTGAAGATCCCCTTCTTGCCCAAGACCCTGGTCCCCGGTGGTGTGGCCATCACCCGCGCCGCTCGGGCGCTCAATCAGTATCGACCGGACGTGGGTGGGTTCGTGGACGACAACGAGAGGCTGCTCTATCGCGGATCTGATCTGGATCTGATGTTCGCTACCTTGGGCATCCCCATCAAGAACAACCGCAGGGCGCGGGACGTGATGGAGCGAGTCCAGTCTAACCGGAGGAGGATCAGGGAGATCCGGAGGGAGTTCTCTGTCGCTAAGATGAACTTCGACACCAAGGAGATGGGTAGGCTCCAGCAGGTTTGGAAGAGTCGGTTTCCAGACATGCCTCCTCTGGACATCAGCAATAGGGACTTGCGGAGGTACAAGGAGAATGCCAGAATCCCCGTAGTGCAACGGATGCTCAGGACGTTAGGGAAGAACGGAGCCTTCATGGAACGAGAGCTGTACGAGCATGATCCTGACTTGCTGGCTCCGCCTGCACCTCCTCGGATTCCGTCCTTTGGAGGGGGTCGATGAGACACCAGACGCTGACGCTGGACAAGAGACGGGAGATCTTCATTGAGACTCCCGAAGGGATGATTAAGATAAGCAGAGGTCCCAGGAACAAGCTCTCCTTGGAGCTGCCTGATTCGATGAGGGCCTTTATTGGGAAGGAGCGCGCCGTGGAGCATGCCCGCTTCCTGTCGGAGAACGAGGGTGGAGGCTTCTCTCCCAAGTTCCAGGTACTGGTTCCGGTGTCCGATCCCGAGGGCAGGCTGCAGCGAGTAGAGCCTCCCACGGCTTTCAGAATAGGGAATACAAATGGACAATCTTAGTTCGATCACGAAGTGGCAGACGTGGCGGGTGGTACAGGCGGAAGACGGGACAGCAGTCCAGGTGGGTCTGGGGCCTGACGATTACCCCTCGGACACGTCAGAGGTGATTGGTGTTCATCCCTGGACCGCCATTGCTCTTCGAGCATTCGGCACCGACACCGATAACGATGACGCTACCGTCAGGATCACGGGATGGATGGACCCCGCCACCACCGCAGGCAACGGCCCCGGTCAAGTGTTGTTCCACAGCGAGATCATCATCGGGGCCATCTCCTTCAATGAGAAGCCCCTGAACGATAACAAGTGGCACACGGAGACGGCGTGGTTTGAGGTGGACGACTGGACGACAGGTCTGGTAGCGCCCAGCCCAGCCAATGCGTATGCCCGACCCGCCACGGTGGCGGGTGGGCAGTCTTTGTTGATTCTTCCAACGATGGGCTACACCCATCTTTGGTTGGAGATTGTCAACCTGGGCGCAGTCACCGAGATGAATGATCTCGGCGTCATGTGGCGACCTATCTCGCGTGAGTTCCCCAACATCATCTAGACCCCGAGTTTGAGTGGTGGTCCTCCCCTGGGGTTAATCAACCGGGGGTCGACCTGCACTTGACGCTGGGCTCTAGCTTGCGCTATCTGGGCATCGATCTGTCGCTGGATGATCGGATCGTAGGGTCGGGGATCTCCTTCGAGATCCTGCATCTTGTAGTTGAGCTGGATCTGACTCCAGGGGATGGGCATGGCCTTTCCCGCTTCATCCTCCTTGGTTGGCGGAAGCTCAATCAGAGCCGACTTCGGAACGTCAGGGATCGACCATGTCAACAGGAAGGCGTCCTTCCAGTTCCCTTGTCCACTCACGTCTGCCTTGCACTGTCTGAACATCTATGCTCCTTGTAGTTGCCGGCGCCCGTACTCAGCGATGAGCAGGGCGTCGGACATTCCATCTGACGGTTTCGTACACTTGGGGGTACGAAGCAGGCTCACCTTGGGGAACAGTCGCTTCGCTACCTGGACAGAGACCACCTTGGTCTGTCCCTTCTTACATGGGGTTCCTTTGAACATCGCCTTCTGCCAAGCCTGCGCGGGAACGATGGTGTAGGGGATCTCCATCGCCACGCACATCCCCCTCACCAAAGCCTGACAAGTCACCAGGGAAGTGACCGCGCTGATCTGCCACTGGGGGTTGGGTTGCACCCCTTCGATGAAGACGTGCTCAGCCCCACGGTTATCTAGGAATTCAAACACTTCTAGTTCATCCACGACTCGTTTGGACAGATTGAAGATGACGGGCATGGGAAACACCAACGTGTTGTCCGCGGGGCGACGCTCATCGTCGATGATGGCCAGCCCACCCGATAGTCCATTGTCGATCCCCACGATGTTCATTAGCTCTTCCCCACCGCTACGATCTGGCCACTAGCGTCTCGCATCACTGTTGATCCTCCTGGCGTGGTCATCGTCGTAGGTTGCCCGGATTCAGTGACCCCCTCAGCTCGCGCCGCGATCTGAAGGTACACCTCGAACTGCTCCCTCAAGGACGCGATGTCTTCGGGGGAGGTGATCTTGGGGATACTGGCGTACCCGCCTCTTCCTCCCGCAAGCACCAAAGGGAAACTCAAGTTCTTGTCTTCCATCACGCCACTGTCCTCGCTTTCTCAATGTAATGATCGCCACTCTTCCGTAAGTCACCTGGGTCGAAGTCCATCGGTATGTCAGCGATCTTGATCTCCACTGACCACCAATCCGCTATGTACACAGCCATGTCTGCCGCTGCTTGCTTCGCGTCCCCGTCCAACATGATCACCACCGTCTGCGGTTGGTATAAGGAAATGATCTGTGCCTGCGTCTCGCTGAGGCTCTTGCCCAAGAGCGCCACCCGATTCGGCCCCCAGATAGCGTCCAGAGGTCCTTCGCAGATCACCAGCTCTTTCATCCGAGGTCGAATGCGATGGAGACCCCACACCACCTCGCTCTTCTTCTTAGGCATAGCGTAGAGGGGCGGCGCAATCCAAGGGAGGGAGTTCTCCACCAAAGGCTTGCCGATGAAGTAGCAAGGGATCCGAGAGTCGCAGTCGTAGCAGGGGAAGTAGGCCACCCCCGCTAGAGGGCCTTGGTGGGGGAGGAGCTGCTCCAGGTGATAGTCACCCAGGACTCTCTGTGTCCTCAGCTCATTCCACCAGAAGCTGTCTGGTTTGCAAGGCTTGTACTCCTCCAGGAAGTCTCCATCGTTCCATGACTCGAAGTAGGACTTCTCGGGAACCTCTCCCTGGTTCGCGCCGGTTCTACCGCCTAGCCCGCACTTGTGGCAGAACCAGACCGGGCGCGTGACGTGGACCTCCAGTCGGAGGCTCCCCTTGCAAATGGGGCAGTCGTACAGCTTGGAGCCATCACCCTTGACTCGGGCTGGCTTCTGTCGAAGCGCTTTCAGAATCACGCTGGGCATGCTTCTCTTGCTCACGGATCCAGATCTCCTTCCTTAGAATGACAACTCCCTTCGGGGCTATGAACCCCAACCTGATCTTCTTCCCCCTGGTGCTGACCACCATGATCTCGATGTCATCACCGATCATGATGCTTTCTCCTACTAATCTAGTCAGTCCAAGCATGGCTTCTCGAAGCTCCAGGGATAGATAGACGTATTCCCCTCGTCTCCCCAGGACAGGGAGTAGCGCGGGTCGAACATCATCATGAACATACGGCTACAACCGACTTCGTCTTCGTCCGTGAAGCAGTGATCCTGGTACGGTTCGGGTTTCTCTCCGCACCAGCATCCACACTGCTCACACACACTCAGCTCCTCAGACAGTCGCCCGCACTGATCGCACGGAATCAAAACTGAACTCCTTCAAGACACCTCGCACTTCCTGGTCAGAGATCTTCTCCAGATCTCCTCCCCAAAGCAACCATCCCTCCAGAAGGGGGGACAGCTCCTCGGTCATTTCCTGTTCACGATTTCGGTAGTAGCAGATGGCCCTTGCAGAATGCTTTACAACATTCGATCGGCCTCTCTCTTGACGTCTGCCATCCTAAGCTCATCCATCCTTCGCTCATTTCAACCACTCCGGGGGTTCGGGAAAGGGTCCTCGGCCTTCGATGAAGGGATGCACCGCCCTAGCCCACTCCAGCAACTCTTTCCCGGCGACGCCGGATAGGGCACCGTATATTCTGTCGTTGACTTGGCTCGTCGTTCTCGTGCAAGACCGGGTGTATTCCAACGCCGCCCGCATCGCAGTGGTTTGGGCCATCGCGTCTGCACAGCCATTCATCCAGGTCTCGATTTGTTTCTGCTGCCGACGAATCTCTACAAGACATTCCGACAGGTTGCCGCCTAGCTGGTGCGGTAGTTGTTTCTCCAATTCCGCCAGCCGCTCTTCGCTCATGCCTTCACTCATTTCAACCACTCCGGGGGCTTGGGGAAGGGTCCTCGGTCTTCGATGAAGGGATGCCTGTGCCAAGCCCACGCCGCCTTCGCCCACTCCAACAACTCTTTCCCGGCGACGCCGGATAGGGCTTTGTTCACCTGTACCCACAAGGCGGGGTCGCCGTTAAATGTGCAATCCTTCACCGCATCCAACGCCCCCCGCATCGCAGCGGCTTCGAATTGAAGGTCTTCGTTGTCACTATTTAGCCGCACGCACCGGTCGGCATCATCCTGACACGCCTTCCACATCTTTTCGAGCCAGGCGTTTCTTTCCCGCAGCTTGGCGTTGTCGGCTTGGAGCTTCTTGATTGACTCTCGCAGATTGAAGTTGACTTCATCAAGGCTAATGATAGCGTCACTCGATGACACTCCCACCATTTCCCCCAACCGCTCTTCGCTCGCGCCTTCGTCTTTGAGTTCGGTGGGGTTAGTCATTGTCTTCTTGTCCTTGCACTTGCATCACCGCCTTCCATTCGCAATCGTCTTCGTGGCCGGTCTCGCGGGTTCCATCGCAGTGATGGCATTCCTCTACTTGGTCGAACTCGAACTCTTTCAATAGCTCCCGCAGCTTGACGTTCTCTTCGGCGGCATCGAGTAGTTTGGGGAGGGCTTGCCAGCATTGTTCCATCGCCTGGGTCGTTGGATGGTCACCCGCTGCCCAGAACTCCCGCAGCCGGGCTATGGTTTCGGGGGTTAGGTTAGTCATCATCCCATCACCGCCTTCCATTGGCAGTTTGGTTTGTGGCCTTTGCCTTCACACTTGCCGTTGCCACAGGAATTGCAGGTATCCGACGACATATGGATCGAAGTCCATTCATGCTTCTTCAACAACGCCCGCAGCTTGACGTTCTCAGTTTGCACTGCTTCCGTGCAGCGGCCCGCCAGGCTATTCGGTTCAGTACCGCACTCGAAGGGTGCTAACTGCTGACGCAAATGCTCACACTCCGTCTCCAAGCTGGCGATGTCCTTTCCCCTCGCGACCACTTCCCGCCATGCTGCATCGTATTGATTTTGCAACCGCCGGACCTCGTTGGTCACATCGAGACCCGTTGACCCTACCACAAAATCAGTAGGTCTTTCCTTCTCAGAATTCCAATCCATCACACCCCTGAAAATGAAACTCGCCCGCTCTAACTGTTCACCGGTCATCGGTGCGTCACTCATCTCATCACCGCCTTCCATTCGCAATCGGGTTTGTGGCCTTGGTCAACGTCCCGCTTACAGTGCTTGCAGTAAAACCAGCTAGCGCCAAAAGGAATGTCGCCGGTTTTCTGCTCGTCGTATTCGTATGGCTTCAACAACGCCCGCAACTTGGCATTCTCTTCGGCGGCATCGAGTAGGGCGGGGAGGGCGTTGCGGGTTTCGGCAACCATCGTCCCATTTAGCAAGCACTCGTCATCGGTCAAGGTATCTGAATCGTTAATGCCACCAAGCACTGACATGGCATCGTAGGTTGGCTCTTGGAATGCTAGAACCGCATTACCAGCAACATTCACGCAAAACCAAGGCCCCGGTGTCGCCTTACTGTGCAACTCCCGCAGCCGGGCTATGGTTTCGGGGGTTAGGTTAGTCATGGGTTCTTGACATCCTTCCATTGCGTCAACTCTTTCTGCAACCGTTCAATCTCCGTCAACGCCGCCAACAGTTCGGCGTTGCGTTCAGGCAGTGCTGCGCGGGCGTGGGCAATAAGGGTAAAATCTTCAAACCCTCGGCCATGATGCATCGACAGAAACAGGCCACCATCATCAGACCGCAATCCGCCTCCGCCCAGAACCCACGGCCCATCCGTCGCCGCCTTGCAAATCTTCTCGCTCTCCGCTATCCGCTCGCGGGCTTTGGTTATTTCGTTGGGGGTCATGTCATCCTCCATATACTAACTACAGTACTAATTTGTACTAAATTAGTATAAGGGCCTCGGGCCGAGACTTCATGGCTTTGACTCCGAGCATTCTGCATTCATCAGTTTGCCGATGGTGACTTTGTGTTCGCGTATTTCCGCCCGCAACTCCACCATCTCAGCTAGGAACTTGGCACCGGCGTCGGAGGAGAGGGCGTTGCGAATTGGTTCGGCTTTCCTCGATAAGAAGGCTTTTATGGCTGGGGAATCATCCCAGAAGGAATCGTCCTCAAGTGTCCCTTCCAACGCCGCCCGCATCCCAGCCGCCGCCGCTTCAAGCTCTGCGTTTTGGGTTTGCAATTCCATGACCTGTGCTTCGGTTTGTTCTAGTTCGACACACTGCTCACGGAATTCTTGTTCCAGGAGGCGTTGGACTTTGCGGTCAATGACCACCTCTTTGTCATTATCCATGATCAAAGTGCCCTTTCGTAAAGGAACTGATCGGCCAGTTCACCGTCACGTTTACCTTCTGGAACCCTCTCCCGTGCCTGTTCTTAGCCAGGAAGAGAGCCCCGTTGGGTGTCTTGGCCGTGGGGTTCTCCAACTTCAGCGAGATCACCTGATCAGCGCACTGCATCTTGCGAATGGAGTCTGACACGAACTCCACGCCGATCGTCTTCACGTCATCCTGGTACGCGGGGCGGTTCACCTGACTGGCTGTCCAGATGGGAATCCTTCGACTCATGCCCAGCGCCTTGAGTCCTTCGTACACCTGACCCAACGCCTCATACGAGCTGTTCGCATACGGGGCGGAGAGGTTATCGGCATAGTCTACTATCAGGATCTCTCGGTCGTCAGCCATCTCCCTGGACAGCTCATCCACCGACACAGTCTGCGGGGAATGCTCAATGATCCTGAACAGATCCTTCTTCCGAAGCCTCTTCGTCCCTCGCTCCCACATCGCTCGGGTGATCGCTTTGGTCGGTTCCTTCAGCATGCACCTCAGTGCTCGATGCTGGATCTCGTAGTCGGGGACCTCCAGGGTGACGTACTGCACCCTCTTGCCCGCGCGAACAGCCTGGATCGCTATCCAGACCAGCCACGCTGTCTTCCCTCCCCCAGTGGGGGCCATGATGACAGACAACTCTCCTTGCGCTATCCCACCCCCCAATGCTTCGTCCAACTGGGGTACTCCGGTAGGCACGATTCCCTTCCTCGCATGAGATGATGGTGCGTCTGCGAATAGGTCAATCCCTTTCTTAGTCTCGTCTGGTACTTTGCTCATGCAGGTAGACACCTTCTCCATAGCCCCTGCGTAATCGCCTTGCTCGTTCAGCGAGTTGGCGTAGACCAGACTCTGCCGAACTGCCCGATACCTAGCGAACTTCCGAACCTCCTCTAGGTCGAAGGTCGAGTTGTTCCAGGACTGCACGGGGAGCAGCTTGACTTGCTCCCTCGCGCACACTTGCCGTAGCTGACCAGGAGAGAGGACCCGGCCCTTGCTCCACTCCGCGAGGACAGACTCAACCACAGGTTGTAACTGGATTGAGAATGCCTCGGGGTGGAGTAGAGGGGCTAGCTCCTCGACCGACTGGCGCTTGGTTAGCTTCTGGATCAGCTCCTTCTGGTAGTCTTCCGTGAACTCCAAGACCAGCCCCCCCGCTTAGATACTCAAATCGTTTGCAATCTCTTGTTCCATGTCCACGTCAATTGGATCACGCAGCATGGCTACCATGTCCACCGGATCACTCTGTGCGGTAGCCGCAGAGACCTGCCCGAGGGGGACGCACTTGTACTTGACGTTCATCGGCTTAGGGCCAGTCTTGATCTTCGAGATCTTCCACCAGCGACCTTTCTTCATGGACAGCACGTTCGGAACGTACTCGTCGTCGTCCGGATCGATGCGGTTCATGATCTCATCGTAGACGGTCTTGGGGAGACGGGCCTTGACCTGCTTCTCCACGCCGTCGACCACGACCAGGGCATTGCACAGATACTTCGTGCTCGCCTTGATTGAGTCCCAGATCTTCTTGTCCACCTCGTCGTACAGAGCACAGATAGCGCACTCCTCTCCTCGACAGGAGATGGGGCCGTCACTCCGCACGTTGAAGTGCGTGACCTGCTCCACTAAGACGTGGGGCTCTCCGTTGTGGAGGAAGGGAATGGGGCGGAATCGATTGTCTCCAATCTCAGGCACCCACCAATCTCCACCTCCACCACGCGCTCCCTTCGATCGGTTGCGCTGCAGCCTCTTGAGTTCATCCTCACCCATCTCAGGGATCTCGGGATTAGACCGTTTCGTGCTCTTCTTCGAGGTCTTCTTCTTGCTTGCCTTCTTGGCGCTTTTGGCTTTTGGCATCTTCTGTCCTTTCGGCTTTTGTAAATGAGACACACTCCGGTGTCGCTTCTCTTGACAGCCTACGCTAGGCCACCGTCATCCAATCCGTTGCTTTGGTCTGTTCAGAAGAGTCGTCGAATACGTCCCCGTCTTCGTCGAGGATCTTCCCGTTGATCATCTCCAGCCACTCGTCGTCGGGCCAAACCTTTCGAGCGACCTTCTCCGCGCGGCGCAGCTTTCCCATCGCCCAATCCCAGCCCATTCCTGCGGGAGAATGGGTTTGTGTCGCAGCGGGCGGAGGCGTGGTGGTGAGAGGTGGAGCAGGGACGTCTTCTGCGGGTACGTCCTCCACCGTCTCGTCATCAGGCATGTCCTGGATTCCATCTGTCACGTCATCAATCATTCGTATCTCCTATGGTTAAAGGGTTTCTTACACATCTTGCTTCGCTCGATCGCACGTCTTAGTCGAGTACCCAATCCTCACTCAGCAAGTCTGTTTGAGACGCCAACCAGGGAACTAGGTCTCCCTGGACCGTCGTGATGTAGATGTAGGGCAACGTCATCTTGCTGTGCTCATCCGGAACTTGCAACCGAAGGTACTGCCCCTTACCGTTCCAGCCTTCCCGAGTGACCGCTTCACCCGCCTGTAGTTGAAGTAACGCCCATCCAAAGTTCATCTCATCTTCTCCTATGGTTAAAGTGGTCTGAAGGCACGCTACTTCGCGTGCTGCCTATTCTTCCTTCTCAAACACAATGTTGCTGTTGGGGCCTACCCGGAATAGACACATCTCTCCCGTGGTTCTGCGTATCTCTATCGCCATGCAGTTACCTAGAGATCCGGTCAATTCAACCATAGTAATGGACTCAACTCCCGCGCCCACAGTCCAGCCATCCTCTTGTTCACCAAAGTAGAATCCAGTGATCTTACGATCCGCGTAATCCGCCCAGGATCTGTGTCTACTTCGCATGCTTCTTACTCTCCTCTATCTGATCCCACAGAAACTTGGACTCTCTCTTCGAGCACAGCTCCATGATCGCCTCCGCCTTGTCTCGCGTCCGCTTGAACCCGTTCTCCAGGGACTCTCCCTCCAGCAACTCCTGCGTGAAGGTGGCGTTGAAGTCGATGGAGCAGAAGGAAACGGAGGGTTTGAATCCCATCGACACCGACACACTGCCTGGGGAACTCTTGAGCTTGGTGGCTCGCTCCGTCTTCTTCCCCTTTGCTACATTCTCTGCCATTCTACTTCTCCTTTAACATGGTCTACAACTTGAACTCTTTCTCAATGATCTCGCGCTGCTTCTTCAGCATCGCTAAGATCTCATCAATCTTCACCCCCTGCTGCTCAATCTCCTGCTTCATGTCCATCTGTCTGCGGGAGATGCTCCCCAGAAGACGGACGATGTCGGACACTCCGCTACTCTTGTTTGAGGGGGGCATTCCCGCCTCCCTTCAGGAAGTCTCGGATCTTCTTCGCGTCATCCATCAGCAGCTCAATGAGATCCTCCCCGTCCTTGGCTCGCGCCAGCGCGTAGTCCAAGGCCTTGATGGAGGCTTCGTCAATGACCGCTCCGGATCCCATGAAGCGTTCGTATGTCTCCTCCGTAGTTCTCTGGATCTGACACATGATGTTCGTCATCCCAGCCATCTGTCTATCAAAAGACTTCAGCAATGCGTCATGTGCTTCATTCGTGTGCATTGTCTTTTCCTTCCAGGTAGGCACAGATCTCCTCCGCTTCTTTGAGGATCCCCGACATTGCGGCATCCTCGGGGGCTT
>Ga0255047_10001247_pt1 | contig 18894 bp, 17 predicted proteins | sample JV7_2_1_MG_FD_183640 | JGI IMG/M metagenome (GOLD analysis project Ga0255047, IMG submission 183640) | Seawater microbial communities from Jervis Inlet, British Columbia, Canada - JV7_2_1 | ecosystem: Environmental > Aquatic > Marine > Inlet | place: Canada: British Columbia | collected 2016-10-06 | reverse complement strand
AAGTCCGGGATAACAGGTAAAGGCTCTAAAGCCCTTTTTGAGAAGAAAATCAAGGATATGTACTACAACAGCAGCGAGGAAAAGAAAAAGGAAATGAAGGAGGGGTTTGAATGAGAGGGGTCACGCTAACATTTACTACTAATCCAAATAACTGTTGCCCTAAATGTGGTGCAGAGATTATAACAGACTTTACTTTTTTAGACAAGATTTTCAGAAGAAAAAAGCCAAAGCGAGTTAGGATGCACATTAAAAAATGCAAATCAACCCTTATTGCAGATAGTGCAAAACATATTTCAGATAAAATAGACAATATGATTTTAAAAGATTTAATGAAAAAAACTACTGCTAACTAGTGCAGGTGTTGATAGATAAAAAGAGACTGATTTAGACTATGGGCGCAAAAGGGCAAAAAAAGACAGGTGGAGCTGTTAAAGGCCGATCAAGCCACAAAGCCAAGATACTGGCAAAGGTTCAGGAAGATGGCGGTAAATCCCCTTTAGAGTACTTATTGGAGGTTATGAACGATGAAGAGCAGACAGTCGGTACCAGGGTGGACGCTGGCAAAGCTGCTGCCCCGTTTGTACACAGGAGACAACCACAGGCCATCGAAAACACAGATATGAACGAACTGAAGAACCAATCACGGGAAGAGCTGGAGCAGAGGTTGAAGGAGCTGGAAGGGTGATAGAATCTATTGCGATTGGTATGATTGTGGTTGGCGGGTTATTTTATCTGATACTTGTATTATTTGGTTTTGACGGATTCTATCCCACTGGCACTGAATGACGTTTTTAGACAGGAATCAACAACAGCAATTGTATTAAATACGCATAGGGAGAGGCAGAAATCCTAACAGACGATGAACTAAGAGAGAAGATCCAAATCAAGGAAGAACTCCGGGACAGGATTAAATACAACAAGATAGATACCTATTTCCCTGACACTGGCCCCCTTCGCCGGGAGTTGTACACTAAACACACAACGTTTTTTGAAGCTGGCCTAACTTATTCTGAAAGGTGTATGCTTGCAGCGAACAGGGTGGGCAAGACCGAGTCAGTGGGAGGATTTGAAGCCTCTCATCATTTAACAGGATATTATCCAGACTGGTGGCCCGGCAAACGATTTGATAAACCTACCACTGGATGGGCTGCTGGTGACACTAACACCACCGTTCGGGACATCCTTCAGGAAAAACTCCTTGGAGATTACAATGATATTGGCTCGGGCCTAATACCAAAAGACTTGATAATCGGCACTACTCCCAAAACTGGTGTACCGGAAGCAATCGAGACAGTGAGAATTAAGCACAAGTCTGGTGGTACCAGCCTGCTTGGATTCAAGAGTTATGACCAAAAGCGTAAATCATTTCAAGGGACCAAGAAGGATTTTATCTGGATGGATGAAGAGCCGCCACTGCCCATTTACTCTGAGTGCCTGCTCAGGACTATGGATACCAGTGGAGGGGATGATACAGGGCTTCTAATCTGCACGTTTACCCCACTTGAGGGTATTTCAGAGACTGTTATGCACTTCCTGCCAGATGGTGATTGGGGAACTATTGATAATGCGGGGTCCAAGTTTGTCATTATGGCAACATGGGATGATGCTCCTCATATAAGCAAGGCTCAGGCTGACAAACTGTGGGCATCAATCCCACCATATCAGAGAGATGCCAGGTCAAAGGGGATACCCCAGCTCGGCTCTGGTGTTATTTACCCCGTCCCTGAGTCTGAGATTGAAGTACCTGATTTCGAAATCCCTGTTCACTGGCCCAAACTGTATGCAATGGACGTGGGCTGGAACTTTACCGCTGGGTGTTGGATAGCAATTGATAAGGAAACCGGGGTGACCTATATCTATTCCGTTTACAAAAAGGGTGAGGCCGAACCTGCCATCCATGCTGAAGCGTTCAAGGCTCGTGGTGATTGGATAAATGGTAAGATTGACCCTGCTGCTAGAGGAAGGTCACAGAATGACGGTTCTCAGCTCATACAAAGCTATACGGATTTAGGATTACACATAAGCTCCGCGAAGAACGCTGTTGAGGCTGGATTATACAAGGTTTGGGAGGCTCTAAGCACCGGAAGATTAAAGGTATTCAAAAGCCAAAGACAGTGGTTTGAAGAATTCAGGATTTACCGCAGGGATGATAAAGGTAAGATAGTTAAGACCAATGACCACGTAATGGATTGTACAAGGTATGTGTATATGGGCAGAGATGAAGCAAAAGTCAAACCTTTACCTAAGAAACCAGTAATCCGAAGACGGAAAGGGAGCTATATGGGATGAAAATTAAACTCCCACGCAAGCTAAAATAATAGTATCTTAAGACAGTACTCCTGAGTACCCGTCGTAACTGACGCACCCACATCGAATTACCCCCATGAGGTGCGTCTATGGCTGTTTCTGAAGCCGACAGAAAACTACTCGAAAAAGCCATGAAGCAGTTCCAAGTCATAGAGGGCTATGAGAACGATCAACGAGTTCTTATGGAAGAGGACAAAGATTTCAGCCTGAATACAAATAATTCCCAGTGGGAAGAGCAAGACTGGAAGGGGCGAGACGCGACAGGCAGGCCATTTATTACAGTGATGCTTTCTAATATGTTCACTGACCACGTCAAGAATCAGCAGCGACAGAATAAACCATCGGTAAAGATATCCCCCACAGATGAGGGGGCACAGGAAAAAATAGCTACCCGAAGACAAGGCTTAGTACGACATATCAGCTATGAAAGTAAAGCACAGATGGCCCGGCAACAGGCATTTGACGATGCTGTGGATATGGGCAGAGGGCATTATGTGGTAAGGACTGAGTATGTTGAAGGCACGATGAATCAGAAGATTTATATAGACCCTATCAAAGATTCACTTGCGGTTTATATGGATATCGAACGGGAAAAAGTTGATTACTCTGACTGTGACCACGGATTTATCATCAATGATATGGAGCGCACCAAGTTTGAAGAGAAATATCCTAAAGCGTATGACTCTGGATGGTCCTCAAGTAGCCGTGACCGCAAAAAATGGTCGAGCAGCGACAGAGTAACGGTTGCTGAATATTTCTACCGGGATATGAAAAAGCGCAAACTGGTTACCATCGAAGAGACAAAAGACGGGGTTTCCGGGACAAGAACACTGTATGAGGATGAAATCAAGCGCAAACGGTACAAGATTATCAAGGAGCGATGGGTTGAAGACCCGCAATGGAAGTGGTGTCTTATTACTTCTGAAGAAATCCTTGAGAAGAAAGATTTACCCTGGAAGGTGATTCCGATTGTAACTGTAATCGGTAAGGAAAGCATTTCCCGTGGCCGGTTGTCACTCAAGGGGCTTATCAGGGATATCATACAACCATGCAGGATGTACAATTTTCTGTCCAGCTCTGAGGCTGAATTAATCAGTTTGTCACCAAAGACCAGATATATTGCAGCAGAGGGGCAGCTTGAATCCTATGAGGATGAATGGGGTAATAGTAATCGTGACACCCTTTCGACCTTGACTTACACCCCTAAAACTTTCGAAGGCCAGCTTGTCCCACCTCCCCAGCCTATACCATTTGCCGGAGTACCTGTCGGGATTGTCAACCAGAAACAGGAGATTATTGAGGATATAAAGCGCATCACAGGTATTTATAATTCATCTGTTGGGCAAAAATCGAACGAAACCAGCGGCGTAGCAATACGCAGGCGAGAGGCTCAGGCAGATAACGCAAATTACCACTATATTCAGAATTATTCGCATGCAATCACACATGAGGGTCGGATAATCAACCCTGCTTTACCGATTATTTATGATACTCAGCGCACGATTACCATTATGGGTGAGGACGATGAGGAAGAAATGACAGAGATAAATGGGACTGATGATATTGGTCTTGGTGATGGTAATTATAATGTGACTGTATCGGTGGGCCCTTCGACAAACACGCAGAGGGAAGAGGCTGCACAGGGTATGCTTGAAACATTACAGCAGGTTCCACTTATTCAAAACACTGCCCCTGATTTGGTGGTAAGGTCTCAGGATTGGGTAGGTAAGGACGCACTGGCCGACAGGCTTGAATTTGCAGTGGAGAAACAGATACCGGGAATAACCACACAGGTCAAACCGGAAGAAGGCGATAATGATGAGGTTGCCTTATTGCAGCAGCAATTACAACAGGCACAGCAGCAAATGCAGCAGATGGCCCAGCAGGCGCAGGAATTACAACAGGCACTTCAGAAATCAAACGCCGACAAAAACGCAGCGGCAGCGGGTAAAGCTCAGAATGATATGGAGCAGCTTAAAATTGAATGGGCTAAACTGAAAGCTGAGATTGAGAAAGGTAAAGCGGAACTGGCCCTAAAGGAAAAAGAGCTGCAGGTTAATGGCAAGATTGCTGATTTACAGACAGGTGCTCAGGTTGAGATAGCAAACGAGAAAAACAAAGCAGAGCTTATTAAGGTCAAAGTATCCACTGACTCAGAGATAATAAAGATTGACCGGCTTCACGAAAACACAGAGAAATCCAAAGAGAAAGAATCTGTCAATGTTAAGACTGAAATCAAGACTGAAACTGGTAACAAGATGAGCGAGATTAAAGAGCTTATTCGTGAGAGTTTTGAGGCGGTCAAGCCCCCCACGAAGAAAACCACAACAGTAAAGAAAAGCGGTAAGGGCAAGTATAAATTTGAAACCAAAGCGGATAATGGCACTGTAACCACTGGTACGGTTAAGGAAAGCGGTGAGGGTTACAAAGTAGATTCAAAGCTGAAGGATAATGACAATAGAGAAGCAAGTACGTGAGCAGCTTAACGGGTTCGACAAAAGACTAATGGAGGTTGAGAAGTTGGAGACAAAAGTCACCCGGAATGAATCTGATATCCAGAAGATATTCGAAGAGCTTGCAAAGATACCCCAGCGAATCAATACATTAGTTGTGACAATGCTTTTTTCAGGTGTAATATCAATAGGAGTGGCAACGTGGGCGATAGTATCAAAATAGAGTATTGTATACTGGTGTGTACCGGCTGTGGGTACCCTCTTAATGACTGCCATTGTGCGGTTTATGCTGTTGACGTTTGCCCGACATCAATGACACAGCCACCTGAATGGGCCAGCTAATGCAATTTTTTGGAAAAACAGTTTCAGACACAGGATGTGAGATTCTTATTAAAATGAAGACACGCTTTCCCGATCCTGTCCACCCCGGCCATGAGAGTTCATGGCGAGATGGTCAGATAATATCGATTATGCCGTTGGGATTTCATACAGCGACTTTCGTGGGGTATTGTCTTCTTTTGATAAAGCTGCCTAATGTTAACTATCTGGATATCGGAGGGCGAACACAGGCGGGATGGAAGATTTTACCCGCTACCCCCACAATCTGGGACAAGATAAACCACACGGCAAATATAAATGGAAAGTATAAATGGGAAGTCCCAAAAGGGAACCCCTTTAATAGAGTAAGGAAAACCAGAGATTATTTTATTGATTTAAAGAAACTTGAAAACACTGGAGACATAACTGAATCGGAAAGAGAGCAGGCGTATGATCACAATACTAAAACGATTTTAACAGTCGCCTCAGTGATGAGCATTAACAGTATATTAAGACATGAGAACACACACACAAGGCTTGATCCTTCGTGGCTGCTTGAACATGCGTCAATCACATCAGGAACACACAGTATCGGGAGTGGACTTGATTATGACACGGTAACAGCTTTTGAGGCAGCGATTGGAGCCACCTTGACAGCGACTCTTAGAGGGGAACATGCCAACGAAGAAACAGCAATAACTACTGATGTTACATTTGATTTTGATACTGCAACTTACGATTTTGTACTTACCGCTGCCAGTGGAGCCGAACACAATGGTGGTGCTTACGGGAACGGTGCCAGAATTACATTTGGGGCTTTTGATAGTTTTACATTTGTTGAGGCCAGTGGTGACACGTTAAACAGTGTGGAAGTATCAAAACTGGCTCTTGATATAACAGGATCGGGTAATCAGGGGATTATATTTAACAATGGCGGTGATTCTGGGCTTTGGAAAATTAACCGGATGTTAATAGCAGGAGATGCTGACAGTGCAAACGGCCTTTATCTGGTTGAGCAATCCAAGAATGAACTTATAACCAACAATACATGTTATGGTATCGGGAACGGTGCCGCAGACGCTGGAATAAGACTGAATGTTGGGTTTGGTTCTGCTACCAGAACATTATACAATAACACATGTATAGGGAACTATGATAATTTTTATATAGATACAAGCGGTAATGATACTCTTGTTTTTAAGAATAATTTGGCTCAGGGTTCTGGAAATTCAGATTATCGTGATGGTGGGTTTGGATACGGAACAACCGCAAAGAATATCAGTGAAGACGCAACAAGCCCGGATGCAAGCTATCGGTCAAAAGACCTGCATACGAACACAGTATTTAACGGTTATGCAACGGACGATTATACAATTGACAAGGACGGTGACAGCACCAACCTTGCAATTTTAGATGATGGTGAAGATTTAAGTGGCACGTTCACAGATGATGTTAACAATGCTACTGGCAGGAGAAGTGCGCCTTTTGATATTGGGGCCAGTCAGAGAGATCCTGCTGCGGCTGGTGGAGGCCCGGTAGCCGGGAGTTTATCTTTAATGGGAGTAGGTATATAATGGCTGATGATTTTACGGTAGATGCCAGCGATGAGTTGGGGGTTAAATTTGCATCTGATGATGTGGGTGGCAAACATTATCCTATAAGTAAAATAGCTTTAGGTGCCCTTAATTCTGTTACTTTATTATCAGGTGGTGCGGGTTCGGTTGATGCTGGAACACCAAGAACAACACTTGCAGCAGATGACCCAGCAGTCTCTTTGCTTGGTACGATTGACGCTGACACCGGGGTTATTGCTGGCGACACCACATCTATTGATGCTAAAATTACTGCCTGTAACACCGGGGCCGTGGTTCTTGCAGCAGGTACTGCTGAAATAGGCAAACTGGCTGCTGGTTCTGCTGCAATAGGTACAGTCTCGACTACTTCCCAGATACCCGGAACCGGGGCGACTAACCTGGGCAAAGCTGAGGATGGAGGACATACCACAGGTGATACCGGAGTGATGGCCCTTGCTGTAAGACAATCAGCAGATGCCGCTCTCAGTGGTAGCGATCTGGATTATGAACCATTGCAGACAGATGCAAGTGGGTTTTTAAAAGTAAACATCAAGGCTGGCAGTGCAAGTGGCACGGAGTACACAGAGGATGCCGCCGCAACAGCAAACCCAGCAGGAGGGGCTTTAATTGTAATTCGTGAGGATGCAAGGGCTGGAAGTTTAACCACTACTGATGGTGATAATGTGGCAGTCAGGGGTAATAATAGCGGGGAGATGTACGTCAAAACCACTGATTCCGATGCTTTACTGACAACCATTGACACTGATACAGGTACAATTGCTGGCGATACAACCTCTATCGATGGTAAAATAACCGCTTGTAATACCGGAGCGGTCGTTCTGGCAGCAGGTACGGCAGAGATTGGTAAACTTGCCGCCGGGGTTGCTGAAATTGGGAATGTAAAGAATAGCGGAACCTTTGCTACTCAAGCAACATTGCAGGCAGGTACAGCGGAAATAGGCAAGCTGGCGGCTGGCTCTGCTGCTATTGGTACCGTTTCAACTACTGCCCAGATACCAGGTACCGGGGCAACCAATTTAGGCAAAGCTCAGGATACAGCAGTCGGGGCAACTGACACTGGCGTGGCTATGCTTGCAAAGAGAGATGATGAACAGTCAGCTGTGACCCCTGTTGATGGGGATTATGTTGTTCCTACAGCGGATAAATATGGTAAATTAAAAGTCACATTGGAGCCGGATGCAACCAGTGTTCCTAAATTTGGGGTAATAAATGCTGCATCAAGTGGAGACAATACTTTACAGGCAGCTGCTGGTGCTGGGGTTAAAATAAGGGTGACGAGCCTTTTTGTGGTTTCGGCTGGTACTGTGAATGTCCGTTTTGAAAGCGGGGCCGCTGGTACAGCTTTAACAGGTCAAATGCCTTTAGTGGCAAACAGTGGTTTTGTTTTACCGTATAACCCGAATGGCTGGTTTGAAACAGCTGACAATGCTTTGCTTAATATGGAACTTTCTGCGGCGATTGGTGTTGATGGTTCTTTTCAATACGTAGAGGTTTAATTTGTGGATCCACTTACTAACCTCAAAATTAGTCAAGGGGGCAACCAGTGCGGCTGTAGTCGTGGAAGAAGAAACTGTTGCACCTTCAGGCGGCTGGGAGACGAAAAAGAGGAGAAAACGAGGGAAATTAACAGATGAGGAGGCACAGGGGTTAATTGACTATGCAAAAGCACTCGAAACACCTGAAAAAATAGTTGGCCCTGAAGTAATAGAAAGTAGTATATTAGAGGAAAGGGTTGAATTACCTGATATTGATTTAAGTAAGGTGTTAACAGACAGTGCTTTAAGTCTGGTGAGGGAGCCTAGTCAGGAAAGACAGGTCGTACCACTTGAGGAAAAGCTTGAGGACGAGGAAGATATAGGTTTAATGCTTGCAATAATCGAAGCACACGAGGGATAAAATGGCAGCACAAAAAAGAATTTTAAACACGGACCACGCCCCCAGAAAAAGCCAGTTATGTGTATTGGCAGACGATGGGGAAACGGGGAACTCAAACGTGGGCAACGCAATAATCAGTGAGACATACACTAATATGATAATGGTGGGGGTTTCGAGCCCGGTTAAGGTTATTTATTATGACGGCAGCTCGGAAACTCTGCCCGCTTTAATAGCAGGGATGTGGCATTATGTCGCACCAGTAAAGAACGTTGAGGACACCGGGACCACAACCACAGATGTCCATATCGGCATTAGCTTTTTGAAATCATAACCGGAGAGAGACAGAATGGAGACAGAAGAAACTCCACAGGCAGAGCTGGCGAATGAGCCAACCGCGCCTGTAATTGAAGATAAGACCACCTCAGAAGGACTTGAGACAAAAGAAGATTCTAAACCAAAGGAAGAAGGGCACAAAGAAAAATATTCCAGACGGGTCGAGAAAAGTATTGGGAGATACAAGTACCAGGCAGAGGAAACAGGCCGGGAGTTGACAGCGGCTAATGCTAGAATTGCAGAACTGGAACAAGGACAAAGACTCCCCTCGGAGCCCTTAAGAGAAAACTATGCCACTGAAGAAGAGCACGAAAGAGATACTAAACGGTGGAGCAAGCAGAATGAACAGGATATCAGAGCAGACGAACGGGCAAAAGTACAAGCAGGCAATCAGGAAAGAGAGCAGTTAAGGCGACAGCAAAAAGTATCGGACAGGTACGGTGTAGATCGTCTTGAGGGTGCCAAAAAATTTGACAATTATCAGAGAAGTGAAAACGAAATTTTGGCCGTGGTGCAGCGTGATGGTGCCTGGGCAATGAGAGATGCAATTATAGGTTCAAAGAAAAACAGCGCAGAAATAGTAAACTATCTGGGGAACAATCTGGATGAGCTGGATGAAATAGCCAGTTTAAGCAGAGACGAACAGATCCGCGAAATCTTTGAGATTGAACAGAAGGTGAAAGCTAAGGCACCTAAAACTGTTAGCGACGCACCGGAACCCGCAGGCAAGGTGACCGGAGGCGCAAATTCAGGCGAAACCAGTAAAGTGAGTCAGCGTGAATGGAACATGAAGAAAAATAGAAGATAAACGCGAATTTTGACGGAATCACTGTGATTCCGTCCCGACGTTAGATCGTCGCTCCTAGTCGCTTAAACATTTAAAAAGCATAGGAGATACTATGGCTAATACAAACAAGACTAATGACCTTGTGTTTCTTGAAGCACAGCGCCATTTTCGAAACAACACTATTTTCGTTAATAGCTGCGGTGCTAATTATAATGATGACTACAAGGTTCATGGAGCGAAAGCAGGGCAGGAAATCCGCTTGCCTGTACCGCAGGAATACACTGTCAGGGAAACCCTGAACATGGATATTCAGGATGTGGAAGAAAAGACGGTTCCCTTAACCCGCTCGGTAATTCGTGGTGTGGATATCAAGTATTCAAGCCCTGAATTAACTCAGGATATTGACGGTTTTTCCGAAAGGAAGATTAAACCCGCAATGACTGCACTGGCGGCTAAAATTGACACTTACTGCATGGATACTGTAAGCGACCAAATCGCCCAGGCCATTGCATTGCCTGCAACCAACCTTGACAGGACGGATCTGGTTAATGCTGGAATAATCCTTGATGAGGGTCTAGCCCCCAGAGGTGACAGACGTTTAATTCTTTCACCACAGGCACACGGTGATCTGGTGATTGATTCAGCGGCATTGTTTCATAAGGCTGAAAACCTAAATCAGCAATGGACGGACGGGATTATTAAAATGCCTACCCTTGGATTCCAAGGCATAGGAATGACAACTAATGTCTCAACCCATACAACTGGTGGTTATGATGCCAACTATGATGTCAAAACAGCCTCAACTTCAGGAGATGAAACTCTTGACGTCGATACTGGATCGGGAACTGTTAAAAAAGGTGATGTTTTCACTATTGATACAGTTTTTGCCGTCGATGCAAATACCAAGGTTTCAACCGGACGCTTGAAAAAATTCACAGTTACAGCTGATTCTGCTGGTGGTGATGTCATTCTGGCGATAAGCCCGGCAATCATTTCTACGGGACCTTATCAGAATGTTGATAGCCTGCCTGCTGTAAATGATGATCTGGTATTCACTGGTACATTAAGCACAGCTTATAAACAGGGACTCGCTTTTGACCCTGCCGCTATCGCAATCGGTTTTTGTGATTTGGATATCCCGGCTGAGGCTGCATATGCTGAAAGACGGGTTGAGGATAATATTTCGATGAGAATAATCAGGGGTTTCGATATGAACACTTCTGTATGTTCCATGAGAATTGACGTTCTCTTTGGCGTTAAACTTGTAATCGACAGATGGGCAACCCGCCTGTACTTACCTTAAAGGAGGATAAATAAATGGGAACTACAAACTCAAATAAAGCTGGTATCCTTGAACTCTCTGATCAGGGTGATGCGGGTGCCAGAATGGGAAAAGCTTCAACAGATTTGATTGCATTTCTGGGGGCTACACCAATTACTCAGCAAACCGCCGGTACGGCTGCACCTGAAATCGATCCAACGACTTCAGGCTCTGCACTGGTAGCAAGTATTCACTCTATCGCTATCGGGGCAGCTTCATTGGCGAATGTCAATGCGGCTATTCTCGCTAGTTTTGGACTTTCAGATTGAGGATAAAACATGATTTCGGGGGTGTAAAAGCCCCCGATCTTAAATATGAGGCATTGCGGGGCAAGGTTTCGGTTTTAATCGGTACGCCCACGCTGGATAATAAATGCTCAATGGATTACACAACCTCATTGCTTCAGAGCTGTATTCGTCTGCATGAGCTTGATATTCCTTTTTTCTTCTCAAAAACACTGAATAGCTGTTTCGTTGATTTGTCTCGAAACCTTATAGCGACTCAGTTTATGTCTTCCAAATGCACTCATTTATGGCAGATCGATTCAGATATGAGCTGGAACCCGGAAGCCCCCTTGGATATGCTTCTAAAGCAGAAAGAATTTATTGCAGGCATCGGCAGGAAGAAAACAGATGAGACACAGTTTGCAGGTGTTAATTATACAGATGAAAATGGGACTATTAAGGGTGAACTTGGAGAGACAGAGGAAGATACCCTTATAAAAATGAAATATATAGGGGGAGCTTTTACAATTCTTACACGGTCAGTATTTGAGAAGCTTCAAACCACCTACCCGAATTTAAAGAGTGATGGAGCTGGTAAGGGTGGATATTCTTATTGGCAATGTGAGTATAACCCCTCTGCATGGCATACAGAAGACTATGTCTTTTCGAGTCTTTGTGAGGGTGCCGGGGTTGATGTCTGGTGTTACCCTAACATTGATATGGGTCATCAGGGTCATAAAAACTATGAGGGGAATTGGTTTAAACATCTTAAGAAACAGAGACTCCCTGAAATAAAGGTACAGTATGCAAACACATGACACCGCTTTTAATAATCTTGATATCGGGTGCTCTGACAAATGCCGGGCTGGGTTTATGGGTATGGATAACCGAAAAATAGACGGTGTTGATTTCGTCCATGATATAGAGAAAACCCCCTGGCCTATTGAAGATTGTCAGTGCTACACAATAAATGCCTCTCACGTTCTTGAACATATAAAACCGTGGAAAATTATGGATGTAATGAATGAAGCCTGGAGGGTAACACAAGTTGGTGGTGGGATGGATATCAGGGTACCTTTTGGACTCGCTTTTAAGCTTGACCCAACACATACTATTGAGTGGAATATCGCCTCATTCTGGTATTTTGACCCTTCAAAGGATTTTTACAAAGTGTACAAGCCGAAGCCGTGGAAAATATTAACAGCAGAAGCAAACAACAAAACACAGGAAATCAGAATAATCTTACAAAAGGAGACAGGATGCGAAGTTATCCCAGAAGCTTAACAAAAGCAGGCGGTAAAAGAATCAGGGTGAATAACCCCACAGAAGAATATGAGGCAGGTCTTGAAGGCTACGAGAGCCACAGGAACCCGAAGATAAACGAAAAGCAAAAAGGGACTGATAAAGAAGTCCTTCGGGAACGACCCATAATTGAACTATCGGCAGCAGAGAAGCTAGCTCAAAGGAATGCTGTAGAATCTGCAAAAAAAGAATTAAGGGCTGAAGCCGTAAAACTGGCACAGGTCGAAATAGACAAGGAAGAAGTAATCCCGGAACCAGCTAAAAAGGTACAGAACAGACCAGCTAAACGAAATTAAGGGGGGCGCATGGCCGAAACAGCAGATGCAATTACACTCTTTGCACTTAGAAAACTGAATGTCAAGGAGGCTGGTGAGACGCTTGATGCTGATGAATCGGCAGACGGGCTTATCGCTATCAATGATATTCTGGATTCATGGAGCAATGAGCGGTACATGCAGACCAATCTTGTCAAATTGACACAAACCCTTTCGGCATCTGATGGGAGTTACACTTTCGGGAGTGGTGGAGATAATTCCACCCGCCCCCAGTGGATAGAAACCGCTTTTATCAGGGATTCCAATAATTATGATTTACCCTTAAGCATTATTGATAATGAGCAGTATTCAAATATTTTCTACAAAACGAACACTAATCCATACCCCAGATATTTGTACTACAGGGCAGAGTATCCACTGGGAGTCGTGGAACTGTGGCCGGTCCCAAGTGTGGCTTATACCCTTCACATGGAAGTCCCGGCGGTTCATGCCGCTATTTCTGCGGGCTCGAGTTCGGTTGATTTAGCACCGGGGTATATCAGGGCTCTTAAATGGATTCTGGCAACAGAACTCGCACCAGAATATAAAGAAGCTTCTAATGCTGTGCTTCGGAAAGCTAATGAAGCTATTGCATGGATTAAGCGTGTAAACAAAAAAGACCGCCCTCGAATGGCCTCACCTATAGGAAGGTATCTAAACAGGGGTAGAAACAATGGATATATAAACAGGATTACATTTTGATTAAAATTCCTTTCATAGGGGCCTCGTATGAGATGGATTTTCTGGAAGTATCAGCACAGAGATGTGTTAATATGTACCCGGAGGTATACACTGATGCCAACGCAAAAGACCATATATCTTTAAGGCCTACTCATGGGCTGTTGCTATTCACTACTCTGGCCGGTACTCAAAGCATAAGGGAACTTTACTTAACCTCTACGGGGGTTTTATTTACTGTCAGGGGCAAAAGTGTTTCCACAGTTAATACGGCAGGGACAGAGACGGCAAGGTTTAATCTGAGCACCGGGGATTTGCCCGGTGAGGCTTCAATTGTCAGAATGGCAGACAACCAGACACAACTATTGATTGCTGATGGGACCGCAAACGCTTATACATGGAATCTTGATACTTCAACAGCCACGCAGATAACGGACGCTGATTATCCGGGTGGATTGTTCTGCGGTATCCTTGACGGTTATTACATAGTGAATAAGCCGGGCACTCTGTTTGCTTTTTTCTCCACGCTTGACGACCCTACTGACTGGCCTTCAGGAAATACTATCACAAAAGAAGGAACCACAGACCCTATTAATGGGCTAATTGTATCCGACAGACGTTTGTGGTTGTTCGGCCGACAGAGCTATGAGGTTCATTACAACACCGGGAATTCAACGAATCAATTTTTAAGAATGGAAGGAACCTATCATGAAATTGGCCTTGAAGCACCAGACAGCTTAACTCAGGATGGGGAAAATATTTTCTGGCTTGGTGCAAGTGCTCAGGGGTTCGGTAAGGTCTACATGAATCAAGGCTTCGATGCTGTTAAGATTACAACAATCCCGATCGAGAGAGCTATACACGGATACACTACTACGGCTGATGCCGAAGGGCTTTGCTTTCAACAGGACGGCCATGATTTTTATCAGCTGACTTTCCCCTCTGAAAACAAAACATGGGTGTATGACAAAGGTACTGGGCTCTGGCATGAAAAATTGTACAGGAATCCGAGTACATCAGTGGATGAACGGCACAGGGCAAGGCGACAGGTGTTTTTTAATGGTAACAATTATTTCGGTGATTGGGATAACGGTAAAATATATGAGGTATCACAGACTACTTACACGGATGATACACAGGTAATTATCAGGAATCGCACCGGGCCAACCAACTGGAACGCACTGGAAAGGATATTTTATACCAGTTTTCAGCTTGACATGGATGTTGGCGTAGGTCTTCCCACGGGTCAGGGGAGTGCGCCACTTGTAATGATTCGCTGGAAAGATAAAGGACGCTGGAGTAATAAATATCAAATGTCGGTCGGGGCTATCGGTGCATTTGGAACCAGAGTAAAAAAGAATCGGCTGGGGGCTTCAAGGGCCAGAATATGGGAAATAACATATTCGGAACCCACTAAATTCAGCATGCTTAACGCTTTTGTGGAAACGAAATGAGTCTGCCACCCGTCCCCAGAGAACACGAAGTATTTAGGAGAGATTCTAAAGGGAGGCTTGCTAATAAATTGAGCTGGCCTTGGGAGATGTTTTTTGAGAAGGTTCACGATCAAGGGGCTTCTATTCCTACGACTCCTCTTTCAGCCAGTATGGATGTACAAACGGATTCAGACAGTAATCTGGTTTCGGTGGCAAATACTGGCACGGTCAGTAATGTAATGAGTGCAAGCCCGACTTTGACCGGGACGGTTACAGCAGCGGCGGCGAATTTCTCAGGTAACATCACGATTGGCGGTACACTTGGTGTGACCGGGGTAGCCACATTCACAGCTCAACCAATAGCAAGTACTCTGACAGCTTCACAGGCTGTTTTCACGGACGGTTCAAAAGGTCTTGTAAGTAATACAATCACAGGAACGGGTAATGTGATGATGAGTACCAGTCCCACGACAACCGGGACTTTAACGGCGGCAATTGCGAATTTCTCAGGGGCTGTTACTGCACTTACTATCAATGTAGGCTCAACCATTGCAGTGACAGGGGTTCTTGATGAAGATGATATGGCCTCTGATTCTGCGGTATCTCTTGCCACCCAGCAGTCAATCGCAGCGTTTGGAAATAATACTTTTGCTCTAAGAGAGATTTATAATGGTACATTCAAGGAAACATTTGATGCTGTAGTGACATCCAACGGAACCATTATCACAATGAGTCTTGAGCAGCAGGGTACTGGTGATTTGACAATGCAGTTCAGTGATAATGACACCACTCTTGATTGTACCCCGGCAGCAACTATTGCCTTAACGGCTGGAAGTGATACCTCGCCACAGGGCAATTGGATATATATTCTGCAATCCACGAAAGCACTGACTAAATCAACGTCTTCATGGCCAACACCAGAGCATATTAAAGTGGCTTATTTTCTTGTTCAAAGTGCAGCCTCGGTTCAAACCGTGAGCGGTGTTTATGTAAACCAGAACTGGAATGACCATGTAAAAAACGGAAACGACAGAGGGCATCTAACCCATTTAGCTGAAAGAATGAGGCATAATGGGACTGTTTATTTCTCAGGGCTGGACCCAAACGGGACGGATCAGGCAGCAGCTACGAGTTATTTTGATGATGCCGCCGGGTCAGCAGCTTTTTTTAAATCAACAGCAGGTATGGTTTACCAGCTTCACAGCCATACCATGCCAGCAATTGATACTTCAAGTACGGATAAAATCCACGCCATAAACTGGTCCGGGGACGCTTACCATATATTTACGGATTTGTTTGATATTGTATCGGACTCAGCCGGTGGAGCACTTAACAACAAGTATTTCAATGTATTCTTTTTTGGTGTTGCTAATAAAACAGGTGAGCACGCACCTATTATGTGCCAGTTACCCAGTGGAAGCTATGTCACAGAAACAAATGCAACCAATGATGTGGACGGGTTTGACAATTTAACAATGCCCCGACAGTTTGGTATTGACTCGTCAACAGGGGTAGCTATTTGTAGAATGACTTTTAAATGGACTGGCGGTACAACTACACTCACTCATATATCCACACTGGACCTAAGAACAACTGATGTGGCTGGCGGTGCAAGCACTGGTGGGACCGTGACTGATTTTGCAGATAATCAGTTCTCTGTATTTGATGAGGCTGACACCACAAAGATACTCAATCTGGATGTCGGTACACTGGTAACCACAGGGAACACTCGCACATTACAGGTGCCTGATTCTGACGGGGTTATTGCTTTACTGTCTGATTTGACATTAGAGGATTTGGATTTTGCTGGTGATAGTGGTACGGGTTCGGTGGACTTGGATAGCCAGAGTTTGACTATTGCGGGTACGGCTGGTGAAATAACCACTAGTGGGAGTGCACAGACGTTGACTGTGGGTCTGGCTACGAATGTGACTGTAGCTGGAACTCTTATTGCAAATGGCCTTCTAACTGCGAATGAAGGGCTGGCAATAACAGATCCGACATCCGCGAAGGCACTTGTTACATTCAGCCAAACCACAGGAGGACTTACAAGTACTGTAGGGCAGGGGGCATCAAGTTTGAATCTTATTGCCAATGGGGCAAATGGCTTTGAAGTTGATACTAATGGGGTAGCCAGACTGACCATATCCTCAGCGGGGGCCGGTGCTTTTACTGGTACACTTGGGGTAACCGGTTTAATCACAGCCACGGCAGGCCTAACCACGGCAGGCGGCCCGGTGACACTGGGTGCGGGTGATGACCTTATTGGAAGTTCAACTAGTGATATAAACATAAACAGTGGCGGGATGTTTTTTTCAAGTGCCAACGAGCAATTTTCTATTGGAGACGCTTCACCTGGAACCGGGGCAACACTACAGGTTAAGAACGCAGCTAATACCCCTATAGTCAGAATAACTGGTGCTGATGCTGGCAAGGCAGCACTAACCAGAACGATGGGTGGATTAGAGCTTGTGATCGGTGGAATGAATACCGGCAGTAAATACGGTCGCCCCATAAAATTCATGTCTACTGATCCTCAGTTCACCACTGAGAGCCCAAAGTTTTTGGCTGCAATAGTGAACAGAGCGACCGAATCTTATGCCGCTGATACTGATGGTGGGACGGCTCTTGATTTCTTCATAACACCCAATAATCCGGGGACAACAAATATACCTGTTTTGGCAATGACGATAGATCAAGACAAAGCTGTCGCAATTGGCACCGAGACCCCAGAAGGCTCCGGCCTGACAATCAATCAAGGCGCCAATGATGATATAATTCTAAGCCTGAAATCCAGTGACGTTGCTCACGGAATGACGGATTTTGCAGAGACAGACAGCTACGGTATTATAAACAAAGCTAGTGCCACAAACGGCGGTATTCAGATCACCAGTTTATCGGAATCACCGATAGGCGGATCAATGAAACTCCATTCATATTCGAATGTGTCCGAAGGCACTGTAGGCATAGAACTGATGGCCGCAAAGAAGAACGTAGCCGGAATTACTGATTTTGACTCGGGTCAGCTTTTACTGACAGTGATGAATAACGCAACATTTTTAATGGTAATAGAAGGTGGTGGTGATGTAGGAATTAACACAGTGAGCCCACAGTATAAAATGGATGTGAACGGCACCTTCAGGGCTGTTGGCGCTGGGTTGTTTAATTCGACCCTTGGGGTAACCGGTTTAATCACCGCAACAGCAGGACTAACCACAGCAGGCGGCCCGTTGACACTGGGTGCGGGTGATGACCTCATAGGCTCAAGCACAAGTGATATAACCATTAATACCAATAAATTCACCGTAGCAGGGGCGACAGGTAATACAATCATAGGCGGTACACTTGGGGTAACCGGCCTAATCACCGCAACAGCAGGCTTAACCACAGCGGGTGGGGACATAACACTGGGCACCGGAGATGACCTTATTGGCTCCAGCACCAGTGATATAATCTTCAATACAGATAAATTCACTGTGGCCGGTGCTACTGGAAATACGGTTATAGCTGGTACTCTGACATGTCAGGATGAATTGATTCTTACGTCCAAGGTTAATCTGGGTACCGGGTACGTTGACGCAGGTACAGCTGCTTCAAACGAGGATGATGTATCCGGTTATGCAACGGTAATACTGACCCCTACGAGCGGAGCGAATGCATTCTATGCTTTCACAGGACAGGTTGAGGGACAGGATATCTTGGCTTACAATAACAGTGCTTTTACGGTTACTGTCAGAAATTTTGCAAGAACAATGCCATCGAGTAGTGGCAAGTTAATTCGATGGGACAGTAGTTTATCAATATGGTTGGAAACAGACTAAGAGGTTATTATGGGAATGTGGGATTTATTAGACGATTTTGTTGGAACTTCATCTGGACAAGGGACCATCCAGAACACAATGGATGGTGTTAGTGAGGTTGGTGAAATGGTTTACGATTATGGAATGGCTGGCA
>Ga0255047_10001246_pt1 | contig 18896 bp, 26 predicted proteins | sample JV7_2_1_MG_FD_183640 | JGI IMG/M metagenome (GOLD analysis project Ga0255047, IMG submission 183640) | Seawater microbial communities from Jervis Inlet, British Columbia, Canada - JV7_2_1 | ecosystem: Environmental > Aquatic > Marine > Inlet | place: Canada: British Columbia | collected 2016-10-06 | reverse complement strand
GAAGAAAGTTCTAAAGAAGAAAAAGAAGCGTAAATAGGAGTTTTTTATGTTTAGTGGAAGCTCACGGGTAACGGCGGATGGTGTAGTGGGGACGAGTGGTAAGCCTCTTTGGGTTACGTCGATTGTGGTGCATTCAGGTGGTACGGGGGGCGACGTTTTGCTCAAGAACGGCACTGCCACCGGGGACACGGAGTACGATTTAATCTCAGGGTCAGCGAATATTAGTGTTCGTGTGGAGTATGAAGGTGGTTTATTCTTTCCTGGTGGTTTGTATTACGATGAGGACGCGAATGTTGAGTATACGGTAGTGAACTACCGGCAGGGGACATAATTATGGGATCGAAGAGAATTGAAGCGACGGGAGCCATTGACACAGCGGCCATACGGGTATTCTCTGTAGTGGGCCATAGTGGCGCCACGGCCGGGAACTGGGCTCTCACTGACGGCAGTGGGGGGGACGAATTTGACGCTATAACTGGTGTCATTTCCAAATCAGCCAGGGCCAACTACAAGGGTGGAATGGTGTTCCCAAACGGGTTGTACGTCACCGAGGACAACGCCGCCAATTGCGTGTATTTCGTGGCGAATTACGAGCGGGTATCGAAGTAATTTTCTAAGGGGAGATTATGGAATACAGGAACGAGAAGGGCGACATTATTGTTGCGCGGGAGCCTGTGTACGATGGTGGTAGGGTGCGCGGTTTCACCTGGGTAGTGATACGGGTGAAAGACAGGAAGCCAACATGGTTTAATTGGTCCAAGCGAGAATACGAGGAAATCAGTCGTTTTGGTGACGGAATAGAGGAAGCCGACCAGCACCTCTTAGCGTGCATAAGAAAATTCCATTTAAAACCAGACTACACATTGACTTAATTTAGTTTTAGGGGAGAAGTGAACATATAGCCTCACTGCAAGTGGGGCGGAGAGAATCCCCGAAGGGGAGTAGCATGGCTACTGGAGTGACTGTGGAGTCCCGTCTTTTGAGGGACATCCTGCATTTAGCGAGAAAACTCGCGGAGATACACCGGAAGGATACGGGGGAGCGTGGTGTGGACTCGCGAGCTTTGTTGCGTCTTATCGATGCGATTATGGTGAGGGAACACCTGTGGCCTAAAGAAGAGTGAGGGGGAGTATGTCTGGGAGAGATTTTAATGAAGTGCATGATTTGCTCGAACTTACATGCCTCCTCCATTTGACGGAGTATGGGAAGAGGCCAGTGAAGCTATATTTATCGGAAGATGATTACGAGACATATGAAGAAGGATTGGTTCCGCGTATCCGGCACATCAATACACGCGAAGACAAGGTGACGTATCCTCACGGTATTCCAATTTATTTAGTCTCGGCGGAAAAGGCTTGCGAACCGCAGACATAAAGAAGCTCCAGAACGCCTGTAAAACAGACTTAAATTTCCTCTGTTACCATGTGTTGGGGATGAAGGACTGGCAGAAGGGTTTGCATGATGATTTAGAGTCGTTTTTGAAAGGGAAGAAGTTGAGGAAGAAGCTTTTACTCATTCCCCGAAACCACCTGAAGTCGAGCATTGTGACGGTGGGATACGCGATACAGCAGATTTTAATTAACCCGAATATTCGCATTTTACTAACAAATGCGACTTTACGACGGTGCGAAGAATTCATGACCCAAATTCAGGGTTATCTCACAAATACTTCCTCCCTCAAAGACATATTCGGGGCGTTCCAAACGAAGGACACTCGGTGGACCATCGACCAGTTCACCATAGCACAACGGACGACCGGGGCCATAAAAGAACCCACGGTGTCCATTGCGTCCATCACCACCAATGTTACGGGTGGTCATTATGACCTTATAATCCACGACGATTTAGTGGAGCGGGGGAATATAGGGACCCCGGACCAGATCATGAAGGTGAAGGATTTCTTCGCGGATTCCTTGAATTTGGCGCCGAATGCGCCCATTATTGTTATCGGTACGAGATGGGCCATGGGCGATTTGTATGGGGAGCTGCTAAAGAACCAAGATTTTGATGTGTTTTTACGGTCTGCAACGGACGAGAAAGGGAAGGTAATCTTTCCCAATATGGTGTGCGCCGACCGTTCAAACCCTAAGTGGCAGGAGATGATATGCCTTGAGTCTCAGCTGGAAACGCAAGGCCCGTACCAATATAGCTGCCAGTACATGAATAATCCGATCGCTGAGGACTCGATTGAGTTCAAGAGGCCGTGGATACAAGAATTTGATATGGATCCTGACACGTTCAACCGGTTGAATGGGATTGAGGGGTTGTTGTCGGTGGACCCGGCGTTCCGGCAGAACCAGCAGTCGGACTATTCCGGGTTCGTGGTGTCGAAGACGGACGAGAAGAACATATCGTACATTTTAGAGGCGTCCCAAAAGAAAATAAACCCGAAGGGGGTTGTGGAAGAGATATTTCGGTTGGTTGACCTTTACAGCATAAAGCGAGTTTTGATTGAGACGCAGGTAGCGCAGATTATGATGGTGGACTTGCTGAAAGACGAAATGAGAAGGAGAGGTAAATTCTTTGTCATCGAAGAAATTACGCAAAGCACGAGGGAAACGAAAGCGGTACGAATACGTGGTCTTATCCCACACTACGCCAATGGAAGAGTACTACATCGGAGAGGATTATCTCACCTTGAAGATCAACTCATCCAGTTTCCGAGGAATGTTCACGACGACATCATCGATGCCTTGTCGCAGCAAGTAAAGTTTTGGCGGACGCCCACGGGGAAGATGGTGACGACGAAGAAGGCGCCCAATTGGAGTTGGGATTGGTGGATGAAGCAATTGCCGGACCAGAGAACGAAAAACCAAAAGAAATTCAGTTCTGTTGTGCGCAGAAACTGGATATAAAGCCCTACTACGAGAACGAGAGTGGATGTCTTTACCACGGTGATTGTTTGGAAGTGATGCCCCACATTGGTCAGGTGGACATGATATTGGCTGACCCACCGTACGGGACGACGGCTTGCAAGTGGGACAGTATCATCCCGTTGGATAGGATGTGGGAACAGTTGAAGCGGATAGTGAAGCCTAACGGGGCCATTGTGATGACGGCCTCACAGCCGTTCACAACGACCCTGATCTCAAGCAACATGGGGATGTTTAAGTATTGTTGGGTATGGAAAAAAACCATGGCCTCTAATTTTGCTCAAGCGAAAAAGCAACCGTTTAAAAAGCATGAAGATGTTTGCATTTTTTACACAGCCCAGCCGGTGTATAACCCTCAGATGGAAATTGGGAAGCCATACAAAGACAACAGGGATGACGGATCGAGGAATGCGAGTGTTGGGTCTGGTAAGGATGTGAGGCGAATCCCGATAAACAATGGCGGGACAAGGTATCCATCGAGTATCCAAGTATTCAGTAATGGCAACAACGGGAATGTTCACCCAACACAAAAGCCAGTAGCCCTTATGGAGTACATGATAAAGACCTACACCAACGAGGGCGAGACAATTTTAGATTTCACGATAGGGTCAGGAACGACGGCGGTGGCAGCGCAGAAAACAGGGCGTCGTTGGATAGGGATCGAGAAAGAGAAACAATACTGTGACATAACAATTAAACGACTCGAAGAGGAATAATTTTTTATGGCCAAAGAAAAGTTAACTGAAGAGCAGGAAGTGATGAAATGGTTGGACCGGATCTCAGAATCCGAGCGATTCAGGGACCAATACCGCAGGCATTACGACTGGAGCATCTTCATCCAAGCCTACAAATGCCGATGGGAAGGCATCCTCCCCGACCAAATCGCACCATACAACTACCTCTTCTCCTGGGCCAAGACCGAAGTGGCCAGCCTATATTTGAAAGATCCGCATGTGGAAGTGAACCCGATAAAAAGGGCCACAGTGGAGCAAGCCAAGATCCGAGAACTCCTGATCACTGATATTATAAGGAGGAAGAAAGCAAAACGGGAATTAAAGAAGCAATTGTTGGATGGATTGCTTGTGGGACACGGGTGGATGAAGACCGGGTTTGAGGCTGAGTTCGATACGATTTTGGATGCCGAGGGTCAGCAGTTACAGTCCATAGTGGACGAAGATTTCTTTTTGTACCGGGTTCCGTGGGGTCAGATGACGTTTAACACGGATTCCGTGAACGTACCGTTCGATTCTCGATGGATTGCCCAGGAGATGTGGGTTCCGATCGAGGAATTGAAGAAGAAGAAAGGATTTAAGAATGTCAAAGAGCTTGAAACCCAAGCCTCCTTCGCTAAAGGCGCCGGGTTAGCCACAACCCACGCGGACGCGCAGGACGGCGGGCATGACCGAGGTTCCGACTCGTCACCCGGCGAACCGCGCATGGACAGTGGCATAAAATTCGTCCAGATATACGAGATTTGGGATTTGAAGGGCAAGAAAGTGCATTACGTCGCGCCAGGAGTAGCAAAATTCATTTTCCAAAAGCCCTGGCCCTATTCCATTATGAAGGGCTTTCCATACAGCTATTTCAACGCCAATCCGGTGAACGATGAGCCGTACGGCGTTCCAGACCCATTCACCTGGTGGGACCAGCTCATCGAAGAGATGAAAGTGGACCACACCATCGACGACCACGTGAAGAAAGGGAACAGGCAGATTGTTATTTCCGAAGATAACGAAATCATTGCCGAATCAATAAAAGATTACGAAGAGGGCAACACTGGCGCCATTCTCAAGTTCCGCTTCGTCACACCAGACAAACTCACCACCATCCCATTCATGAACGTCCTTCCAGACGTATATCCCCTGCGAAACATCCGAAAAGAGAACATTTTGAACACATCAGGCCAGAGTGCCGTGGAAAGGGGCGCAACGGAAAAAACCTCCACCAGAACATTTAGGGAGCTGGCCCTCATCGACCGGGGCGCCAAGAACCGGAGATCCGAGCGCATGGATTCCTTTGAGGATACGATGGAAGACGCATTCAGCAAGATTTCCGCACTCCAGGCAGAATTCGCAGACGTTCCGTATTACGTGCGCGTCACCGGGAAACAACCCCAAGAGATCCAGCAAGCCATCCAACAAAGACCGTCTTCCAATTTACAAGACACCGTGACCAATGTGTCGCGCGGTGAATTACGCGGGTTTTCTGTGACGAAAGAAGATTTGGGTTCCACAGGCGAAGAAGAGTTTGATGTGGAGATCCAGGCCGGCTCCACCGTCCCCATGGATCGTGAGAACAAAATCCAGATGTTGGAGATTGTGGCCGAGAAAGCGATCCAAGGAGGCGCCATCCCCGGCGGTCCTCTCATGGGCGCTATCGCCAGAATGTATTTCCAAGAATTTGATAATCCAGAATTGGGGCAAGCACTCCAGGAAGAACAACAGATGCAACAGAGTCTTAAAGCTGAGGCGAAAGAGAAAGAAGAAACAATAATGAAGATCCAGGCAGCAAATGCGGCTTCCGAGATCCAAATCAAAGCGGAGCGTGAAGCGACGAAGAACTTGGAGTCCGGGATTAAACAACAAGACGCCGACACCCGTGCATTCGATTCCGGGACGAAGCGAGCCGACGTGGCCGCGAAAGAACGCATCGCGAAAGATAATAGGAGTGCGAAGAGTGCAGACTAAAAGTCCTTGCATGACATGCGGGTCCGCCACGTATTCATATTGGCGGAAGATTTATCCGTTAGCGAAGAGCGGCGACGTTCCGTATGAGGAATGCAACGAATGCACAGAGTTAAAAAGACCACGCACTTCATACGATGATATTTATACCGGCGACTGCCACAACGGAACAACCACGGACCCAAACTTATGTGATCCGGACACAGGAAAAGAAATCCCATACGGATCACCGAAAGAGAAGGCGGCGGTGATGAAGAGATTGAACGTTGCGCAGCATCCCGGCGCAGAGCGGCATCATGGCGCAATGAGGGAGCATACGGTGAGGAGAACATACTTCCATGGCTAACACCGACTACAACACCGTATCGGTCGCATCGACCGCGACAAAGATCATTACAGCGAACAGTCGTATCCGGGGATGGATCATAACGAACACGGGAAGCAACAAAGTTTATTACGGGCCGGATTCATCCATCACAACCGCAAATGCTTTGCCGTTGAATGCGGGCGCAACAATTTTAAGCAGTGACGCAGTGAACTGGAAGGGCGACATTTTCGGCATAGTCGCAACGGGAACAGAAGACGTGCGCTACTGGGAATGGCGTGAATGAGTATTTATCTTGATGATTCAAGTTTACTTATCGGCGCTCCGGTTGGCGGAGGAACCGTTGGCTCTGTTTTATTTGTCGATGGTTCTGGGAATGTGGGTCAGGACAACGCAAATTTCTTTTGGGATGATACGAACAATAGGCTGGGAATTGGTTTAAACGATCCAGATTCTACTTTAGAAGTATCGGGAGATATTCACTTAACTTCTGATGATGATAAAATAATTTTTGGTGTAGCTGGAATAACTGATTCTTATATTCAATGGGGCGGGACGAATGTTGAATTTTTCTCTAATGCAGACCATGAATTTCTATCGGCAGGAACGGCCACATTAAAATCTCTCGATGCGGACAATGGATTGTCTTTTATCGTAAGAGGGGGAGACGCAAATCCGGCAACTGGGGGAAACGGAGGTGACCTTACTATCCGCCCTGGGGATGCTGATGGAGCAGGCACCTATGGGACGCTCTATCTTGGAAGTTCTTCTGGTAATACGGAGATTTGGAATAGACTTACTACTGGGCATTTCTTTGGAGATGCAGGGGCGAATAGCGCCAGAATATATCACGACGGTACAGATTTAATCATTGACCCAAGAAACACGGGAGTTGGTGGGACGCTTCTTTTTAATGCGAATGCATCTTTTGAAGGGGATGTAAATTTCGACCAAGTAGATGAGATCACCGCAGGGGATGTAGCGGGAATAAGTTTACTAGAAACTGTTGGTGGAACGATCCCTGCCGGAACATATTTCTATGACTTCTATTTCGTAACAGCAAATGGACAGACTTCCTCCATCCACACACAGCAAGGTTTAGGATCAGTCCCAACCATCACTGTAAGCGCTAACGCCGTAGTTACAATAACCGGTATCCCCACTAGTGGAGACAGACGAGTAACTGGGCGTGGAATAATGAGAACTGAGGCCGGTGAAGGTGGCCAGCTTGCCCAGACGATAGCTACTATAAACGACAACACCACTATTATGTATGTGGATAATGGCGACCCCGCTGGAACGGGCGCCTTTAACTTCAAGAAGCCCAACACCACCGCTGGAAAGATCACAATAGAGACTGTCCCGTTCACTGTCTTAAACGATTACCACACTTATATTGGATTTAATGCGGGACTGGCTTCTATCGCGCCGGATAATGTGGCGGTTGGCAACTCAGCTTTTCTTGCGGGAACAACAGCAACAGATTGTGTGTCAGTAGGAACGAGTGCCGGGTTAGATCACACGACGGGAACAACTTGTGTTTATGTCGGCAGCACTGCGGGGATAAACCTAACCACAGGAAGTAACAACACACTGGTGGGAGCTTTCTCTCACCCTGATACAGATGGAATTGATTGCGTAGGATTGGCAGGATTTGGCAAAGATGCACTTAGGAGTGGCCCAGGGGCAGGGCAAAACTACAATGCAGGATTTGGTTTTGAAGCTGGTAAAAATTGGGGTGGTGCTGGCAACACTTTCATTGGTGGATTCGCAGGGAGTCTATCGGCACAAATAGCTCAATCAGATTTTAATATTGTTATCGGTTATTTGTCAGGCACAACATTCGGAACAGGTGCAAACAGCAATATAATCATTGGCCATAACATAGAGCCTGACAATACCACGGGCAGCGACCAATTGGAAATAGGCGGGATCATCAAAGGTGTTATAACCGGTGGCAGCGAGGTTGTATATTTTCCTTCAGGCGAGGTAGGGGTAGGGGAATCTTCGCCCGCCGGCAAGTTGCATGTTTCAACAGCAGACACAGGTTTTGGCGTGAGTGCCGATGCGGATGAGTTGATCCTAGAGAATACGGGAAACGCCGGGATGACAATAATGGCAGGGGCATCCAACACAGCCAATATTTATTTCGGTGATGCGAATGTTGATGTAGGACGCATCTTTTACAACCATAGTGGCAACACCATGAATTGGTGGACATCTGACGCAGAAAGAATAACGATCAACACCACTGATTGGAAAGCGACGGTTGGCACACTTCGATTAGGATCTGATTCTGGCGGTGGGATATTAACTGACGCCACAAGAAAACTTGGAAGAATATTTGTTCCGCACTATACAAACGCAGAAGAACCTGCCATTGCGTTTGTTCTTGATTCGGATGGGACAGACAATATACTTAATTTCGGCGATGGAAGCGCCGCTGGCAATAAGCCAACGCAAATTCGATTTAGCACAGCCGCGAATGTCACAACGATAGGTGGGTCAGTTGACAATTCTGATTTAAAAATAGATACCAGCGGAAATGTTTTGATGCCAAAAGATGCAGCCTTACTCCAGTTAGGAGCGTCACAAGATTATTCGATTCAATGGGATGCAACGAACGCTGTCCATACAGTAGGGTCTGGTGAGATACAGTTCACGGGTGGGCATGTAAGAATAGAAACAGCCGATAATGGATTTTCCATAGCGGCTGATGCAGACGATTTCATCATTGAAGGAACCGGCAATACGGGCATGACAATTTCAGCCGGAGCATCCAGTACAGCGAACATTTACTTCGGTGATTCCAATAACGATGTTGGGAGAATTTTTTACAACAATAGTGGGAATACGTTAAATTGGTGGACGCTCAATGTCGAGAGAATGACAATAGATCATTTGGCTTGGAAGGCCATAGTTCCATCTCTTCAATTAGGCTCAGATTCCACAGCCGGGACATTGACAAACGCTACCAGGAAGTTAGGACGGATGTTTGCTCCTCACTACACAAATGCAGAAGAACCCGTCAATGTTTTCCTCTGCGATTCAGATGGGACAGACAACATTATTGGTTTTGGTGACGGGTCTGCCAATGGAAACAAAGCATCAGAAATAAGATTTACAACGGGGGCGAATGATACAACACAGGGATCAGGCGCAACAGATACATCTCAACTTAAAATAAACAACAGCCAAAGCACTTTGATTGGTGCGCCTGGTGTTGGTACAAACTATTTAGAAGTAACGACGGCAGCAGATACATTTTGGGTTGGGGATGGGACAGGTATTCCCTATGGGCATATGTACACCAACAGCACCATAGCGGTTACTATAACTGATACCACCCCCGTAGAAATAGGAGACACTTGGACAACTGGGCAAGTAAATCTTGTCACCTTTGGAGCAAGCCACTATTTAACGGTCACAAAAGCTGGGCTTTATAAAATAGATTGGTCAGTATCAGTTGCTCAAAATAGCCCAGGAGCTGCGATTGAATGTGAACAGGGGATTATGATAGATGGTGTGGCACAGGCAGAGGGTCGTTGTCATAGAACAATAGCTAACTCATCAGACACAGGTGCTTCTGCTGGAACAGCCATACTTGATTTAGCCGCCAGTAAACAGATAAGTTTATATGTTATGAATGGAACTAATAATACAAACATAGATATAGAGCATGCAAATGTCACCGTCACAATGGTCGGCGGGACTTAAACAGGAGAAACAGGATGGCTCAATCACAGTTTCGGGGATTATAGATTTAGCTGTGAACGATACGGTAGAGTTTTGGGTTTGGAATGAAACCAACACTCAGAATTTCATAATAGATGATATTGCAATGAATTTGTTGCAAATCGGAGGAACCTAAGTGACAGTAGAAAAGAAGAAAAGAGGGGGAAAGGATATCCCCGGTGTTTTTATTAACACAGTGGCGCAACCGGACAAAGAGGAAGAGTTTACGATTTTGACAGTTGAGGCAGAGATCGCTTCGTTTGAAACTGACAAAGCAGACATTCAAGCACGCATTGACGATTTGAAATCAAGGAAGGCAGCAGCGGAACTTTTAGCATAACGATATTATCACTTAGGGAAATAACCTAAAGGAGAAACAAAAAAATGGAAAGTATCATAGCGAAAATAACTGAGTACCTGCCAATCATCGCATCGGTGATCGGGACGTTCTCCGTCGTTGCAACGATGACACCGAACACGGTGGACAACAAGATAGCACAATTCTTAATGGACCTGGTCAACTTCCTTGGAGGGAATGTCGGCAAGGCTTCCAACAAATAACATAACACCAATAGGGGGAACAATATGACTGAAGAAAAGAAAGAAGAAGCAATATCACCGGAGAAGGCCAGCGCAGTATTGATCGAAGAGAGAAAGAAAAGAGAGGCTGCCTGTTCGGAAGAACTGAAAGCACTGATGCAAAAACATAACTGTGTTGTCGAGATTGCGATGCTTGTGACTACGCAAGGAAACAGACCTCAGATAGCCATCACAGCAAAATAGGAGAACAGTATGCCGATTGACGACATCGATAAGATTATGAATACCCTGGGGCCGTCTGGACCGCCTCTCGTGGAAATTCCATTCACTTTGCCGGGCGCAACTCCCGGTCAGATGCAGACTGGCACAATCCAGTTTATCGTCAGGCAGATACATGAGGGCGGCATGGGAGTAGAACTATTGAATTTTGTTCCCCAAGGGAACAACCAGGAAGAAACGGGGGAAGAACTTAAAATTATACCGAGTCCTTCCTAAGTCAGATCGGCCTTAACCGGCCCCTGCAAGGAGACAACATGGACAACATAGATCAACAGACTCAGCCTGAACCGGTCATTGCACCCTCAGATGCGTCACAGCAGCAACCGACACAAGAAACTCAAAGTCAAGCCGGAACGCCAGCGCAACAGGCCCCGGCACCAACGGACCCTAAATGGATATTCGATGGAAACTTTGACAAGCTAAAACAGGAACATCCCGAGCTGATGAAGTATGCGTCCGGCATCCGCCGATACGCTACGACAAAAGATCAGGAACATGCTGAAAAGCTTAGGTCCGCCGACGAGTATGCCCAAGTACGCAGCACAGCGGCCTGGCAGCAGTTTGTTCAGTCATACAGCAAGCCTCAACAACAGGCGGCCTCGCAAGAGGAAACCTTCGTTGATCCGGATACCCAAAAGTATGTGGAGCAAAAAGAGGCTGGCTACAGGCACCAGATGATGGAGATGGGTAAGCAGATAGAACAGCTTACAAAGGACAATAAACACGCTTCCGATGAAAGGGAAGTGCAGTTGTTCGCAGCATCTCATCCACTGTTAGCTCAGTATGACAAGTTGGGATTAATACGGCCCGGTCTTCGTGAAGGGTTGCCTTTAGCTAGCGTATACGAAAGAGCCGAAGAAACGGTGGAAGCCATACGGAATGAAGACTTGAAATCCAAACAGGGCGCTATTGCAAAAAAGCAAAACGCCGCTGCGTCATTCAGCAACACAAATGTTGCCGGAGACTCAGATGTCATTTGGGTGGATAATCAACATGAAGTAATGGATGCCGCTGTCCGATCGGCTGCGAGGGGAGAAACAAATAAACAAATAAGGGTTAGGAAGAAGTAGCAATACCTCTTCCTTTCGCCCGGTAAAAGGAGAGCTAAACAATGGCTGATAAAATATTCACATACGGACCAGCTAACGTAACCTCATTAATCACGACCACCAATTCCGCTCGTCATGGGAATGTTAAGGATGGGGTTTTCAGTGAGATTCCTACGTTAAACTGGCTCATGAGCAAAGCAAAATTATCTGTTAAGGGTGGAGCGTCCATCTTGACACATATTCGAAATTCCGCTAACGGAACCGCTAGCGACTACTCGGGATTCGATATTATCGATACGACCCCACAGGACGAATTGACGACTTCCCAGGCGACTTGGAAGCAGTACGCTGCTTCTATTTCTGTCTCCGGACGGGAAGACCGCATTCAAAATACAGGACCAGAAGCGAAGATCGATTTGGTGAAATCCAAATTGGACGGAGCTGATCGGGCGTTAAGAGACTTCATCGCAGCTGACCTGTATGCGTCCTCACAGACAACCAACAAGATCCGAACCTTGGTGACCATGATCGATGCGACCAGCACCGTTCAGGACATCAATTCCACAACTTATTCATTCTGGCAGGCAGACGTGAATGCTTCCGGCAGCTTTGCTGCTCAGGGCCGTTCAGACATGCTTACCTTGTGGAATGCTTTGGCGAAGATCCCTGGAAAACTCAGCGACCTGATCGTTACGACCAGTGACGTTCATGGCTTCTATGAGGGTTCCTTGGTTGCACAACAGCGTTACACCTCCATGGGTGCTGGGAATGCATCATTCTCCAACCTCATGTTCAAGCCATCTCCCGTTATCTTTGATAACGACTGTACTTCTGGAGTGATGTACTTCTTGAATTCGGATGTGTTGGAACTTGCTGTGAGTTCGGATACGAACTTCATCTTGTCAAATTGGAAGGAACCTTCCGATCAGGATGCAAAGGTAGCTCAAATCCTCGCAGGAATTGAACTAATCACGACCAATCGTCGAAAGCTCGGGAAACTAACCGGTATCACAGCCTAAAAGGAGGTAGAGTCTTATGGCTTCATTAAGAACAGACGCAACTACCAACGATGGCGGGCAAGGTGTTTTAACGGTGATTAAATTGGCTTCGGCTGTAACTTCGGACACGTTGACGTACAAAAACCCTGTCCGGGGCTGGATCGGAGTCAACGAAACAACTGCCGATGCTCTCTCTATTTCATATAGCGTGAGTACGCAGAAGTTTACCATCGTCGTGGCAAACACGCCGGACATCTCGATAATCGTGATCAATTAGTGAATCAACGGGACAGCCTTCGGGCTGTTCGCCAGTGAATCAACGGGAGTTCCGGGGGAGAGACTCCGTCAGTGAAAAAACTACGGAGGAATTAAAATGTTACTTAGACAAGCAAATAGAACAGACGCGGAAAAAGTATTCATCATCTGTCGGAACACATCGGGGGCAACGGTTGCAGCTAACCTTCCCTTGTATTTCGAGACGGATGCGGTGACAGACGGAAACGCTGTCAGTGAGATGGTTACCTTGGGTAACTTCTTGCTGGCTGGAATCAACCATAAATCCATATTGGATGACGCTTATGGGATGGTTCAGTGTTATGGATATCGGACTAGCGCGGTTGTAAGCGCGGTTGTGTCCACCTATTCCATCGTCCCAGGCACCCCACTTGTGGGAACGGCTGGAGCGGCGTACCTAGCGTACGGATCATTCCTGTCCACCCCTGTCATGACGGACTTTGACAATCAGGTGTTCAGTATGGAAACAATTGCATCCGCTGCGGGTAAATCTGCAACGGCGAATGCTCGCGTTTTCATTAAAGCGATGTAAATTACGTGGCGTAAAAGGTCGGGCATCCTCTCCGGGGGTGTCCGGCCCACGCCCACTTAGCAGGGGGGAAAGAAGTGAGATTATTATTCATTGACGCAACGCCGGACTTCACACCGACGAGGAAAGACAAGAGGGCATGTGGAGGGATATTGACGAGCCTCACCATCATCCCACAGCACCTGGCGGGTAAGGGGCATGAGGTGACAGTCAAAAGCTCCTGGGACAAGGAAGTGACTGTTAATGGCGTGAGATACATCCCGATTCACAGTAAGACCGAGATACCAAAGTGGGATGTAACGATTTTGAACAGGAACGGGGTGTATAACGAGTTGGTGGAATACTCCCATTCCATAGGAGCAAAGGTTGTTTGGTGGCTCCACGACATTGTAGATTTCCGCTACTTAAGGGATGCGGCGTATCGGAGAGTGGACAGGATCATTGCACTCTCTCAGTATTGCAGGACATCATTCGCTGACTTCTACGACATAAAAAAAGAGAAGTTTGCGATCATCCCTAACGGAGTGGATAAATCAGTATTTTATCCGGGGGAATACAATGAAAGAAAAAAACAAAAGCTTCTTATGGCGTCTGCTCTTATCAAAGGTTTTACGCCTGTTTACGACACGTGGCGGAACGTCAAAAGGCAATTTCCTGAAGCGAATCTTGCGATCTATGGAAGCCAAGGACTTCATGGCCTTAGAAACAGCGATACGCAGCAAGCGTTCCTCAAAGAAATCGAGAGCGAAGGAGCATCGATTCAACGTCCGATTTCTCAAAAGATTTTAGCAGACAAGATGAGGGAGGCGTGGATACTGCTCATGCCGAACTCTTACCCAGAGATATGCTCAAACCTGCTCTTACAGGCCAGAGCCTGCGGGTTGCCGGTGGTGAGTTCCAACATTGGAAGTGCTGGAGAGTTTCTGGTGAACTATGAAACGGGGATGCTGACGAAGTACGCACCGCACGATTTATCTTTATGGATAAAGAACTACGCGGAGACGGTGGTGAAGTTGTGCGGGGAATACGACCTGCACAAGCATATATCTGAAGAAACGCAGAAAGACATAAAGTCATGGGGGGATGTGGGAGATGAGTGGCACGAAGAATTACGTACCTTGGCACAAAAGACTTAAGTTTGCATGGCACCTGTACAGGAAAGGGGAGCAACAAACCCCGTCATTGACATATATGAAGTACCCCATGGGGTCAGCGTTTAAGGGGCAGAGGGTATTGAATGTAGGGTGTGGGACATCGGTGTACCCTGTTCCAAATGTTGTGAATATGGATAAGTACCCGGCGGACGGGGTGAACATGAGATGGGATTTATCAAAGACGCCATACCCATTCAAAGACGGGGAGTTCGACTTCATCATCGCCAACCACATTCTAGAGCATGTGGACAATTGGTGGGATTGCTTTAGGGAGTTGGCGCGTGTTGTGAGGGTTGGGGGCAAGGTTGAGGTTTGGCTTCCGGGTGACGGAGGGTCGTCACAGTTGGGATACAGAGACCACATCAACACCATCAACCATTGTTCGTTTGCCGGGATACGAGGAACGTGGCGGAACGAGGCGAACGCATGGGAACTGGGAGAACTCAAGAAGACAGGCGACATAAAAGATTTGAAGATGACAGGCAGTATTACGAGGGTGATTGATTATTGGTGGATACAGTTGTTGCCGGTCAGTGTACTGAATTGGTGTATACGGCATTTAAGGAATGTGTCATCAGAGCATGGGTGGTTCTTTGAGAAGTTGCCACCTTTAAAGGAGGGGGAGAATGAGAATTGATTTTTTCAGGTGCATTAGCTGCGGACGGGCAGACGAATATAATAGGTTGTTGGCGAGGCATTTCTGCGAATGTGGGGGGACGAAGATAAGACCCACGCATTTGTCGTTCCTTGAGATGACCTGGTTTGCTTTGAACAATCCGAGCTATGTGTGGAAAGCGTTGAGGGGGGAGGAAATATATGACGACGACAGTGACGATACTGTGTCCAATAGCGGAGAGTCTAGCACCAAAGGTGTTTCAAACGGCTCTGGCGATGGTGAATTACACAGCGAAGAAGGGGATTCAGATTGATTATGTGGGGATAACGGAGCGGACGTTAGTTGACACGGCCCGAACCGTACTGGCAAGAGAGTTTTTGAAGACGGACAGCGATTGGGCTTTTTGGATGGATGCCGATATGGTGCTGCCGAAAGAGACGATTGTGAGGTTGTTGGAAGTGGCTGAGAAGAAGGACACGAAGATGGTGACGGGCGTGTACTACCAGAGAGGGAACAAGCATTGGCCGGTGCTCTGGACGCGCACCCCGACATTGGAAGACGGGAAGAAGCCGAAGGTTATAAACCAGGAAGAGTACGACCAGAACGCGCATGTGGGGATGTTCACGGTGCCTGGGCCGGAAGCGAAAGAACCGTTCCAGGTCCACTCAGCCGGATTCGGATGTGCGCTCATACACAGGAATGTATTCGAATCGACGGACGATCCATGGTTTAGGTTTTTGTACAAGAAGTGTTCGGAAGATTTTTATTTCTTTGTAAATGCAGGAAAGAAGGGGTACAGCTTGTGGGCTGACCCGTCTTTGCACATCGGGCATGTGGGAGAGCCGAAGGTTGTTTACAAGGAGGACTGTTACAGACTTATGGAAGAAAACGACACGAATATAATGCCGATAAAACAAGGGGAGAGTGACTAATATGCTACCAGACATACTACCAGAAGTGAGAATTAAGCTAACAAAGGGATCATCCGGGGACAACGTGATCATCATAGAGAATATCCCAAAGGATATGCTCTACACAAAGACGCGCAAGATGGTACCGAGGCTTGACCGGGACGGAGAATTGACCGGAGAGTTGAAGCCTGGAATGGAGTTCCAGGAAGTGCTGAGAGAGAAACTAGAGATGGGTGGTGATGGGTTCATCCATTTTGAGATCAGGAACCCAGGAGTACAATTGATTTATCGCTCGATCATGAACTATGTTGAGAAATCGCTCCCGAGGGGAGAGTTGATTCCGAAGCCAGTGAAATATAGTTCCATGCCAGGGCATCCTATGGCTAACCCCATAGGATTAGAACAGGTTCCAAGGGTGGTGTTGCCAGTCTCATCTCCCCCTTCCGTCCAAAAGACGGTCGAGGTTGGCGCACCACCTGTTTTAACGGTGCCGTTGCCGAAGGTAGTGGTGAAGAAACCGCTCAGTCAGGAACGTCTCGCGCAGATGCGTGAGAGCATGGCGATCGCAAGAGCGTCGAAGAAGGACGTTCAGAAACAAGAGCAAAAATAACACAATTTCCCAGGGGTGGGTTTTATTCCTTCCCCTGGGATTCAAGGAGAACTTATGGATTACAGGGCCATCCAGCAGAGGGTTGCAGAAATGTTAGGCCTCCCTGACGACGACAGTGAATATCTTGACAAGATAAAGTCTTGGATAAACGAATCCTACCATGCGGTTTCTAGCCTAGAGACATGGCCCTGGCTCGTGGAGAACGGCGCCATTCAAACGGTTGAAGAGATAACAACCGGCACAATCTCCGTTACGGAGGACAGTACCACCATCACATTCAGTTCAGCCCCAACACCCTCAGTAGCAGGCTGGCGCATAAAGTTTGGGAGTTCAAACGATTGGTACAACATCTCCACCCACACCGCAGCCGCCGTTGGCGCAGTGCTGGCGAACAACTATCTAGAAGCCACAAACGGAACCCAAACCTACACGCTCCGCAAGGTGTACTACGCCCTCCCTTCAGATTTCGAGAAGCTTATCAGCGCAAGGCAAGCCATTACCAGGACGAAGCTGAAGCCTGTGGACTTGCGCCTATTTGATGCGAACATCCCAGACCCAAGAATCACCAGAACCCCCGCCTTCTATATGATTGTCGGACAGGATTCGAGCCAGCTTTACCAGATGGCGTTCCACCCTGTGCCGGACGACGAGATGAACATCGATATCCGGTACTACAAAAGAACCACTGACATGTCGGCCAATACCGACGTTCCATTCATGCCCGACCCTTTCAGGCCGGTGATCGTGTTTGATGTTCTGGTGAAGTATGGATATATGTTTATCGATGACTCGAGGATAAGCCAGGCAGGTCAGCTAAGGAACAAGTTTTTGGGCGATATGAAAGCGCACTCAAACCCATCTCCGGACAACGTGGTGAGGAAGCTACCGTGGGACAGAGCGCAGGGTTTCATAACGAGAGACAAGGGGCTTCAATATAATCTACCAATCGAAGGATAACGACTATGGCACTTCGTAACTCACAGGAAATAGCTTTTGACACTTTCGGCGGAGGACGCGCATCGGCAAAGAACAAGACATCACTCGATGTATCAGAGGCGCTGTCGCTCGACAACATAGTGATCAAGCCGCAAGGAAAGGGCTTTAGAAGTATGAACGGGAACTCGGACTTCAATGGGACGGTGATGGTGAACGCCAGTACAGTAGTGTCGGGGTTAAGCTATTACGCCAACACATCCGACGAGACGTTTCTGTGCGCTGTGGCCGGGACGAAGCTTTTTAAGTCCGACAGCCTGGACGGGACGATGGACGATGTAACTGGAGCGCTCACCATCACAGCGGGCCAGAACAATATTTGGCAGTTCTTCACGTACAACGATCTTTTGATTGGGGTAGGCGGCGCACCAGATGCCCCATTCAAGTTCTCCGGGACCGGGAACGGTGCGGTATTGGGTGGGAGTCCTCCTTCTGGCACGTTTGGGTTTGCCTACAACAATAGGGTATTTATTGGCGGGCCGAACTCAACAATTAAGTGGACGGTGCTGAAAGATCCTGAGGATTGGAGTGGGAGTGGATCGGGTAACGCGGACGTTGCCAAGAACGACGGAGACAGCTTAATAGGCTCTGGTCAGTTGAACGATACGAACGTGCTGTTATTCAAGAAGAACAGTGTGCATCGGATGGTGGGGAAGACCCAGCCGTTTAGTTTCTTCCAGGCGTTCCAGGGAGTAGGGGCAGCAGGGAAGAACGCGATAGTTGTGGCTGACGGGCTGTGCTACTTCATCACGCCGCAGGCCAGAATGGTGATCACAGACGGCAACGCCATCATCGACAACACAGCATTACCGAAGCTCCATAATGTGGACGATGTATGGGACGGCCTGAACTCAAGCCGATTGGTTTATATCCAGGGGTTCAGGTACAAGAAGAAGGAGTTGGATTGGATTGTTTGGGTGGCATCGAACACATCTTCCACAACAAACAATTACGCCATCATATGGGATTTGGTGAACAAATGCTGGATAAATTGTTCCACAGGGTTTGAGGGCAACGTATTCGCCATGGACCCATTCGGGAACCAGCTCTATATGGGTGGATATCTCGGGAAGATATACACCATGGATGGCTCCAGTGTGACAACGCAGGCATCCAACAGCGCGGCTAAGGTGGCTTGGAGTTGGCAATCCGGGTGGCTGACGGATAAGAGTCTCGACAAGATAGTTGATCTGCACCGGCTGAACAGTGCTTTCACGGCGAAGACGGAGGGGGTGATTGAGGTTGAGTACGGGTTTGACTTCGCACAGAACCAGAGATCCAAGACGTTCAGTATGGTGGGGGCTGG
>Ga0255047_10001244_pt1 | contig 18940 bp, 14 predicted proteins | sample JV7_2_1_MG_FD_183640 | JGI IMG/M metagenome (GOLD analysis project Ga0255047, IMG submission 183640) | Seawater microbial communities from Jervis Inlet, British Columbia, Canada - JV7_2_1 | ecosystem: Environmental > Aquatic > Marine > Inlet | place: Canada: British Columbia | collected 2016-10-06 | reverse complement strand
GCATCAGGGTGGCGAGAAAATCGACCAGCTGATGAGGGCGATCGGTGAGCACGTGGAAGTGGGAGCGAGTGAAGCTGAACAGGATGCTGACGGCCTCCTCGTCCAGCAGCACCGCATCAACGACCACCGCTCCGTTCCGGTTGCGCAGCGCCAACACGCAGGGAATCAGCCTGGTGCCGCGATAGAGCCGGCCCACCAGGTACGCCCCCTGCTCGCGGTAGAAGACGGCCTCGATGACCTCGGCTCGCTCCAGCAATCCGGGCGCGGCTACCTCCTCGAGCACTGCATCGATCTCGGCGCCGACTCTGGCTGCATCGCGGCGGATGTCCGCGTAAAGGACCCCGAAACGGAAATCAGTGAGGATTGCTTCGATCAGACGAGCCGGCGAAGCGGCCCGGTCGTATCGGTGATAGAGCTGACGTTGGGGTCGGGTAGGAGGCTTGTCGAAGTCGCTGGCCACGAACTCAATCTGAGGATCCACCCCGGTGGTGGAGAAGACGCGGCGGGTCACCGAGTTGTAGAACGTTTCGCCGATCTCCCACACCTCGCGACCGCTCAGATGGTCGGAATAGGCGGCCTTGACATCGACCCATAGCTGTCGATCATCGATCTCGTCGCCGAGCACCGCTTTCAACCGCGCCTGCACCTCATCGACCATCGTCGAGTAGAGATCCAGCCGCTCCACGGCGTCGGCGTGAACTCCAGTCCAGTCCTCCCCCTCGAAACGGGACCGTGATCGGATGGTGATCTCACGGAACCGCCGCACGTTCTCGACGAAACACTCGAGAATGGCGTCGGCCGCGGCGGTCGCCTTCTCGTGGAGCATGAACCTATTGTCGCCCCGGCCACCGGCACGGAGAAACCGGGCGCTATCCGCCCGCTTCGCTGGCCGCGATCTGGGCCAGGGCCTGCTCAATCAGGCTCTGGGCCTCGTCTACCTTCGCGGCATACAGGGCCAGGTCGCCGGCACGGAGCGCCTGGTCGGCAGCCACGAAGGCCGCCTCGGCCTGCTCAAGCAGCTCGGCCACAGTGCCGTCCACCGGGCCGGGATCCACCACTCCGCCGCCGCCCGAGTCGGTCCCGAAGATCTCGTCGATGGCCTCGGCGAACGTAGTACGCATGATGATCCGGTCCTCGAACACCACCACCACCCGCTTCAGTTCCGGGAGAGCGTTCTGGGCGGTTCCTTGCAGGTAGACCGGCTGGACGTATATCACCGACTCTTCGATCGGAACGACCAGCATGTTGCCCTGCACGATCTCCGAGCCCTGCTGGCCTAGCAAAGTGAAGTCGGCCGAGATGGCGGTGTCCTGGTTGATGCGCCCACCTACCTGATTGGGACCGTCGGGCGGGTTCCCCAACGGGAACTGGTACTGGATCATCTCGCCGAATTGCTCCGGGTCGCTCTTCGCCACTAGGAACCCCACCATGTTTGGCGTCTGGCGCGGGGTGAACGGTTGCATGATGAGGAAGGAGGTCTCCTTCTCGTCGGGCAAAGCCATCAGCAGATAGTAAGGGAGCATGGGACGCGTGCCGGTGGTGCCGCCCCCGCGCAGAGTCTCGAGGTCGAGCACCGGGTTGACCGACGACGGGTCGCGGGCGATCTGCCACAGATCGCCCTCGTTGAAGAACACCCGGGCGTCGGTCACGTGGTAGGCGGTGTACATATCGGATTGCACACGGAACAGATCCTCCGGGTACCGCAGGTTGTCCGCCAGGGCGTCGGGCATCTGCTCGAAGGGCGTGAACAGTTCGGGGAAGATCTTGGCATAGGTGGCGACGATCGGATCGTCGGGGTCAACGATGTAGAAAGTCATGGTCCCGTTGTAAGCATCGATCACTGCCTTGACCGAGTTGCGAAGATAGTTCAGGCCGTTCGGGAGCGAGTGGGGCGTGAAGCTGAGCCGGCCGGATCCCCCGAAAGCGTCGGCCGGATTTGCCGGCGTGGAGTACGGATAGCGGTCGGTGGTGGAGTAAAGATCGACGACCCAGGACAGCCCTCCGTCGTCGAACACGAGGTAAGGATCGGAGTCCTGTGCCAGGAAGGGAGCGGCCTTCTCCACTCGATCGGAGATGTTCCTGAACAGCAATGCCTTGCTCTCACCGGTAATGCGGTTGGAAATCAGGGTGTTGAAGTCGTTGAATCGCAGCGCCAGCGCGGCACGACGGAAGATGCTCCCGACCGCCACCCCACCCTCGCCGTCGTAGGTGAAGAAACTGACCTCGCCGCTCTCTTTCAGGGCGTCGACTTCCTGCTCCTTGGTTCCCACAAACACGAAGTCGTTCGATCCGGGGACCTCCCCAAAGTAGATCCTCGGCTGATCTAGTGACAACGAGTCGGTGGCGATTGTGGGCGGAATGTCGTTGACCAGAAACTCGGGCTGCCCTTCGACCGACACCTCGTTGGTCGGGCTGAGGACCGAGCCGAAACCGTGCGTGAACACCAGGTGGTCGTTGACCCAGGTGCTGTCGGCAACGTTGTCGACCTCGATCTCGCGAGCGGCCAGGCCCACCTGGGTCACGTCCCCATCGATGAGGTAGCGATCGATGTCGACGTCATCGAACTTGTAGTACGGCCGCAGCTGCTCCAGCTGGCTGTAGATGGAACGCAGCACACCAGGGTCCCACAGGCGCACATTGTCGATCGTGGCGCGATTGGCCTCTATGTCCTCTGCACTGAGATTCGGGGAGGCTGCGAAATCGGTCACCTCGATGCGCGAAAGATCGTAGGCGTCGCGGGTGGCGGCGATGTTGCGCTCGATGTAGCGGGTTTCCTTCTCGATCTCGTTGGGCTCGACCGACAGCCGCTGGACGGCAGCGGGGATAATTCCGCCCACGATCACGGATGTGACCAGCCAGAGACCTCCTGCGACCAGAGGAAGAGTCCAGCCCCTGAAACGGATGTTGATGAGCAGCAGGATCGCCGCCACCAGCGAGATGCCGACCAACAGTTCCAACGCAGGCTTCTGGGCGTTGAGATCGGTGAAGGTGGCACCAAAGGCCGCGCCCCGGGTGGAGTACACCAGCTCGTAGCGGTCCAGCCAGTAGGCAACCGCCTTGAACACGGCCAGCGCCGCGAACAAGATCGACAGGTGAAGTTTGACCGCTGAGCTCACCCGCTGCAGGTTCTGCTGGATCTGAATGCCACCGTTCAGGTAGTGGAGAACGGCGACCAGCAGAGTGGTCCAGATCAACAACTGGAAGATCCAACCGAAAACGTCGCGATAGAAGGGGACACTGAAGACGAAGAAGCCAATGTCGCGACCAAAGACCGGGTCGGTCACGCCGAAGTCGGTTTGATTGAGGAAGAGAAGCGCGCGCTCCCACCAGTTGCCCGCCGTCAGCCCGATCAAGAATGCGAAGACCCCAGCTGAGGCCAGCAAGATGCGGCCCCCGTAGATCTCGGCCCAGCCCTGGAACCTGGCCACGAGCTCGTCCGACTGCCCAAGAGCAAAGACCGCCCGACGCGGCGACAGCCGATCCGCCAGCCTCAGGTTGAGATAGATGACCAGGAACGCCGCCACGCTGGCGATGATGACTATGAAGATGCGAGTGAATACCAGTGTTCGCCACACGGCCGGAAAGTCCAGCGAGTCAAACCACAAGTAGTCGGTCCACGCCACAGCCAGGCCGCGGGCGGTCAGCACCAGCACCAGCAGGGCGGCTGCTCCTATCCGGAACAGGTTGCGTCGCCGTCCTGGTTGCCGGGGCGGCCGGGGTGGGGGGCTATCGCCGGAGTCGCGATGAATCACAGCGGCATTCTATGGCGAGTGCGGGTCAAGGTCGGCCGTATGTGCATTGGAAGAAGGCTGTCTATTCGGCTGGGCTACAAAATTACGAGGCGTGGCGGGCGACGGCCCAGTCCCCCAGCGCCCACTCGGTGTCCTCGAACCCTTCCTGTCGTAGCGCCACGCGCAGTGCGTCTGCGTAAGCAACATCCGACATCTCTCGCAAACGCAACTCGGCGCGATCGGTGCGCCATGACCGGTAAACCCTCGATACCGCGCCTGATGTCTTCCGGCTGGTCTCGCCCGCCGAACGGCTCGACGCGAGGACCGCCGCCACTGCCTCCACCAGGTCGGCGGCAAACACACCGACCGGGATTTCCAGATCGCCCGGAGCCAGATCGGGTGGTTCATCGGAACGTATCCCGAGCTCGCGGGCACCCAGATAACCGGAGCGTGCGCTCTCGACCACTAAATCGGTAATGGCCGGACCGAATGCACTCTCGTGCTCGGCCGCTTCCGGAGCCCAGTCGGCGCCCGAGACGCGCAGCTGCTCCAGTGCGACGTTCTGTTGCTCGGTGAGCTGGCGCTTGATTTCACGATGAGCCCGGTTCTGGAGTGGAAGTAGCAGGCGCTCTCGCAGTTGATCGGGATCGACACCCGGCGTCGGCCGGGGGCGGCGGGGGGCGGCGGGATCGCCCTCGGCCTGACGGAGGTTGGCGAACAGGACGTCGAGATCGCTTGCCGGCGCATCCTCGCTCCCGGCCGCCACCTTCTCTGACGCCGACTTGTCCGGCGCCGGCGCACCCTCGGTCTTGCGGGCCCGCTCAATCTCCCGCTTGCTCTTCGGCTTCACCTCAGGTTTGCTGTCGCCGTTCTCGGACTGCCGCTGCTCGCGCAGCGTGCGTACCTCATCAACGATGTCCTCTGCTTTGACCGACGCCGCCGGCGCACGCGGAGCAGATGGGATCACCTTCACCCCCGCAAGTTCCTCGGGCTCGGCCGGCTGGACAACCTTCACGGTGCTGGTGTCGGCAGGCACTTCCCGATCGCGCAGGGACCCACGCCTGGTCTCAAGCTCCTCTTCCAGCGTCCGCATGGCTTTTTGGGCCTTCTCGAGCTGGCCCATCAGTTCCTCACGCCGCCGCTCCAGGGCCTGCGCCCGCTCCTGGGCGGCAGCCGCAGCCCGGTTGGCCGTCTCAATGATCTCGTCGTGTTGAGCCTGGGCGTCGGCGATCAGTCGTTCGGCCTCGATGCGGGCTGTTCGCCTCTGCTCCTCTGCCGACTGGCGAGCCTGGCTCACCATGCGGTGGGACTGTTGCTCGGCATCGGCGATGATCGCCAGAGACTCATTCTCGCCACGCTCCCGGACCTCCGACACCTCGCGGGTCACGCCATCGAGGATGGCGGTGGCCTCATCCCACACCGAAGCTCTGGCCGTTTCGGCAGCCGCCTGAACCTCCGTCCGTTGCCGGGTCGTCTCCGCGTCGGCGCTTTGCCGCAGCGCCTGGGCGTACTCCTGTGCCGAGTTACGAGTCTCGGCTGCCGCGGACTCAGCTTCGCCGGTCGTCTGCCCGGCGTCGGCAGCGGCCGCGCCACGCACCTCGGAGGCGTAAGTGTCGGCCTCCTCGCGCAGGCGCCTTGACTCGGCCTCAGCATCCGACCGCCACTCACTGGCGTCGGCCCTGGCGGCGGCTCGGGTCTCGGCGGCTTCGGCATCCACCGCCTCCCGGGTCTGCTCTGCATATGCATCAGCAGCCGTGATCACCCGTTGCGCCTGGGCATCGGCGCTCTCACGTTGTTCGGTGGACTCCTCCTCAGCCGTTGACCGGGTTAGGGCGGCGTAGGCATCCGCCTCTTCCTTCAACTGTGCCGCCTCCGACCCGGCCACCTCGCGGGTCTGTTGAGCGTATGCATCGGCCTCTTCGCGAACCCTGGCCGCATGGGTATCGGCGTCCGTACGACGCTTGGAGGCTTCCTCCTGTGCTTCCGACAGGAGCCGGGTGGATGTCTCTTCCGCGTCCTCCCGCAGCCGAGTTGACTCGGCTTCTGCCTCCGACCGCCAGCGGCCGGCGTCGGCATCGGCCTCTTCCCTCCAGCGAGTGGCTTCGGCGGCGGCCCTGGTGCGCAAACCTTCAGCCGCCTCGCGGGCGGCTCCGACGATGGCTTCGACCTCGGTGCTGACCCGTTCGAGCTCAGCCTGCACCGGCTCCGGGTAACTGCCGTCGTTTGGCTCCTCGACCTGCTGCTCGAGAAGCCCGCGCAAACGGGACACCTCGGCGCGCAGCTCCTGGAGATAGGAATCGACCTCATCCCGGTCGTAACCGCGGCGTGAAATCTCGAATTCAACCCCACCAAGGTCGCGAAAATCGTTCATAGCAGGATCACCATACCCCCCATCGCTCTTCCCGACCAGAGATTTATGTCGGTGGCAGCGACCTGAGGAATTCGAGAGCCTCGTCAATTGTCGTGATCGCCACTACCTCGATCTTGCCATCGGCGGTCTCAAAGGCCTGGTCGAAATCACCATCTGGCACGAGCATGTGGCTGGCTCCCACACCGATCGCCGCGATCGTCTTCTGCTTGATGCCCCCGATGCGGCCCACGTCGCCTTCCGGGTTGATGGTGCCGGTACCGGCGATCCGCCGACCTCCCGTTATGTCTTCCGGTGACAGGCTGTTGTAGACACCCAGCGTGAGCATCATGCCGGCCGACGAGCCACCAACCGCGCCGGCCTCGATATTGACGTCAAAGGGAAAATCAAAGGCAGCTCCGGCGTCGGCCACGCCGATACCGATAATGGGAAGACCCGGGTCGGTTTCGCTTTCGCCCAGTACCACCTCGACGTCCTGCAGTTCGTTGTCCCGGCTGAGCGTGAGGGTGACCGTGTCGCCGACTTCGTTGGTGCGGACCTCGGCGATCAGCTCCTGTACGAACTCGATTTCAGTGCCATCGATCCCGACAATGATGTCTTCCTCCTGCACGATCCCGGCCCCGGCGCTTCCCTCCTGAACCTGCACCACCAGGGCCCCGGTGCCCACCACAGCCACCTCGTAGCCGAGCCGGTCGAGGGCAACCGCGACGGCTATTTCCTGAGAGTTCATCATCAACTGCAGGTTCTGCAACCTTCTCTCATCGCTCGTTTGGCCGGGCGGAATCACCAGGTCTCGCTCAACGATGTCGACCGCGGGATCGCGCCAGGCCTCAAAGAGTTCGAGCAGAGTAAGCGGATCAGACGGGCGCGAGATAGTGAGAAAGAACAATTCTCCCTCCGGCTCGAAGGTTTCGGCGCCCTCCACCTCGATGATCCCGTGCACTTCAGTCACCGGCCCCGGCGAGGTTGCCAGATACTGCACACGGATGCCGGCGGTGAGAATCAGCAGGAATCCCAGCAGGAGCAGACCGACGGCCACCGCACCCGGTGTCATCCATCGTCGAGGCGATTTCGGCTCGGGGGGGGCGGCTGGTTCGGTGGGGGTGAGTACGTCGGTCATGGAGTTGGTTGATGGTACAGGGGGTTAACGCTCTGCGCGTTGGGGGCGGTTCCCGGTTCTATGAGCGCGGTTCGCTCCAGGTGGTGGGCTACTTGCGGGTTAGATGCCAGGCGCCGGGCAGCAGAATGCCTGCCAAAGCCACCTTGGCCAGGTCACCGATCACGAACGGCACCATCCCCTTCTCGACGGCTTCCTGCCACCCGTAGCCGGCGATGTGGGCCAGCCAGGGAACACCGAACAGGTAGATGATGACGCTTCCGGCCAGGAAGGCGGGAACGGCGGTGGCCACTGTGCGATCCTGTCCTCGTTCGGCCAGCAGACCTATCGCCCAGGCAGCGACGATGAATCCCACGAGATAACCGCCGGTGGCGCCGGTGGCCACCTTCCAGCCGCTCCCTCCACCCGCGTAGAAGGGGAACAGCAGGCCGCCAAGCCAGTAGAGCGCCTGACTGGAGGCCCCGGCCCGGCTCCCCAGCACCCCGCCCGCCAACAGCACGGCGAAGGTCTGGCCCGTGATGGGCACGGGCGTGAACGGCAGATTGATGCGGAATTGGGCAGCCAGAGCGGTCAGCAGCGTGAAGGAAACCACCAGGGCAACGGTCACCGCCCGGCGACGGGGCAGAACTGTCGCGGCTAGTGGCAAGTAGGCAGTGGTCATGGCGGGTGAGTCTATTCGCTTTGGTCCCCACCACGTTGCCGGGAACGCTTCGCGTTCCTTCCGAGTTGCTTCGCAACTCGGCCGGGAACGCTTCGCGTTCCTTCCGAGTTGCTTCGCAACTCGAGGGGTGAGCTGTCGGCTCCCGGCAGTGGGCAGGAACGCTTCGCGTTCCTTCCGAGTTGCTTCGCAACTCGAGGGGTGAGCTGTCGGCTCCCGGCAGTGGGCAGGAACGTGGCAAAAGAAAAGGGCGCCCCTGCGGGGCGCCCTTTTCACTAGTTGCTAACAGCTAACCGCCGCACGACTCCGTAAAGTCGTGGGCTGCCGCTGTCTGACCTACCCCGAGGGGGACCAGGTTGACCGTGCCGCCCGGTGCCGTGGCATCAACCCTGTTGATGAGACTGGCCCTGGCAGCCGAGTCGGGGGTGTTGGCATAGTCCTCGTTTTCGATCATGCCGTCGTAGTCGACATCATCCAGCGTCTTGACTACGCCGGCAACACCGGCCCTGGTCAGGTCGCCGTTGGCGATGGCCGCCTCGATGATGGCCTTGAGCGGGTACTGCGATGCCCAGCCGTTGATATACCACGCGTTGGGCGACTGTTCCTCGGCTTCAGCAGCTGCCTTGGCCTTGGTGTGACCGGGACTGTCTCCGTACCAGCCAGGAATCCAGTCCGAATGGAAGTAGAGCGCCTCGAGGGCGGGGACCAGATCCGGAACCGCGAGAGGCAGCGCCGGATTCCAGGTCGGGTGAGTACCTATGAAGGCAGTCGTCCCGCCGTTCTGGACCACACCGCCCAGGGTTCCCGCCATCTCGAACGGGCCGGTAGTGAGGAATACAACGTCGAGCTGGTTGGCAAGAATCTGCGTCACGGCTTCGGTCACGTCCCCACCCAGCGAGATCGGGATTTGTGGGATATCAACAGCAGCTTCGCCGATGCTGTTGGCGGCGGCCGCGAGGCGGATTCCGGCCCCGTAGTCGAGGCCGTAGTCGTTCGGGAAACCGACGATGCCGTACTTCATGTCGGCGCCGAACTGGCTCAACGCGAAGTCGAAGTCGTTCATGGCCTCAAAGCAGTAGTTGACACCGGCTTCAAGAACCAGGCCGTTGCCGTCGGACTCGTCAAACGCCCAGCCCGACCACCAGGTGGCGGGGACCGCCACAACGTTGTCTTCCACCAGTCGATCCCGAATGGCGATGGTTTGTGAGGTTCCCAGCGACTGGGCCAACATAAGCACATTCGGCTCGATCTCGGTGTAGCCCTGGACTGTGAGATCGGGTAGGTACTGGGCGTCGATGGTATTCGACGGCGAAACGATGACATCGAAGCCCTCGATGCCGCCGCCGGCATTGACATCGTTCCAGAACGCTCTCAGACCCCCGACCGCCGGGATCGCCAGCGCGGAGAACGGCCCAACCGTGAGGTCGGAGATCACGCCAAGGTAGATGCAACCATTGCCTGCATTGACGGCGTCATCGCAGGGCGCGGCCGTGACCCCGACGTCCGTCGTCGGGCCCATGTCGGCCGGCTCGGTTGTTGTCGTCGTGGCGTCTGATGTGCCGGCCGTCGTCGTAGTGGTTGGGGCGGCGGTCGTTGTCGTGGTGTCGCCGGAGTCGTCGCCTCCGCATGCGGCAGCGACAAGCGCCAGCGCAGCCAGAAGCGTGATCAGCTTCAAACCCTTTTTCATCGTCGAATCCTTCCTGAGACCTAGTGAGACCCAAATAGGGTGCCCTAAAGATAGGCGCTGGAACCGGGTTTTGCCTTAGGGCCAAAGGTCCCATCGTGTTATCGCCAGGATGTACCGGGTGAAGGCAGGCCTGCGCTCCGAGGCAGGACACCGCGGCTAGTAGCTGAACGGCCAGGCTTTGAAGTAGTTGCGGATTCGGATCCAGAGGCCGTAGAGACCAAGTGGCTCGAGGATGAGAAAACCGATGATCAGCGCGCCGAACAGCATCTCTTCGACCTGGAACTTGGTGAGAAACCCACCGGCGGGGGCGTCCGAGATGAATGGCAGGAAGCCTGAGAGGTTATCGACGATCCGCGAAAGGAACGTGATGAAGACGGCCCCCATGATCGAACCCGAGATGGTCGCCACTCCCCCGATGAGCACCATCGCTACGTATCGGATCGACAGAAGGATGTTGAACGATGTCGGTTCGACAAAGCCAAGGAACATCCAGATGAGGGCACCCGCTATCCCGGCGTAGAACGAGGAGATGGCAAAGGCAATCATCTTGTATCGAGCGAGCGAGACGCCAATGATCTCGGCGGCGATGTCACGGTCGCGAATGGCCGCGAAGGCGCGCCCGATCCGCGACCGGACCAGGTTCTTGGCTAGAAACGCCATCACCAGCAAAACCAGCAAGCCAAAGAAGTAGAACTTCTGCTCCGACTCCAGGAACACTCCGAACACTTCACCGTCCGAGCCAAGGTCGAATCCGAAGATCTCCGGCTCGGCGGCCGGCCGTCCGACACCCTGGCCCCCGGTAAGGGAGCGCCACTCCCGGAAGAAATGGTCGCCGATGAACACCAGTCCGAGCGTGACGAAAGCCAGGTACAGGCCGCGCAACCGGAACGCAATCGGCGCAGCCAGTAGGCCGGCAATGGCCGCCACCAGCCCCGCTGCCGGTAGCCAGATCCACATCTCAAGACCAAAACCGATGAGTCGGCCATCCGGATCCCCATTGAGGATCGCGGCGGTGAATGCCCCGAGACCCAAGAAGAAGGCGTGACCCAGGGAGACCTGCCCGGCCCATCCGGTTACCAGGTTCAGCCCGATGGCCCCGACCGAGGCGATAGCTGCGGTCGCCCCCAGCAGGGCAAGGTCGGCCGGCAGCTGGAGGCCGATCAATACCAGGGCAACCGCCATGGCAACGAACCAGGCTCGCTGAGTGGTGGTCGGCAGGATGGCCATGTCCCGCCGGTAGTCGGTGATTAGTCCCGGCCTGCCTCTCATACCCGCTCCACCTCAACCGTCCCGAACAGGCCGGAGGGCCTTATGAGCAGGACCACGAACATCAGCACCCAGGCCACCACGTTGGCGAAGTTGGCTCCCAGGAAACCGAGATACTCACTCTGGTAAGTGACCATGTAGGCCTCCGTGAGGCCGATCAGCAATCCGCCCACGATCGCCCCGGCGATCGAATCCAGACCTCCTATCACGGCGGCAGGAAGAGCGCGGATCGCTCTGGTGCCGACGGCCGGGGCGAGGCCGGTACCCGCACCCAGGAAGAGGCCGGCAACCGTGGCCAGCATGGCGGCCATGGCCCACGCCGCTGCGAACACCCGCGTAACGGTCACACCCTGGGCCAACGCCACTTCCTGATCAGCCGCCGTTGCTCGCATGGCCAGGCCAAACCGCGAGAACCGGAAGAAGGCCAGCAGCAAACCCACCACGACCGCGGTGGTGACGATCGTGGCCACATCCTTGTGAGAGACCGTGAGCTCCCCAATCGTGAGGGTCTTCAGCCCCCACGGATCACCCAGCGATCGGATGTTCACACCGATGAGGTCGAAGGCGATCACCAGCAGCACAATATTGAGACCGATCGTCAGGATCGCCACCGAAAAGACCGGCTTGCCCACCATCGGCCGCAGCATGACTCGCTCAACACCGATCCCCACCAGCGCCGACACAACCAGTGCGCACGGCACCGCGACCCAGAAGTTGAGGCCGAGCTCGGTAGAGAAGTAGACAATCCAGAAGGCGCCCAGAACGGTAAGCGCTTGCTGGGCGAAGCTGAGTACCTGCGTGGACTTGTAGATGATGACGAACCCAAGGGCCAGCAACGCGTAGATGGAGCCAACCGCTACGCCGTTCACCGTGGCCTGCAGGAACTGGATCACCGGTACATACCCTCAATCAGGTCGCGGAAACTCGATTCGATGGCCTTCCGCTTCACCTTCTGGGTCGCCGTCAGCTCACCGTCGTCCTCGTCGAGCTCCTTAGGGAAGAAGGCGAACTTCCGGACCTGCTCCACGGACGCCAGCTTCTCGTTCGTCTCCTTTACCGCCCGATCGATCAGCTTGCGAACCTCTTCCTTCTCGGTCAGGTCTCGATAGGTGGTGTGGGTGATTCGCTTGGCCTGCGCCCAGCTAGAAACCACATCGAAGTCGATGGCGATGAGAGCCGACAGGAACTTCCGACGATCACCGATGACCACGGCTTCGTTGACGAACGGTGAGGTCTTCAGGGAGTTCTCAATCTCAGACGGCGAAATGTTCTTACCGCCGGCGGTGATGATGATGTCCTTCATCCGGTCGACGATCTTGACGTGAGTGCCGTCGACCTCCTCCCCGACGTCGCCGGTGTGCAACCAGCCGTCCTGGTCGATGGCGTCGGCGGTTGCCTCCGGCTTGTTCCAGTAGCCGACGAAGGTTCCGGGATGGCGAGTGAGGATCTCGCCGGTCACCTCATCTATCTTCAACTCCACGCCGGGCAGCGTCTCCCCGACGGTGCCCAGCTTGATGCGACCCGGCTGATTGGTGGTAGCGATCGCAGAGTTCTCTGTCATCCCGTAGGCCTCCAACAGTGGAACTCCGATCCCCATGAAGAACCGAAGAATCTCGGGCGCAATCGGGGCGGCGGCGCTGATGGCATGCCTGCACCGGCGCAGGCCGAGACGCTCTTTGAGCGCCCGAAACAAGAACGCAGACCCCAGCCCGGACAGTGCCCGGGTAACCACGGTGTGGTTGCCCTCGCGCTCAACAAGTTTCCTCCCAATGCGGTCGGCAGCCTTCATCCAGATGACGTAGTTGAGACGTTTGAGACGCGAAGCCGAAGCGGCCCTCACCAGGACCGCGGCGTACATCTTCTCGTAGATGCGGGGAACCGACTGGAAGACCGTCGGCTGCACCTCGCGCAGATCCTGCTGAATTGTCTCGATCGACTCGGCAAAGTTGATGGTGGCCCCGGTTCCCAATCCAAACCAGACCGAGAACAAGCGTTCATAGACGTGACAGAGCGGCAGGTAGGAAAGGATGAAGTCGTCGGGCCCCGGCGGCGGTTCAACGAATCCGCCCCGCACGATCCCGATCCGGGTGGCGAAATCGATGTTGCTGACCGACAGCATCGCTCCTTTGGGCGGTCCCGTAGTGCCCGACGTGTATACGAGGGTGGCCAGGTCATCTCCTGCCGCATCCGCCATTCGCTCGTCAACTGCCCCCGGATGATCCTCACGGTGGCCGCGTCCCAGGTCGATGAACTCGGCCCACGACATCAGGAGCGGATCGTCATACCGGTTGCGGATGCCGCGGGGCTCCAGATAGACGATATGGGCCAGGTTGGGGAGCCCATCCTTCACGGCCAGCGCCTTATCTACCTGTTCCTGATCCTCGGCGATCAGGATCCTGGCTCCCGAGTCGGCCAGCAGATACTGAACCTCGGGAGCCGGATTGGTCGGATAGAGGCCCATGCTGGCAGCCCGGACCGCCACCGCCGCCACATCGGCGAACACCCACTCAGGTCGGTTTTCCGAATGAACGGCGATTCGGTCACCCGGTTCGATGCCGAGAGAGAGAAAGGCGTGTGCAACCGTCTGCACCGAATCCCAATAGTCGGCGAAGGTGATCTCGCGCCACAGGCCGAGGTACTTCTCGCGCAGCGCCACTCCGTCCGGAGCTTGCTCCGCCCATTGCCTTAGCCGTGAGGCGGGGCTGACGGTTCCAACCTTGCCGGACTTGGGAGCGGTCACTGTCATGGGGTGCCTCCAATAACTTCGTGCTCCTGGCCCAGGTAGGCCCGAATCACGTCCGGATTGTTCTGCACCTCGGACGGTGAGTCGAGGGCGACCGGACGCCCGAAATCGACCACCAGGACCCGGTCCGCCAGGTCCATCACCATCCGCATGTCGTGCTCGACCAGAACAATCGCAATCCCCAGCTCACCTCGAATGTCGAGAATGAAACGGGCCATGTCCTCGGTCTCTTCGAGATTCATACCGGCCACCGGTTCGTCGAGCAGTAGCAGTCGCGGCTCCATCGCCAGAGCCCGACCCAGCTCAACACGCTTCTGAACCCCATAGGGCAGCATGCCAACAAATGATTTGCGGAAAGGTTCAATTTCCAGGAAGTCGACGATGTCCTCGACCACTTCCCGATGGCGCAACTCCTCCCGGCGGGTCTTGCCGAGCCAGGCCATCGCCGACAGCGCCCCATACTCCACGTGTAGATGACGTCCCAGCATGAGGTTGTCAAGCACCGTGAGGTGTTCGAACAATTCGACATTCTGGAAGGTGCGAGCCATCCCCCGGGCAGCAATCCGGTCGGGTTTGATGCCGATGATCTCCTCGCCCAGGAACCGGATCGAGCCTTCCTGCGGCCGGTAAACGCCGGACAGGCAGTTGAACATCGAAGTCTTGCCGGCGCCGTTTGGTCCGATGATGGAAAAGAGCTCACCGTGCTGAACGTGGAACGAGACGTTGTCGAGCACCTTGAGTCCCCCGAAACTGAGGTGAACCTCGCTGAACTCGAGCAGCGGTCCTTCGTGATCGACGCGATCGGCTCGCAGGTACTCGCCCAGGTTGCGCTCGTGGAAGGTCATGCCCACCGCTTCTTTCTCCGGTAGTGCTTGACATCGCGGAACGACTTGACGTCTTCGTCTCCGCCGAGACCGAGATAGAACTCGCGGACGTCCTCGTCGGCCAGCAAGGCGGCCGCCGGCTTGTCCATCACCAGCTTGCCCGTCTCCATCACGTACCCATGGGAGGCGATCGACAGTGCCATGGTCGCATTCTGCTCGACCAGGAGAACCCCCGTCCCTTGAGCGTTGATCTCCACGATTAGATCTCGGATCTGGGCCACCAGCATCGGAGCCAAGCCAAGACTGGGCTCATCCAGAATCAGGTAGCGCGGTCCCGCCATCAGAGCCCGGCCCATCGCCAACATCTGCTGCTCTCCCCCCGACAGGTAGCCGGCTATCGAGCGGCGCCGATCGGCCAGAATCGGGAACAGGCCATAAACGCGGTCCAGGTTCTCGCCCATCCGCGATCGGCTGGTGTGGGCGCCGACTCGCAGATTCTCATCGACCGTGAACTCCGGAAAGATCCGGCGCCCCTCCATCACCTGAGTGATTCCCGCCTGGACAATGGCCGAAGGGGTGGAATGGTGGATCGCGGCTCCGTCGAGTGTGATCTCGCCCTTGGTGATGTCTCCCTCATGAACATCGAGCAAGCCACTTATCGCCCGCAGGGCCGTGGTCTTGCCGGCGCCGTTGGCCCCGAGAAGTGCCACGATCTCTCCGTCCGGCACCTCGAGGCTGATCCCGCGCAACACCAGGATTACGTCGTTGTAGACGACCTCGAGGTTCTTAACGGCGAGCAACAAGCCTCCCTCAGTCGCGGGGAGGCCACCCTACCAATGCCCTAGTCTCGCTGCCGTGGGAACAGAGCGCGACGCACTGCAAGAAATCGCTTCCGGCGACCCCGTCAGGTACCTCGACGATCCCCGTCCCGAGGTGCGCCGGGTGGCGGTTTCCGCCTGTGCCGGCCTCGGTTCCGAGGCCCTGGAGGCGTTGGCCTCTCGGGTCGCTCAGGAGCCCGACGAGAACGTCCGAGCCGAGATCATCGAAGTGCTAGGCCGGCTGGGGTCCGACGCCTACCCGCATGTGTGGGAACGGCGGGACGACGAATCCACTCGCGTTGTCGAATCCGTTGCCACCGCGCTCGGCGAGTTAGGCGACGCCGCCGCCCTCCCCTGGCTGTTGGGCCTCATCGATAACCACGAAGACGTCCTGGTACGTGAGGCGGCGGTGGCGGCCCTCGGCGCAATCGGCGACGATCGGGCCCTTCCCACCCTGCTGGAATCAGCTCGGAGCGGCAAGCCGCAGATCAGACGCCGGGCAGTGGTCGCATTGACGGCCTTCGAAGGGCCCCAAGTCGAGGCCGCCCTTCTCGCCGCCCGACTCGACCGCAACCCGATGGTCAAAGAAGTAGCCGAGGGGATTCTGGGGAGAGAGACTCGGTAGTCCGACCGAATCCATCGGTCCAGGACGGCAATAGGCAGTAAGCAGTAACGAGCTGGGTGCAGTTCTCTGGACGTGAGACTAAGGACTTGGGACGCTGGTTTACGACCCCTCGATCCACTCCACTCCCCCGTCCCAGTGTTCCTGCTTCCAGATGGGGGCTTTGGCTTTCAGCTCGTCGATCAGGAAACGGGCAGCTTCGAACGCATCCACCCGGTGGGCGGAACTCACCACGACGCCAACCGAGGCCTCCCCCAACCCGACGTGGCCGGTGCGGTGATGGACGGCAACTCCAATCACCGGCCAGCGAGCGAGGGCTTCGGTGACCAGATCAGTGATCTTGGCTTCCACCTGCTCCTCGTAGGCCTCGTAAACCAGATGGGTGACGCCCTCCTTGCCGGGCGAGTGGTCGCGGACGGTCCCGAGGAATGAGACCACGGCCCCGGCCGTTGGATCAGACACGAAAGCCAGGAGGGCCGAGGCATCGATCGGAGTTTCAGAAACCCGTACCTCGACCCGATGTTTGTCTTCGACCATACAATTGACGCTAATGCACGAACCCGAACGTCTGCCGATCCAATGGCCTGAACCGGTCCAAACGCTGCCGGTCGTCCAACCAACGCCGCCCGAACCTGCACCGGCCTCTGGCAGCGGCTGGCTGGTGCCGATGATCGCCGGGCTGCTGGGGGCGAGTGTCGCGATCGGCACCGTCCTGGTCACAGGGATCGGACGGCCCGACGAGCCGGTCACGGAACGTGTCACCGAAGTAATACGCACCGAGATCGTCACTCCTGAGTCCGTCTCAGCCAACACCCTGCCCGCCGCGGTGGCTCGCCGGGTAGTTCCCTCGGTCGTCACGGTGGAAGTGTTCAGCGGGCCGACCCTGGTTGGATCCGGTTCCGGTGTCATCATCGACGCCGAGAACGGCTACGTGGCCACCAACGAGCACGTAGTCAAGGACAATCCGAGTGTGGGCATCGTCTTAGCGGACGGGCGCCGGTACGAGGGAACCGTCCTCGGAGTCGACACACTCACCGACCTGGCAGTGGTCCAGATCGACGCCGAAGCCCTGGTGGCAGTTGAGCGAGGAAGCACCGACGGGCTGGAGGTGGGTGACGCCGCCATCGCCATCGGCAACCCGCTCGGCCTCCTGGGCGGGCCAACCGTCACCGTCGGTGTTCTGTCCGCCTTCAATCGCCTGGTGGAAGGCGACACCCCCGAAGACGCTCTGTACGGAATGGTTCAAACCGATGCACCTTTCACGCGTGGCTCAAGCGGCGGCGCCCTGGTCGACGCCGAGGGAAGGCTAATCGGCATCACGACGGCAGTCGGAGTCAGCGATCTGGGACCCGAAGGTCTCGGTTTTGCTACGCCGGTTGAGGTAATGAACCGGGTGACCGAGGAAATTATCGCCAACGGATCAAGCGGGCACGGCTTCCTGGGCATCCTGGGATCGACCCAACTGGCTGCTCAACCCGACGGAGGTCAGGCACCGGTCGGGGTCCTGGTTTCGCAACTGCTCGACGGTTCGAGTGCTGGGGCATCCGGGATCCTGCAAGGCGATGTGATCACCACAGTCGACGGCCGTTTGGTCACGACCATGGAAGGTCTGGTATCCACCCTCCGCCGATTCGGACCCGGTGACCTGGTGGATGTCGAGGTAGAAAGGCAAGGAAGCGCGGTCGAGGTCACTCTGGAGTTGGGCGCTCGAGAGGAGAACCAGTGAGCGACAACCTCTTCGATCGTCTGGCCGAACTGCTGTCCGCCAGCGGACCGGTCAACTGGGGTCTGGCAGGCGAACTGGGTGGCAGCGTGGCCGGGGATCCCGGTACGGTCCCGGACGGTTCGCTCGAACATTGGACCGGCCTGGTAGAAACCGCTTCCCGCATCCTCAGCGACAGCAGTGCCGTCGACCTGTCGCCTCCCCCCGTCACCTCACTGGATCGACGCGAGTGGACCGGAAGGTCGATGCAAGAGTTCGACTACCTGGCCGAACCGTTGGGCTCCAAACTGGCCTCCGACCAGGACAGCCCTTTCACGCCGATGTTCTCAATCATGGTTGGGCTCCAGATCGGATCGATGGTGGGATCGATCAGCCACCGGGCGCTGGCCAATTTCGACGCTGCCTTGCCGCCGGTAGGGGCCGGCCAACTCCGATTCCTCGCCCCCAACGTCACTGAGTTCACCGAGTCTCATGACCTCGAGCCTCAGCAGGCACATCTCTGGATCGCCGCTCACGAACTCGTGCAAGCCCGATTGCTGGGGAAACCGGCAATCGCCGCTCGCTTCCGGTCCCTGGTTGGAACCTACCTGGAGGGCCTCGAGCTGAACCCCGATGCACTTCCCTTCGATGGCATCGAGGCCGGATTCGACCCCGAGAAGCTGGGCCAGATGGTGCAGGATCCAGCCTTCCTCACCGGCATCTTCACCGGTCCCCACCAGGCAGAAGACCTGGCCGACATCCAGGCTTTCCTGGCCATGGTCGAGGGCTATGTCGACCATCTGCTCAATCAACTCGACCCCCAATTGATGCCCCAGCTACCGCGGATCCGCGAGGCGGTTGACCGGCGCCGCGCCACACCTTCGCAGGGCGAGGTGCTGCTGCAGAAGATGCTGGGAATCGAGTTGCGACGGCCTGAGTACCGCACCGGCGCCTCGTTCTTCGAGGAGATCGAGCGCCGTTGGGGGTCGGAAGCAACCGTCAATGTGTGGAGCGACGAAGACAAGGTTCCCACCGCCAAAGAGCTGACAGACCCCGTGGCGTGGGCAGCCAGAACGCTGCTGTAATCAGCCAACACCCAACAGCCAACGTTGCGGTTGCGGCTACTGCTTATTGCCACTGCCTCCAGACCGTGACGTGGAGTTACAAAGTAACTCCCAAGCCGGACGGAGTCCGGCCAGAGTCCAGCCAGGGACTTGGACGTGGAGTTACGAAGTAACTCCCAAGCCGGACGGAGTCCGGCCAGAGTCCAGCCAGGGACTTGGACGTGGAGTTACGAAGTAACTCCCAAGCCGGACGGAGTCCGGCCAGAGTCCAGCCAGGAACTTGGACGTGGAGTTACGAAGTAACTCCCAAGCCGGACGGAGTCCGGCCAGAGTCCAGCCA
>Ga0255047_10001243_pt1 | contig 18974 bp, 19 predicted proteins | sample JV7_2_1_MG_FD_183640 | JGI IMG/M metagenome (GOLD analysis project Ga0255047, IMG submission 183640) | Seawater microbial communities from Jervis Inlet, British Columbia, Canada - JV7_2_1 | ecosystem: Environmental > Aquatic > Marine > Inlet | place: Canada: British Columbia | collected 2016-10-06 | reverse complement strand
CGGATGTAGTACTGAAGACCGTTCTCGAGCACGCCGATTCGGACGGACGCGTCGTTGAGCAGCTTCTCGTTCGAGTCGTCGAGCAACCCCGGCAATTCTGTTCTCGGCGAGCTGAGCTCAAGCGAAGCGTCGCCGTCGGCCGAGGAGGCCTCGCCGAGCGAAGAACCATCGTCCGGCGATGGCTCGTCGCCGGTCGATTCGTCGCCGGTCGATTCGTCGCCCGCCAGATCGTCGCCCGCCAGATCGTCGCCCGCCAGATCGTCGCCCGCCAGATCGTCGACGGTCTCGGGATCGGAGCTCGTCTTCGAATCGTCTCCACCCGACGAGCAGGCCACCACGAACATGCACAAGACCAGAATCGAACCGATATTCCGCCGCATCCCGACAATGCTAGGCGATGCTGATCGATGGCCATGCCGTTCGACTTGCTGCCGATGCCCCAGGCAATCGGGCGCTGATCGTCGTCGCCACGGCCTATCAGACCGGACACACCCGGCGAACGGTCAACCGGCGCCAGCCGTTGATCATGCGATTGCGACAGGCTGTTGAGCACCGGAGAAGGCCGCCAGATGACGCGAAAGTACCGACCGCGACGCGCTCGGCCATCGCGATCACAGCCGCCTTGTCGGCAGGCCCGAGGAAATCGCCGGCGTGGCCTGCTTGCCCAGCTCGCAGACGGGGGCTTCGGGTCGGTCATCACCGGCGACGGTGGCAGCGCCTCGTGATAGGAGAGCCGAGTAGTCGCACCGAGGCTCCAATAGCGGCACAATGTCGGTCATGTCGCTCCCGCCGCCTGTAGCGATGCCACTGCGGATCGTCGGTCTCACCAAGTGGTTCGACGACACGCTCGCCCTCGACGCCCTCACCCTCGACGTGCCGGCCGGAAGCTGTTTCGGTCTTGTTGGCCCGAACGGCAGCGGCAAGTCGACCACCCTGCGGTCTGTGATCGGGCTGGTGCGTCCCGACCACGGAACGATCCAGGTTTGCGGGCACGACATCGCCAGCGAGCTGCAAGCAGCACGTTCGAAGATCGGCGTCGTACTCGATCCGCTGCAGTTGTTCGAACGTCTGAGCGCCACCGAGTTCCTGACCACGATGGGCGAATTGCGACAGCTCGACCCCCATCTCGTGGCCGAGCGCAGCGAGCAACTGTTTGCCACGCTTCATCTGACCGAAGACGCCGACCGGCAGATCGCCGGCTACAGCCATGGCATGCGAAAGAAGACGGCATTGGCGGCTGCCGTTCTACACCGGCCTCGCTTGTTGCTGCTCGACGAGCCGTTCGAGGGCGTCGACCCGATCTCGGCTAGGACGATTCGTTCGATGCTCGACCGATTCCGCGCCGGAGGCGGCACCGTCGTGTTCTCGAGCCACGTTATGGACATCGTCGAGCGGCTATGCGACTTCGTCGCCGTGATCCACCAGGGTCACGTCGTCGCCAGCGGCCGTACCGAGGCGCTACGAAACGGCCGCCGGCTGGAGGACGCGTTCATCGACGTTGTAGGAACTTCGGTGGCGGACGATGAGGCGCTCACCTGGTTGGGCTGATGGCCAACCACCTCGGGGTCGCGGGTGCCTTCGTGCGGCTTCGGTGGCGACTGCTGCGCGGTGCAATCCGACACGGCGGCACCGAGCAGGTCGGAGCGATCGTGTCGACGGTGGCCGCCGCACTCGTCGGCTTGGGAGGCGGTACCGCGATTCTGATCGCCGGAACGACCGTCGACCGGCCGCAGGAACTGGCCGTGATCTTCTGCACCATGCTGGCGATCATCATCACGGGGTTCGGCATCGTGTCCGGGATCACCCAGCCGATCGACCCGCGGGTGATCGCTGCCGAACCGCTCTCGGATCGTCAGCGAGCGATCGGGTTGCTCACGTCGTCGGCGCTCGGTCCACCCGGGCTGTCGGCGATCGCACTCGGCGCCGGGTTGGCGACGGGCATGGTCCGTCAGATCGACGGGATCCCGATCATCGCCGTCGGCGTCGGCTCGTGGCTGCTATCCCTGTTGCTCGTGGCGCGCACCGCTACCAACCTGCTGGCGCTGCTCGTAAGTCGCTTCCCACGCACCGGCCAGATCGTCGTCGGCGCCGCAGGTCTCGTGTTCTACGGCCTGTTCCAGTTCATGCCGGCTCTATTGCGTGGCCTCAGCGACGCCGAACGAACGCGGCTCGCTCGGGTGATGAGCTGGAGTCCTCCGGGGCAGATCGGCAGAGCGATCGGTGCCGACGGCGACTCGACCGCGCGGTCGTTGGTTCACCTGCTGCTCGGCACCGCCTGGATCCCATTGCTGATCATCGCCTTCGCTTGGTCAGCCCGCCGTCTGACCCGCTCCGTCCGCCTCGCAGGAGGTCTCGACACCGGCGACGCCGAAGCATCATGGATCGGGCGCCTCGTCCGCCGGGCGTGTGGCCAAGGGCAGAGCGCATCGATCGCCTGGCGAAGCCTGCTCACGCGGTTTCGTACTCCGCGCACTGCTCTCGAAACGTTCGCCGGGGCCGGCGTGGGCTTGGCCGCCGTTTTGGTACCGACGCTATTGCGCGACAGCCCGGGAAGCGGCGCCGTGTTGGTCGGCGGGGCCGTTCAACTGGCCGTGCTGTTCATGTCCGGCAATAGCTTTGGCTCCGATGGGCCGGCGCTCACCCACGAGTTGCTCGCTGGCGCCGGCGCCGCCACCCTGGCGGGCGGCAAGGCACGCAGTATCGCGATCGTGGCCTCTCCACTCGCCGTGCTCGGACCATTCCTGGCGGCCGCGATCACCGATGAGTGGAGGTATCTGGTCGCCGGGTTCGGTGTCGGGATCGGAGGTCTACTGGCCGGAACCGGCGCCGCAGTGGTGCAGTCAGCGCTCGTGCCGATCGCAGTCCCAGAGTCCGAGAATCCGTTCGCCAGCGGCGAGTCCGGCAAGGGCATCGTGGCGGCGTTGCTGTTGGGCGTCGTACTCGCTGGCCTCGCGGTCGCCACGATTCCGGTAGCACTCGCGCTGTTTTGGGCGACCGACCGTGGGCGCGTCAATCTGGTCACAGTCTTCGCGGCGTTGACGATCGTGGTCGGCTGGGCCGTGATGCGGCTCGGTATCGAGATTGCAACGCGACGCCTGAGCGGCCGCGACCCGGAATTCATCACTGCGGTCACGCCGACACGCTGAACTGCCTCAACCGACAAACCCGGTCGAGAGCGCCCCGAGAGCTACCCTTCATAATGTGCAAGTTCTCGTCCCGATCCTGATCGTGATCGTGATCGCCGTGGCGGTGTCGATCGGGATCGTGATGCGTCGGCGCTCAGCGCGGCCGTCAGCGGCACCCTCACCGGATCGGGCGTACAGTCCGCCCGCCGCTGAGTCGCCACCGATGACCGACCTCGAATCGGCGCTGGCGCAGGTGATCGATAGCGCCGGTCGCCCTATCCGTGACCGGATCGACGCCGAGTCCGACAACGTCGATCACCTGCGGGTGCCCGACGACACGGGCCCATTGCTGCGCAGGGCCCTCGATCACGTGGCCAATCCGGCCGCCGACGCCAATCCGGCCATCGACTCAGGGGTCGATCCCAAAGGTGTTGCCGACACCGGCAACGGCACCGGCGACGACACCGGCAACGGCGGCGACGGCACCACACCCGAGGCATGAGCGTTCTGATCCGACGCCCAACGGGCGATACGCTGCACGAAATGGAACAGGACACGACCCTGGCCGACACAACCGAAGTCGACGAGCATGACGACCAAATCGTCGATGAGCTGTTGATCGAAGAGATCTCGATCGACGGCATGTGCGGCGTCTACTGAGTCGGCCCCGAGACCGTGACCGCCGTCGATGTGCCGCGCGCTCTGCTCGACCGGGCGCTCGCTCTCGATCCGCGCGTGGCGCTCCGCCCCGAGCCGTTCGGTGCTCTGGCGTACCACTACGACACGCGCCGTTTGGTGTTCTTGAAGCACCCTGACGTCGTGTTGGTCGTCAAGGCCCTCGACCGGCACGACTCTGTCGCAGACACACTCGCCGCCTGCGAGATCGCTCCGGACCGCTACCCGGCGTTCGAACGTGCGCTGTCTAGTCTGATCGAGTCGGAGGTGCTCCATGACCGCATTGGTTGAGCGACTAAAGGGTGGGCTCGAGGCCCCGATCTGTCTTACGTGGGAGCTCACCTACGCCTGCAACCTCGAGTGCGTTCACTGCCTCTCGTCGTCGGGCCGGCATGATCCTCGCGAACTCACCACGGACGAGGCCAAGGCCGTACTCGACGAATTGCAGGCGATGCAGGTGTTCTACATCAACATCGGCGGCGGCGAGCCGATGATTCGACGCGATTTCTTCGAGCTCGTCGAGTACTCGGTCTCGAAGGGCATCGGCGTCAAGTTCTCCACCAACGGCGCATTCATCGGCGCCGCCAGAGCGCGCCGGTTGTCCGAGTTGGACTACGTCGATATCCAGATCAGCCTCGACGGCGCCGACGCCGCCACCAATGATGCCGTGCGTGGCAAAGGTACGTACGCGACGGCGATCCGCGCCATGAACCACCTCCGCAACGCCGGCTTCGGTGCTTTCAAGATCTCGGTCGTCGTCACCCGCCACAACGTCGGCCAACTCGATCGGTTCAAGGCGCTCGCCGATTCCTACGGCGCCGAGCTGAGGGTCACACGTCTGCGCCCGTCGGGTCGCGGCACCGACGTCTGGGACGGTCTGCACCCAACCAACCCACAGCAGCGTCAGGTATACCGGTGGCTGCTGGCGCACGGCGAGAACGTGCTCACCGGGGATTCGTTTTTCCATCTCAACGCTCTCGGCGAGGAGAACCTGCCAGGCCTCAACCTGTGCGGCGCCGGCCGCGTCGTGTGCCTGATCGACCCGATCGGAGACGTCTATGCCTGTCCGTTTGTGGTCCAAGACCAGTTCAAGGCCGGCAGCGTGCTCGACGCGGGTGGTTTCAGCCAAGTCTGGAAGCACAGCGAGCTGTTCGGGGACCTGCGCCGCCCACAATCGGTCGGAGCGTGCGCGTCGTGCGGATCGTTCGATCCCTGCCAGGGCGGCTGTATGGCCGCCAAGTTCTTCACCGGCCTGCCGCTCGACGGCGCCGACCCCGAATGTGTCTGGGGCGACGGGGAAATGGCGTTGGCCGGGGTGCCCGCCGGTGCGGCGCCGAAGCCGATGATGGACCATTCCAAGCCGCCGCCCCCGACGCCGGTCTCGTTCGGACGAAAGTAGCTTCGTCAGCGTGTGGACCCTGCTCTTACCGGTCGCCTATCTGATCGGCACATTTCCGAGCGCCTCGCTGGTGGCGCGCGCCAACGGCATCGACATCCGCACGGTCGGGTCTGGCAATCCCGGCGCCTCCAACGTGGCTCGTGTGCTCGGCTGGCGGCGCGGCGTGTGGGTATTCGTGCTCGACGCCGCCAAGGGCGCTCTGGCCGCAGGATTGGGGCTCGTCGCCGACGGGCGTCCCGCCGGGTACTGGCTGGGCGCAGCGGCCGTGATCGGTCACGTGTTCCCCGTATGGCAGCGATTCCGCGGCGGTAAGGGGGTCGCCACCGGGGGTGGCATCTTCGCCGCCCTGTCCCCGATCGTGTTTGTGTCGATCGGGGCGCTCTGGTTCGTGCTGTCCAGGTTCACCAAGAAGGCGTCCGTGGCATCGATCGTCACGGTCTCGTTGCTCCCCGTCGGAGTCGGACTGCGTCAAAATCGAGCGTGGGAGGTCTTCGCCACGGCAGGTATCTGCGCGCTCGTAATGATTCGCCATCTCGGCAACATCAAGCGCCTGGCCACGCGCAAGGAAAACGCCCTCAGCTGACGATCTCGAGCAGCGGCGTCAAATCGAGGGTGTCGAGCGACGGCAGATGTACGTCGACTGCGTCGTGCAACAGGTATTGCCAAAAGTCGTAGCGAAAGAAGTGCCGGCCCTCCCTGATCACATAGTTGAGCAAGAAGAAGCGGTAGGCCTCTTTCAGAAACAAGACCTCGTGCTCGGCGAGTGGGAAGACCTCGTGATAGGCCTGCAGAAACCGCCGAAACCGAGGTTCGAGCAGTGTGTGTGACCCATATGTGAACGAGCTGCGGTCACCGGTCCGCGACGACACCCGCGAAAGAAAGTAGAAGTCGAGCAGGCGTGACTCGATCCGGAACCAGTCATAGTCCCAGCGGCTGAACAACCGGAACGAACCGGGATCGGCCGGGTCGGGCTCGATCGAGAAGTTGCCGAGATTCCAGTCGATCAGGATCGGGATCTTCTGCCAATAGTCGTACCCCGACTCGTGAACCGCCATCAGGAACCGGTGCGTTTGCCGGCGCACGAGATCGAGGCGGCTCTGGTCCAGGCCGAACTGTTCGCCGGCGCTGCGTGACGCCAGCATCTCGAACAGATTGACGGCGTCGCTCTTGGCGGTTTTCGAGGGTGGCGGGATCAGCCTCGTAACGGCTGCACAGGCACGATGGAACTTGGCCAACTCGCGGCCGAGATTCGCAACCTCGGAGTCGCTCAAAACCTTGGGTAGCCGGTCACGGTGAGCGACTTCCTCGTAGAACACCGCCCACATCTCGCCGTCGTACCACAGGTAGGGCTCGTCATTAGATGTGAGCACGCTGGCCATGAAGTTCTCGTATGGCCCACCGTGCAACAGATGGGTCGCACGATGTAGACGGTCGTGATCTTCGGCGAACAAGAAGAATGAGCCATAGTTCGACGACTTGGCGATCACCCTCGACCCGTCGTCGAGGTGGAGGCGGAACACCCGATTGGTCGACACCATCGCGCTCAGCTCCTCGACGCGCGAGATCGTTCGCGGGTCGCCATAGTCACCCCAGGCCGCTTCGATCACCTTGCGATGCCGGGCATCGGTCGCGTCCACGACGAGAGCCTGCCATACCGGCCGACACCGTGGACACTCCCGCCAGAGGGTCGATCACGTTGCCGGGAGATCGACGGCGGGTGTGCCGGCGCCCCGAGGTTGGTGGTGCTCGCCCTGACGAGTCCGCACGAGCACGAATACCATCCGTTGGCATCTTCGCTGCGGCTGTTCGGTCGCCGCCGGCTCGGTTCAGCGTGCGCCCGCTGGGAAAGCGCTGTAGGTCGAGCGCCTAGTGTCGCGGCACATGGAAATGCACTGGGCAACCGCGTGGGAATCAATCGCCGACGCCATCCCCGACGCCCCGGCGGTCACCAACGGTGATCTCACCCGGACCTGGGCCGAGTTCGACGACCGCGCAGCACGGGTCGCGGCCGCTTTCGTTGCCGCCGGTTTGGGGACGGACTCAAAGATCGGTCTGTACCTGTACAACGGCAACGAGTACCTCGAGGCCCAGTACGCGGCGTTCAAGACGCGCGGCGTGCCGGTCAACGTCAACTACCGCTACCTCGACGACGAGCTGTGGTACCTGCTCGACAACTCCGATGCCGAGGCGCTGGTGTACCACAGCTCGCTCTCGGATCGCGTCGAACGGGTCGCTAGCCGACTGCCCAAGTTGAAGTTCTTGGTCGAGGTCGACGACGGTGGCGATCACCACGTCGACGGCGCCGTCTCATACGACGACGTGATCGCAGGCAACGCCCCGATGCCGCGAATCGAACGTTCCGAGGACGACATCTACATGCTCTACACCGGCGGCACCACCGGTATGCCCAAGGGCGTGATGTACGACATAGGCCTGTTCACCGGTTTCTTCAGCCAACTCGCATTTGATTCGATGGGGATTCCGGTCCCCGATGGCGCCGCCGAACTTGCCCCTCTGGTTGCTCACATGCACAGCCAAGGGACGGCGACCGTGTCGATTACCGGTGCACCGTTGATGCACGGAACCGGCCTGTGGCTGGGCGCCATGATGCATCACCTCGCCGGCGGGCATGTGATCACGCTGACCGGCCGCAGCCTTGACGCCGACGAACTCCTGGCGACGATGCAGCGCCACGGAGTGACACACAACACGATCGTCGGCGACTCGTTCTCGAAACCGATCATCAGCGCTCTGCGAGCAGCGATCGAGCGGGGCGAACCGTACGACACCTCAGCGCTCAAGATGATGGTCTCGTCGGGAGTGATGTGGACCACCGAGGTCAAGGAGCAATTGCTCGACCTGATTCCACAGGTCGTATTGCTCGACGCGATCGGATCCAGCGAAGGATCGATGGGAAATCAGGTCACGATGCGCGGCGTCAAATCCGAGACGGCGAAGTTCGCCGCCAACCCCGCTACAAGGGTGTTCAGGGAGGACGACACCGAAGTCGTGCCCGGTTCGGGAGAGATCGGAATGGTAGCCGCCGCCGGCTTGGTGCCGTTGGGCTACTTCAAGGACCCTGAGAGATCGGCCCGCACGTTCCGCACGATCAACGGCGTGCGTTACTCATTCCCCGGCGACCTCGCCCAGCTCGACGCGGACGGCAACCTGATCCTGCTCGGTCGTGGCAGCCAGGTCATCAACTCCGGCGGAGAGAAGATCTACCCCGAAGAGGTCGAAGAAGCCGTCAAACGCGTCGACGGTGTCGTCGATTGCCTGGTGGTCGGCATCGACGACGAGAGGTTCGGCCAGGCGGTCACGGCTGTGGCTTCGCTGGCGCCCGAGGCGTCGGTCAGCGAAGCCGATGCGATCGGCTCGGTCAAGACCCAACTGGCCGGATTCAAGGCCCCCAAGCGGGTCGTGTGGGTTGACGAGGTGCCCCGATCCCCGAACGGCAAGGCCGACTACAAGGCGGCCAGGCAGCTCGCGATCGACGGCTTGGACAGCTGACCGTCGGGCGACCCGGCTCCGGCATCATTGCGTCGCCTCAAGCGAAGACGGCACCCGATGCAGCTTCCGCGCGATCACCGCCTGTACATGTCAGTCGGCGCCGCGGAAGCGCCGCAGGCGCAGCGAGTTCGTCACGACGAACACGCTCGAGAAGGCCATCGCCGCCCCCGCAATCGCCGGTGACAGCCGACCCGACATCGCCAATGGAATCGCCAGCACGTTGTAGGCAAACGCCCAGAACAGGTTGCCCTTGATCGTGCCGAGCGTGCGCCGCGACAACCGGATCGCATCGGCGGCCGAGTTGAGATCGTTGCGTACCAGCGTGAGATCGCTGGCTTCGATCGCCACATCGGTGCCACTGCCCATCGCGATCCCGAGATCGGCAGCGGCCAGCGCTGCTGCGTCATTGACGCCGTCGCCGACCATCGCGACGACCTTTCCGGCCGACTGTAGATCGGTGATCACGGCGACCTTGTCGGCCGGCATCACCTCGGCGATCACCCGCGTGATCCCGACCTCTGCTGCGATGAAATCCGCTGTCGTACGGTTGTCTCCCGTCAGCAGAACAGGCTCGAGACCAAGCTCGCGGAATCGCCTGAGCGCGGCTGCGCTGGTCGGCTTGACGGTATCGCTGACGGCGAGGTGCCCGAGCACGGTGCGATCGGGGCGCCGCAGTTCGACCAACGTCTCGCCCGGACCGATCTCGACGTCGCCTGTCGGACGTCCGACCTGCAGGGCTACGTCACCGACTACCCCCTCGACACCAGCCCCTGGGCGACTCACGAACTCTGTCACGGTTGCAAGCGTTCCGAACCTTGCGACTGCCGCCGCCGCGATCGCCTTGGCAATCGGGTGCTCACTCCCCGACTCGAGCGCACCGGCCAGGCGCAATAACTCGTCCGGGTCGACGTCGGTGGCTGGGCGCACCGCGACCAACGCCATCGTGCCCGTCGTCACCGTGCCGGTCTTGTCGAGCACGATCGTGTCGACCCGGCGGGTGCTCTCGAGCACCTCCGGACCCTTGATCAGAATCCCGAGCTGGGCACCGCGCCCGGTTCCGACCAGCAGCGCGGTCGGAGTGGCAAGTCCGAGAGCACACGGGCAGGCGATGATCAGTACGGCCACGGCGGCGCTGAACGAACGCTCGGTCTCGCCCGTGCGGACCAACCACAGAGTCAATGTCACCACGGCGAGGCCGATCACGATCGGCACGAACACGGCGGCGACTCGGTCGGCGAGGCGCTGCACGGGGGCCTTGCCCGATTGGGCGTCTTCGACCAGACGGGCCATCGTCGCCAACTGAGTGTCGGCGCCGACCCGGACCGCCTCGACGACGAGGCGTCCGTGCTCGTTGACTGTCGCCCCGATCACAGGATCGCCTTCGCCGACCTCGACGGGAACACTCTCGCCGGTCACAAGCGACTGGTCGACCGCCGAGGCTCCCGCCACGACACGACCATCGGTGCCGATCTTCTCGCCGGGTCGCACGACGAACCGGTCGCCGACGCGCAGCTGCTCGACCGGCACCCGACGTTCGCTGCCATCGGCTTCGAGCACTGCGACATCCTTGGCGCCGAGGTCGAGCAGTGCCCGCAGCGCATCGCCCGCCCGCCGCTTGGCCCTGGCCTCGAAGTACCGGCCGGCGAGGATGAACGCCACGACCGTCGAGGCCACCTCTAGATAGATGTGATGACCGCCGTTCGCTGGGCCGACGTCGAGCGACATCGACATCTCCATCCCGATCTCACCGGCGGAGGTGAACAACAGTGCCCACAGCGACCACAGATACGCAGCGGTGACACCGACGGAGATCAGCGTGTCCATCGTGGTCTGACGGTGGCGCAGGTTGAGGACCATCGCCCGATGGAACGGCCACGCAGCCCAGCTGGCAACCGGGGTGGCCAAGACGAGCGCCACCCACTGCCAACCGTCAAATTGGAGGGCGGGGATCATCGAGAGCAACAGCACCGGGAGGCCCAGCGCCACGGCCACGATCAGCCGCTTGCGAAGGATCTCCACGCGATCAGGCCGCTCGTGATCGGGCGACGGCAACTGGGCGCCGTAGCCGGTCGCTTCGATCGTGGCGATCACGTCGGTCAGTTCGATCGAGTCATCCCGGATCCGAACCCGCGCCTTTTCGGTCGCATAGTTCACAGCCGCGCTGACGCCGTCGACCTTGTTGAGCTTGCGCTCGATTCGTGAGGCGCACGCCGCACACGTCATCCCGGTGACGTCGAGGTCGAGGTAATCGATACTCGAGTTGGTAGTTGTGCCTGGCACAACTACCAACTCAGGTGACGTCGAAGCCGGCTTCATCGATGGCCGCCACGATCGCCGCGCGGTCGAGGCCGGTTCCGGCCACGACGACGTCCTTGGTGTCGAGATCGACATCGACGCCGGCGACGCCGGCGACGCCGCCGACCTCCTTCTTGACCGAGGCCTCGCAATGGCCACACGTCATTGCGGGAACAGAGAAGGTGAGGGTTTCGGACATGATGACTCCTTGTTTGGACTCGGCGTTAGGACTTGACGAGACGCTCGATCGCGCGGCTCGCCTCGGTGATGATTCGATCGCTCTCTACCGCATCATCAGATTGCACGGCATGGGTGACGCAGTGGCGGAGATGGTCGTCGAGTAACCGCACCGCAACACTTTGCAAGGCACGCGTTGCCGCTGACACCTGGGTCAGCACATCGATGCAATAGATGTCGTCGTCGACCATCCGTTGCAGCCCGCGAATCTGCCCCTCGACCCGCTTCAGACGAGCGAGCACCGCCGCCTTGTCGTCGTGGTACCCGGGGTTAGCCATACTCATACCCTACCGGGGTATTCCGATCAGCGCTAGGGCCGATCGTCCCGGCGCCGGTCAGACGAGCAGTTTCTCGGCGAGGAACTCGAGTACGCGCTCGACACCTGCATCGTCGCGCTGCTCGGTCAGCACCGAATGATCACGTTTGGATCGGCTGGGCAGCTCGATCGCGATGAAGGCGTCACCAAGTTCTTGGCGCAGGGTGTCGAACCGGGTTCCGACGACCTTGTCCTCGGTGAAGCGCAGGCCCAACACCTCGCAACCGTCGGCGGCACGTTGGATCACCGCCGCTTGATCGTCGGGCGACAGCCCCAGATTCCCACCGGCATCGCCCTTGCCACGGGCGATCGGGAACGAAGGCTGCGATAACACCGGCGCAACCATGACGTCGTCGACCATCATCGAGAGCGCAAAGCCGCCGCTGAAGCACATCCCGACCGCACCGACACCGGGGTCACCGAGTTCGAGGTGGATTGCGCGCGCCAGCGCCCGCAACCAGGACGTGACCGGCGAAGTGCGATTGAGCGCCCACGATGTGAACTCCTTGGAGATACAGACCTTGGCGAGGCTGTTCATGATGTACGGCAAGCTGACGTCCTTGCCAGGGGTACCGACGAGATCGGGCATTACCACCGTGAAACCGCGTGCGACGACCATTTCAGCGAACTCAGCCACCTTGGGTGTGATCCCCGGAATTTCATGGATCACGATCACGCCGGGGCCGCTCCCCTTGCGATAGGTCTCGTGACTGAAACCGGCCGCAGAGAACGACGAGCGCTCCCAACTCCCGAGCAGGTCGCTCATCGCAGTCTCCTCATCGCAGTCTCCTCATTGCAGACTCCTCAGGGCATCGAGCGCCTTGGCTGCGAGATCTTCGGTTCCGGTTCGGAACAAGTCGAGCATCTCTGGGTCGACCTCGGCACCCATCGCACCGTGCAGGTGTCGGGCGTACACACCCTCGCTGATAACCGCCAGGCGCCACGATGAGAACGCCACGTAGTAATCGATCAGCGATACGTCGCGCCCCGTCCGGCCGGCGTACCGATCGACCACCTCGGCGAATGACATGAACCCTGGGGCACTGCTGGGATCATTGTGGCGACCCTCGCCATCGGCCGCCACCCAGTACACGCCGAGGTACCCGAGATCGGCGAGCGGATCGCCCAGCGTGCAGAGCTCCCAGTCGAGCACGGCGACGATCCGGCCGTGCTCGACATCGGTGATGCAGTTCCCGAACCTGTAGTCGCCGTGGGCGATCGACACGCCATGTTGAACCGGCACGTTGGCGGCCAAGTGGTCGGCGACCTCGTCGATCGCCGGCAGTTCACGGGTCTTCGAGTTTGCCCACTGTGTCGACCAGCGCTTGATCTGGCGCTCGACGTATCCTTCGCGTCGGGCGAGGTCACCGAGCCCGATCGCATCGACGTCGGCATCGTGCAGGTCGGCGAGCACGTCGACCAGGTGCTCGCACGTTTGACGCCGCAGTTCGGGAGCGAGAGTTTCGGCTCGCTCAGGACTGTCGAGCACCACGCCAGGCACGTATTGCATCACATAGAACGGTGCGTCGTTGACAGATTCGTCGATGCACAGCCCGAGCGTGGCCGGCACCGGCACGCCGGTCAGAGCGACGGCCGAGATGATCCGGTGCTCGCGTGCCATGTCGTGGGCGGTGGCCAACACATCGCCGATCGGCGGACGCCGCAGCACGAATTGTCGATCGGCCGCATCGCTGACGAGATAGGTCAGGTTCGAGCGACCGCCGACGATCAGATCGAACCGGAACGGCGCAACGGCGCCCTCGATGTTGGCCGAAAGCCAGGCGGTGACTCGGTCGCGATCGATGCCCTGCACAGAGTGGACCGTAGTGCTACGGCGGATCGAACCGGAACGGCGAAACGTCGGTGCGCGGGACTGGGCCTCAGCCGGGACGGGCCACAACGGTGACCTTGCCCCAGCTGACTTTCCCGATCTTGACGACCGTGCCCGAGTTGGGGGCGTGGATCAGCTGTCCACCGCCGAGATAGATGCCGACATGGCTGATCGGCGAATAGTAGAAAATCAGGTCGCCGGGTTGAGCCGCGGCGGGCGGCACACGTGGGATAGCCGCAGCCTGAGCACGCGAGTTGCGGGGCAGATATACACCGGCCTTCCCCCACGCGTAGTGGGTCAGACCCGAACAGTCGAACGACACGCCGGGATTCGAAGTTGCGTAGCGATATGGCACCCCGAGCTGACCCTGAGCGGCCTGGATCGCGATCCCCGCCCGGCCCGAAACCGAAGGAATATTGATGGCCGGTGCCGGTGCCGGAGCCGGTGCCGGAGCCGGACCCGGAGCCGGAGCCGGAGCCGGTGTGCTGTCGCCGTCAGTGCCGGTCGTGCCACCGGCTGGATTACCGCCGGTTGGATTGCCGCTGGTCGCGGCGCCGCCGGTCGTGCCGCCACCACCAGCGTTTGCAGAGGCACTCGCGACAGCCTGCTGGGAAGCCGCGTATTCGGCCTGCAGCTTTGCAAAGGCGGCCGCCGCCCGTCTCTGCTCTTCCTCTTCGATCAGAGCGCCGAGCCGAGTCTGTTCTATGTCGCGGCGCTGTGTGTACTCGGCGGTCAGCGATTCGGTCTGCTCTTGCTTCTCATTTATCGTGCGGGTGAGGGCTTCGGACTGTGCTCGCTTTGACTCGAGGTCCTTGCGCTCGGCGTCGAGATCACCGATCAATTCGTCGAGATCGTCGGTGGTGCTGGTGCCGACGCTGAGGGCGACCCTGCTGTACTGGTCGCGGCGCAAGCCGTCGCCGTATTGGTCGGCGTTCGAGAACAATGGACCCAGCACGTCGGCGCCGTTTCCGGTGAAGGCCCGAATCGCCACCTCGGCAAGATCCCCACGCAGCGAGTTGAGCTCGGCCTGCTTGTCGGCGACACGCTGCTCAGAAGCGACGATCTCGATATCGAGCTGGTTCTTGGTGTCGACCGCTTCTGCATAATCCTCGGCGAGCACGTCGGCCTGCGAGTGCAGCCGATCGAGTTCGTCGACAATCCGCTCGACCTCGCGACGCTGATCTGAGACCGTGGCCGCAACGGCCTCGGGAAACATGGCCGGCAGGGTCATCGTGAGCGCTGAGGCGACGAGCACGACCCGTCCGAGACGAGCGGGAGAAGGCAACTTCATAGGACGAGTCGAAAGTGTATCGAATATTACGAACGCGTTGCGATCGGGGTCCAATTGTTTCGTTTCGCAGCAGGCGTCCCGAAATTTTCCGAGATCAGCAGGCCTTTCCCACTCGCTACTCCCACTCGATCGTGCCAGGCGGCTTGGACGTGATGTCGTAGGCCACGCGGTTGATGCCGGGCACCTCGCTGATGATCCGCTGCGACATCTTCTCGAGTAGGTCGTACGGCAGCCGCGCCCAGTCGGCGGTCATCGCGTCGTCGCTGGTGACGGCGCGGATGATGATCGGGTGGCCGTAGGTGCGCTCATCGCCCATCACTCCCACCGAACGGATGTCGGGCAACACGGCGAATGCTTGCCAGATCTCACGTTCGAGGCCGGCCGATGCGATCTCCTCACGGACGATTGCATCGGCTTCTTGCAGCGTCGCGACCTTGTCGGGGGTGACCTCGCCGATGATCCGCACACCCAGCCCAGGACCCGGGAACGGCTGGCGCCACACCATCTCGTCGGGCAGGCCCAGCTCGATGCCGAGCGCCCGGACCTCATCCTTGAAAAGGTCGCGGAGCGGCTCGATCAGCTCGAGTGTCATGTCTTCGGGCAACCCGCCGACGTTGTGGTGACTCTTGATGACATCGGCGGTGCCGTCGGCACCGCCGCTCTCGATCAGGTCGGGGTACAGCGTGCCCTGCACCAGGAACGCCGCCTCGGTCAGTCCGCCGGTGTTCTCCTCGAAGATCCGGATGAACTGCTCGCCGATGATCTTGCGCTTCGTCTCGGGCTCGGTCACGCCCGCCAGCGCCTCGAAGTAGCGGTCGCCGGCACTGACGTGGATCAACTCGAGGTTCATGTTGCGTCCGTAGGTCTCGACGATCTGAGCGCTCTCGTCCTTGCGCATCAGTCCGGTGTCGACATAAATGCAGGTCAGTTGGTGACCGATCGCCTTGTGCACGAGGGCGGCGGCAACCGACGAATCGACGCCACCAGAGAGCGCACAAATCGCCCGCTGGTCGCCGACCAGGGCGCGGATCTTGGCCACCTGACGATCGACGACCGACGCCATCCGCCAACTCGCGTCGCAATCGGCCAGATCGTGCAGAAACGTGCGCATCAACGCCATGCCGTGAGGCGAATGCACGACCTCTGGATGGAACTGCACACCCCAGATTCGGCCTTCGTCGTTCTCGAACACGGCAACCGGGGCGTCCTTGGTCGACGCCGTGGCCCGGAAACCAGGCGGTGGCTCGGTGATCGCGTCGTAGTGGCTCATCCACACGTCGTGTTCGTCGGGAACGTCGGTGTGCAACAGCGACGACTCGGCGGTGCGCATCAGTTGCGCTCGACCGTATTCGCCTGCCATGCCGCGCCCGACCGTGCCACCGAGTTGGGCCGCGATCAGCTGCGCCCCGTAGCAGATGCCGAGGATCGGAACGCCGAGTTCGTAGATCGCCGGATCGAGCCGCGGCGTGCCCTCGATGTTCACGCTGGCCGGGCCACCCGACAGGATGATCGCCGACGGCCGCTTGGCGGCTACCTCGGCAGCGGTGATGCCGTGCTTGACGATCTCGGAAAACACATGCAGCTCACGAACCCGGCGAGCGATCAGCTGGGCGTACTGGGCGCCGAAGTCGACAACCAGCACGGTGTCGCGGTGGGCTTCGCCGTCGACGTGGCCGGCCGAGCCGTGACCGTACGAAGCGTCTGAATGTGAGCTGTCAGGGTTCAAGCCCTCGATGGTAGACAGTCGCGGTGCTGATGCGCGTTTTGGTTCTCACCGTCGCCGTGTTGATCGTCGCGCCGCGGGCCGACGTGTCCGCCGACGGCGGGCCCAGGGCGGCTGTCGACGTGGCGGCCCTCGCAGCCACGTCGCCGGACGACACCACACCGACGGCGGTCACGATCAACGAGTTCTTCCCGGAGGATCGTTCGCTCGGCGACTGCATCAGCTCACTGCCAAGACCGGATTGCGGCAGCGATGCGCGCGGCGGCTGGCGACAGACACTGGTGTTCGTAGCGATCCTGGCGGGATTGGCGTTCATCGCATGGCGGATCGTCGCCCAGTCGAGAAAGGCAGGGCCGTGACGCCCGACGAGTTCCGCCGCAATGGCCACGAGATGATCGACCTGATCGCCCACTATCTCGAGTCGATCGAGGATCGGCGAATCGTGCCTGAGATCGAGCCTGGCGACGTGAGAGCGATGTTGCCCGAGCATCCCCCGAGCGAACCTGAGGCGTGGGACGCCGTGATCGCCGACGTCGATCGTGTCGTGCTGCCCGGTATCACACATTGGCAGCACCCGAACTGGTTCGCGTACTTTCCCGCCAACACCACCTACGCTTCGATCCTCGGCGAGCTGTTGTCGGCTGGGCTGGGCATCCAGGGCATGAGCTGGGTCACCTCGCCGGCGTGCACAGAGATCGAAACCCTGATGCTCGACTGGATGCAGGAGCTGATGGGGCTGCCCGAGCAGTTCCGATCGACCAGCGAACACGGCGGCGGCGTGATCCAGGGTTCAGCTAGCGAGGCGGTGCTGGTCGCCATCCTGGCTGCTCGCTGGCGCGCTACCGCAGGCGCCGTTAACGCTGACGGCGACACGGCCAAGCTCACCGCGTACTGCACCTCGCAAGCCCATTCGTCGATCGAGAAAGGCCTGCGTATCGCAGGTATCGGTACGGATCGTACCCGCATCGTCGATCACGACGAAGGGTTCGAGATGCGCCCACAGGCATTGGCTCGCGCGATCTCGGCCGATCTTGACGCCGGTCTGATTCCGTTCTTCGTCTGCACCACCCATGGCACTACATCGTCGATGGCGTTCGACCCCACCGATCACGTTGCCGAGATCTGCGCCGCCAACGACGTGTGGCTGCACGTCGATGGGGCGATGTGCGGGGTCGCCGCCCTCGCGCCCGAGTATCGCTGGGTGAATGACGGGATCGATCGCTCCGACAGCTACGCCACCAACCCGCACAAGTGGATGGGCGTCAATTTCGACTGCACGCTGATGTGGACCGCCGACCGCTCGGCACTGCTCGGCGCGCTCAGCATCCTGCCGGAATACCTTCGCTCTGCCGCCGCCGAGTCGGGCGCCGCGATCGACTACCGCGACTGGCAGATTCCGCTCGGGCGTCGGTTCCGGGCGCTCAAGTTGTGGTTCACGATTCGACTCGACGGCATCGCATCGGTGCAGGAACGGATTCGCCGTGACGTCGCACTGACCCAAGAATTGGCAGCCGAGATTGCGGCCGATGCCCGGTTCGAGATCGTGGCCCCACACCCGCTCAATCTCGTCTGTCTCCGTGTCGTCGGCGACGATTCGCTGACCGAGCAGCTGATCGACCGAATCAACGCCGCCGGCCAGGCGCACGTGACCCGAACCACGCTCGACGGACGAACGGTGATGCGTGTCTCGATCGGAGCCCGAACCACCGAACGCCGACACGTCGAGGCGCTGTGGCAGACGATCAGCGCGACCTGAGAACGTCGGTCAGGCGAGCACCAGCGTGCGGTTGAGCAGGTCGACGAGTATGTGGGCGGTAGCGCCCCACACGGTTTCGTCGTCGAGCTCAAAGAAGTGCAGCAGCCGATGCGTTCCGTCGAAGCCCCACATCTCGGAGCGGTAAGTGTCCGGCCGAGTGAACTCGGCGAGCGGCACCCACATCACCCGATCGACCTCCATCGTCTCGGCTTGCAGCGAGAGGCGCTCGGGGACCGTGGCGACCTTCGGAACGATGTAGCTGCGGCTGACGACCGTGTTCAGGTGTTCGAGTTCGCCATGCACGCTGACCTGGCCCGGATCGAGCCCGACCTCCTCGTGCGCCTCGCGCAGGGCCGCATCGACGGGAGTTTCGCCGGGGTCGAGGCGGCCACCGGGGAAACTGACCTCGCCACGATGGTGGCGCAACTCCCACGAGCGACGTGTGAGCAGTACTTCTGGTCCTTGGGGTCCATCGGTGAGGGCGATCAGTACCGCCGACGGCTTGGCATTCGGGAAGGCCGGCAGTAAGGGCCGATCGTGCTCGGGCACGGCCGCCAGTACCTCGGTCATCGACGCCGCCGCACCGAGCGACCAAGGCGCTTCGGGGCCAGGTGTCCACCGATCGGGGCGGGGAACAACCTGTTGGCCCCCCGCTCGGCGCCCGGGTGTGGCGCTCACGTCAGTTGGTCGGCTCCGATGGGGCCCAGCCGCTCTCGATCAGTTCGGCCAGCACAGAGGGCAGCCCGGCGGTCTTGAGGTTCGCCAGCACCTTGCCGGGCTGCTGCTCGCCGCGCTCGAATTCCTCCCAGGCATTGA
>Ga0255047_10001242_pt1 | contig 18991 bp, 31 predicted proteins | sample JV7_2_1_MG_FD_183640 | JGI IMG/M metagenome (GOLD analysis project Ga0255047, IMG submission 183640) | Seawater microbial communities from Jervis Inlet, British Columbia, Canada - JV7_2_1 | ecosystem: Environmental > Aquatic > Marine > Inlet | place: Canada: British Columbia | collected 2016-10-06 | reverse complement strand
TAACTGCAGCTGTAAGGGATGCTGTTGAAAATAAAGTACCGTCATCCCCAAGTTGTGTTTGGATTATTGTAATTTGCTCTGTTAGGGTTAGTGCCATTGTTAAATTCCTTAAAATCTCTGGTGTTAAGTTTTGTTGTCATAATAATATCTTTATAATAATTGCAGGCTCAGATCCGGAAGGGAATCTGAGCCGATTAATTAAAAGGCTGCTTCGCCTTTGGTGACTTTACGCAATACCAAACCGATAACGGATAGGATAACTACTGCGTATTCCATGAATGAAGCCGGCAATTCAACGCCGGAAACACCGAGCATCTTTGCAACTTCATTGATAAGGAATAAACCGAAAACAATATATGTTTTCTTTCCTGCTAGCCATTCGGACATAAAAACTCCTTTTGATAAATCCCAGCGGGTCCCTAACATTGACCCGCTGGGTGGATAACTTGGGTTTATCCTTCTGCAGTTGCTTTTGGTGCATCAGCAGAAGAATTAGCCTTTTTATTTTTGGCCTTTGGTGTGGGTTCTATGATTGGATACAAGATGCGCCCATCTTGTAATCTGATTCTCCAATTGGAGCCGGCATGCGAAACGATAGCGGGTTCTAATGGAGTATTGAAGGAATCGGGTTTTAGCCTGTTTCCTTCAACTTCTTTTGCAATATAGGCTTTAGCGATTGCCATATCTTTATTGGCCATGATTATGCCCGCAGAGTGTAATTAGCGATAGCGTGAAGAATTTCAACTGTGGTTGTGGTGGCTTTATCAAAAGAAACTTCAAGCACAAAGGTTTCATCATTATCTATCCATTCCGGGGTGTCGAGCGATACGGTCATTTGATGTTGGTCAACGGTTATTCGTTCTGCCGCTGAATCGTGGCCGGTATCGTAAGATACGGATGGTGCGCTCATTACTGGTACTGAGCCATCCCCGCCGCGAGTTAGCTTGCGGATAACAGCGCTCACGGCATCACAAGCGGCGGTTAATATCTCAAAATCGATTTCAACCGATTTGAGATAAGCGCCAACATTGGCAACCGAGTTCGAAGGGATCGGGATTGGAACGGTCAATACGGCAACTTCATCTGTAGCATCCGCACCATAAACAATAGTATTGGTAACTGTGCCTGCGGCGATAGCCCATGCCGCGACTGTTCCATACATTACGGTCGGGGGTATTGATTGTGAAAAACTTGTGTTGTGTACGTAGCCCATATGGTTTGATCTCCTTTTGGGTTTGCTGGTCAGGCTCTTTAGAGCCGGCCTGCGAAAGATGGGTACTCCCCGCCCTAGCTGTGCCAGGGCGGGGGTGATTGTGACTTTAGGTCTATGCTATACGTTAGATTTGTGCATAGGCCGATAGTTGGAAACTCCAACATTCAAGAACTGACGAACCTTTAATCGAGATTCGTCATTCATAAACATGGCCGGGTCATTCTCTCGACCGGCTAAGATGATTTGCGGCATTACGCCGAACATCTCACCGATCATAACGCCGGGTATTACATTCGGGTCAATCAGTGCCGCCCAATTGTCAGCGTCTGTCCATTCAGGGACGGTAACAGGGTCAACCTTACCGCCATAAGTTGGGCCTCCGGAAGTGGCAACTGATTCAACATCATTTGCCCAGCGTGGTCTGAATAGTGCTTCTGCTTGGCCGGTCAATGCTCGTGGTACTAAGCAGATCGAAGGGTCAACGGCTTGTTTCTTGCCAGTTGCGAGATAACTCGTTCCTTCGATAGTGGCCGCAACGTGCAGGGGTTGATTATAAACTGCCGCCGCAACTGTATCCCATGCCGCGTAAGTCGTACCGAGTGCGGTTGTAAGCAAGTTCAAATGCCCGCCGGTTGTAGCGATAGCGGTAGCATTGAATAGAGCGCCGGTATCAGCCAAAGTTGGGCCAACGCCGGAATTATCAGTAAAGATAGCGGCAACTTTTTCTGAAATGTTGCGCAAGCCAGCATCTGATAATTCTTTTGGAAATGATTTGAAGGCTTGCAGATCGTCGCGTAGGATGGCTTCAAGGGTCAACGGAATATAACCACCTGATTTTGTCCAGCTGGACGTTTCAACCGAATCACCGATTGGTAAATTGGTATATTCACCGCGTTCTGCAACTGTCGGCAATGAACCAACTGTACCAGTGATAACCCAATCAACGGTATTTAGATCGGTAAAATGCTCGATTGTGACAATCTTCTTCCACCAACCGTAGGAAAGGGCGCCGTTAGCATCCCATGATTTAACAAGCAACTTGTTCATGGTGTCTTTTACGATGGCCGGGAAGTTGGTGGTGGTAGCGAACTGATATGCTAAGTCAGTAGCTACATTACCCGTAAATTCAAGATCACCGGTAAGCATTAGATAAAGTTCTTTCAAACCGTTCAATCTAGCTACCTTGAGTTTTTCAGTACCTTCATCACGCGGAGCGCCAAACATATCAAAGGCGGCGGCGCGGATAGCGTCATCACCGTTGAACATTTGCTCTGCACGACTAGAGCCGCGAATGATTGAGCCTGCGGTTAGTGCGGCAACTTCTTCACGCGCCGCATTAATAACGCTGGTTAGTTCAGCGGCGCGGAATCTCTTTCCTTCAAACTGTTTCTTAATTCGTTCTTGGGTTAGATCGGGAAGGTGAGAGTTTGATAATGCGGAGGTAAGCAAGTCACCGCATTGGGCGATTAGGATTTCTTCTGATTCCTTCGCCTGTTCTTCGAGAGCCGTCATTTCTTCGCTATGCTTTTTTAGCTCTGCGCTTGCAAGCTGGTTTTCTTTGATTTCAGCCTGCTTTTTGGCTTCGGGTGATTCCGCACCCTTAGCCTTTGGGTCTTTCTTTTCTGCCATAACGTTATTCTCCTTCATGGCGTTGGGTTTGGACGCGGTAAACTCCGCGTGGGTTTCAGCGTCGTTATCGCTGTAACTTTTATGTAATTCCTGCAAGAACTTCCCGCCAGCGGCGGGATTGATAACTGCATCAACAAATGAAACACTTGTTATTTCTTTTACTTCTTTAGTTTCACGGTTTAGCTTTAGAAATAAGTGTGCTGAAAAACCGACGGCTTTCATAATGTCGGCGTTCTCTTTTGCTGATTCTCTTATCTCAAGTAACACGTTCTTTGCCGGCCCTCCGGGCGTTAGTTGCATCCGGATTGATTCTGTTGAAGCATCCCAAGTAGGATTTGAAACTGTGCCGGCAAGGTTACGCAAGGACGGACTATCAAAAAACGAGTGATGATCTATCTTCACTGGTTGACCGTCCCAAAGGGACAGGCTATTAGATAGAACATCTGCGGTAAATGTAATACCGTGTCCTTTGGCTTCTCCTGCTGCAATTGCGATTATTTCAAAACCTTCTTTATTAGGTTTTGCCTGCAATTGCATTGGTTGATTCTGTTCTATCGATTGTTCTTTCACGGCATTACTCCTTTTCCGTCTGATTGGCACATCTTTTAGATTGCCGTTTGATTTAAGGTCTGTTTCTTTTAGTGTGCAAGAGCAATAATGAGTGCAGAATAATTTGTCACTCTTTGGTTTTAGCTCTTGCTCTGCAAATGTTTTTGCTTTGTGAACTTGGCCGTTCAATGCGGCGCAAGAAGGGCAAGGGTGTTTGCTGATTGAGTCCCATATCTGATTAGGCATTGTTTGAATCCTTTGGGACTAGCGCACTCTTGAACATGAGAGCGCGAAGCGGAGCCGGCCTGCGAAACGAAGGAAGAAGAATCCGCGTGGTTGGTTATTTATCAAGAGCGCCGGGGTCATCTTCGGCATCCTTCTTGTCGTCACTGACAGCGCCAGCGGGTTTATTGGGCTGGGCGTTCAGTGGTCGTTTTTTGCCGGTTGGTTGTTTGCCGGATTGGTCGTAATCTTCACCCATCATAAAATAGAAGTAGTATAGATAAGTAGCTTCGTCTATCAAATCTCTATCGAACAGGTCGGCAAGAACGGGTTCAATTCTTGCGGCGGCTAGCGCCATGAGAGAATTGTCGCGTTCTGTAACATCATCACCGATGATGAGTATTTTAGCGTCTGCTCTGGTGCGCGGAGTCTTTGTAAAATGCTTTCTCTTTTGTACTGCGATCTTGCATAATTTTTCGATATATCTTTTAGTTTTTGCCTGTCGTCTTTTAAATTTTCTAAATGTTGGTGTACCTGCCGCGTTAGCGGTAGTGCGTGTTGAACTTTCAGGCTCAGCGAGAAAGTGAAGCGGTAAACCAACGCCCGCCGCAATATGTTTTTTGATTGCGAGAATGTCAGCGCCGGCATCATAAGACTGTAGATTGGCCGCTAGCGTTGTCCATTCTTCCGAAGTGTCAGTAACTATTATAGCTCCAGGGCGCGGGGGTTGGGCGTTCAGTTCTGCTTCACGGAGTTTTCTCGAATTTTTTTCTGTGTAATTACCTTTCACTACATAAACGATTAAGTTTCTTAAGTGATTCAAAATCACACGGTCGTTTAGAAGTGTGTTGAGCCGGCCTAGCCAGCGTAATACAGGCGTTAAATCACTCTCTCCGAATAATGTACCTACTGGTTTATTGATAGGAAAATGCAACATAAATTCTGTTTGATCGGGTTTTAGATGGTCGTAAGCCGGGATAGCAGATTCGTTAGGGAGTAGATTTGTTTGAACGTAAAATTTCTCTTGTCTGTAATCGTTTGCTGTTGTTTTTATTTCTTCGATCTGCTCACTTGGGAAAGCGCGTATGAACATATTACCTGAAAGTGGGTCAACGGTACACATAAGAAATAAATCACCTGAACGCGATTGCTCCGCTGTCCATTCTGGAATCTGTTCATCCAAATTATTAAGTGGATGATTCCAAAATTCATCTACTATCTTTTGGGTTGCCTTGTGTTCTACGTTGAATTTCAGACCATCACCAATAACAAACTCAACGATGGTATCAATAATTTTTCTTGCAATGGGGTTGGTGCGCCATTGGAGCAAGGCATCAGCTAAGATAGCCTGTCTGTCCCAATTATGGCGATCTTTAAAAATATCTTGTGCTGTTCTAGTTCCTACAACAATGGTTGTATCTGTTTCTGGCATGGAAGCAAGTTGAGCTGAAACACGCTTTTCAACTTGCTTGTTTATATAGTTTGTGATCGGGCTTGTAATTTTTAGTTTTGCCATTGTCTGATTCCTTTGGGACAAGCGCACCTTGCTAATGGAGCGCGAAGCGGAGCCGGCCTGCGAAATTTATCTGCCCGAAAATACTAAGTCCCATATATCTGCGGTTTCTTGTGCGTTAGTTTTGACACTTTCGTATGGGACATTTTGACCATAAGAAAGTCCATCGAGGGTTTTTTTTAATGACGTTTGTGTGCCGGGTACCATACCGCGCCAAAATGAATCGTCCGGGAATCTATCTTGTTGTTTTTCGGTAGTAATTTGTAGCCCAGAAATTAATGCTTGGTTAAATGGAGAAAGAGCAAATTTATTTGCTGGTAATGATGGTTCATTAAAAAAAATGGATAGTATATCTGGTTTCTTTGGAAATTGTGGGATGTTGTAGGCCGGGTCAAGGCGCGGGTCATCATCTGGAATGTTTCTCCACCGCCATATTAGCTGTGGGCCTTGAGTTGAAAAAGGTATGATAATTTGCCAAACATCTGATTCTTTCCAAGGTGTAGTATCATAAAGGTTTTTTGGCATAAGTCCGGCTAAAATACCACCGGCTAAATCAGGATTGGAGTAATCGGCATTTATGGTTTCTGTAGACTCGTTACCGCTACCTAAAACTAATTTACTAACCGTTTGTAACTGCTGAAACATATTACGCCCGACATCATCTTCAAAATCTTCATCGCTTGAAAAATCAAATGGTTTATGTGATATTTGAGTTTCGGGTTCTAACAATAGTCCGCTACCGTCTGTTGGCCTGTTTCCGGGGTGCGAAAAAAATTCTTCCTGCTCTGCCGCAAGTTGTTTTTTTCCTTCAATGCCTGCTATGTTTGCAGTTATCTTTGCAATATGATCTTGTTCGAGTAATCCCGCCACGCTATTTAAATTCTTTTCATCTAATAGTTGTTTGGGTAGATTAGTTTTATCTACTGCAACTGGTCTGCCGTTGTATTCTGCTACCTGAATGTTGGCCGGGTCAATACCTGCGTTTCGTGCATAAATCTGTACATACTTTAAGTAGGATTGGAATAGTAAATCATAATTGGGATTGTTTGGGTCTGGTGGGTCAAAGGGAACGGCAATAAAACCTGCTGGTCGTTGTGGTGGTCTACTAGTCATTACTATTATCTATTTCTTTCAAGATATCTCTTGGAATGATCGTACTTTCGGTTTGTATTAACCATTCGAGTTGATCGAGTTCTCCTGTGAGAGAATCAGCTATAACAAAATCATCGTGTATCAGTTCGCCGGTAGTATTATCTCTTGTACCGTCTGGTACTGACCAGCGCATTGTTTTTGTTGGACCCGGCAATATCTCTTGTTCTATGTTCTGATATTGCAAGTCCACAGTTGCGCTGGGTTCGCAATCTTTGAATCTCCCGGTTTCAATTATTGCGATATAGCGATACCCTAATTCACTTTTAGCCTTTGCTGTGAAATGGTATCCAATAACTTTTTCATCGTATTTATGAAACATCATACCATATAAACCTTCGCCAACTCCTGTTTTATCAATAACCATGTGTAAAGGATTCCATAATGACCAGAGCGTTGTAATTTGTTTAAATACCTTTACATGATTCTCGCCAACCCAAGATAAGCGTTTTATAACGCGGTAAGTGGGCGCTAAATCTTCTGCCAGATTAGATATATCGACATCAACGATTGAAAGCGCAAGCGCATCACGTCCGGGGTTTTCGAGTGGTGCGTCATCATCGGCCAGTAGTCGGGCTTCATCCTGTCCGGCTACGTCCATAAGAAAGGCGTAGGTATGGCCGGCGATTGGTTCGTCTTGAGCCGGTTGATCGCCTTTCATTAGGGCGCGGCGTGTGGGGTTGAACATGCCGGCTTGCGCGTCTATGGTTTCATTGAAGTATTGCGTTTTGATAAGTGGGTGCTGCCGGCCCAATCTCTGTATTTCAGTTTCAACGAATTTACCATAATTGGGGTTTGCTTTGGTTACATCGTCCGCGTCATAAATAAATGTACGGCGTATTCCGTCTATTTTTTCTAGTTCTTTAGCGGCATTTAATTCTCTATGTAGTAAGTTGTGTGTTGTCCATGCTGTTCCGACCAGTACGCGAGTCGCGTTTGTACTGGCGGCCATTGGGCTGGCCTTACCGTCATATATATTTGCTGTAATATCTTGGGCTTCATTCATAATTAGCAAGAGCGAAGCGGTTGCACCAACTACATTAGCTCTACCGTCACCTGAAAGGAAAGATGTTTTTGCCTGCCCGATCATGCGGATAAAATCAGCATGTTTTTTCCATTTGTTGGCAGTTAAGACATTACTTTGCAATCTTGTTTCGAGTCTGAGTCTTGCTCTTATGGTTTGGGGTTTGTATGTGGGGTTAAATTCAACGATCTCAACGTCACGGTGTTGGAATCTTTGCATCAAATACATTTTCAGGTGACAAAGTAATTCATCCTTGCCGGCCTGCCGGCTCAACATAAGGACGAATGTTAGTCCGAGTTCGTTTATTACTGAGTTTACTATTGCATCCCCCGGCTCTGTTTGATAGGTTCTAAGATTCATGCCCCCGGCATAAGAAGAAAAGTTATATAAACTTTTCTGCATTGTGTAAGCTCTTTGGGTTAGTGTTGACATATTAGAATGAGCGCTCTTGAAATGAGCGCGAAGCGGAGCCGGCCTGCGAAACGCGAGACTCACATCGTGCCGATACTTCTTCGGCGGAATCCGCGTGGTTGGTTTTAGATTCCATCTTCATCGTTCATCTTTGCGAGTGCGTCAAATACTGCTTCTTCGACCGGCATGTATTTACCTGTAATTAGTTGTTGTGATCTTGAGAGAGTGCCTATTGCTGTTGACGCATCAATTAAAACGTGGAGCGTTTTTATTGTTTGGTCTGTTAGTTTTCCTTCAAGTTCTACATCTAAATCCCCTGTATTTAATCTTCCGAGAATACGATCTACAACTATTCGTAGCGCGTTGATCTCGCTTTCAAGGTCTGTGCTTTCCTGTTTTCTTAGCTTGGTTTTTTCTTTGGTAATAAAATGCTTGGCGTAAAAACCATGTTTCAGCGCGTTCTTGTTTCCGGGTTTTGCGGCCATTATTCACCTGATATTAGACTTGTTTTATTTTTAGCCATTGATATTATTAAGAATTGTGATTATCAGGGTAATAATTGATAATGCTCCCCCTCCTATTGAGAGTGTGAGCAGCATCTTAATGCCGTTCATAAAAGCAAGTAGTTCCTTAATGTCTATTTTGTTAGATTCAACATCTGCTTTTATATCTCTAACTAAGGTTCGGAGTTCTATAAGGTCAGCATATAGTTGTATTGGGTCTGGAATTGCCATAGTGTTAACTATTTCATTATTGCATGGGACGTTTATTTAGTCAAGTAAAAGAGAGCAAAAGGAATCCTGTTTGTCAGGATCACTTTTGCCGTTGCTCGGTGGTGCGGGGTGTCCGCAGGACATCGTAAGCGACCGAGCAACTATAGTTTAACCAGAAAAATTCTGTATAAAAACCCATTATACATAATTTGGGTTTCTTGGTATTCTGGCTCTCAAATAGAATCTTTCTTTATAAACGCCGCTTTCTGGATAAGGGGCATCTACTTTATAAGGCCAGTGTTTAATAATGGTAGCCCATTCAGATTGTGAAGGGACAACATTATTTCGCCAGATAAGAAAAACATAAACGCCACCATCACAACGGACATTCATTTGTAACCCATGCCCTAAAGAGCGCCTGATTGCATTTGGGTTTTTCTGTTCTGCGAGATTTAGAAAATCATCTATGATGTCGATTAGTTTCATTTCTTAATCTTTGCTTTTCGCTTTGGTATTTGCTTCGGTTCTTCAAGTGCTATTTCTGCGATCTTACCGATTAGTGCTAGCGCCTGTTGTAATCTTGTATCAAGAAATTCGATCTTTCTTTCAATCGGCGCGGAGCCGCCGAACGCGCCGGCCAGCATATTCATTTGTTCCGTTGCTTCATTATCTAACTTTGTAAAGTTAGAAAGCATTTGATTTAGTTGTTTTTGTAGTTTTGACATTTTATCTTTTCCTTTTATGCTTGGGGCAATATAATCCCCAGGGGACTGTAGGAACGAATGTAAGGATGCAAGTCGCTTTGGCGCATTCCTTACTCGTTCCTAGAATGAGAGAGCCGGCTTGAATACGGGCGGGGTCTGCAAATAGCTTGATCTCTTTGGCGTTGCTGTATTGGGCTGGTGTTCCGTCCAGCTCTGCTGCAAGCGTTTCTATTGCTTGCACAAGGGCGGGGGATGGTTGGATTGTTCCTCTGTAAACTGATTGTATGTAACGCCATGTCCATTTTTTGATTGTTTTATTATTATTTGGTAAGACCCGGAGCCAAGATAATCTAGTTGCCATATTTTCATAAGCAACTTTTTTGGATTGGCCGGGGTGGTCTGTGTGGCGCAATAACTGATTCAGGGTAGATTGTGTATCCATCGGCTATACTCCGTTTCTGACACCTTTCTGACACGCTGTAACATGGCTAGAAAGGCGGTGGCGTAAGTTCTGTTATTCTCTCTGAGAGTTTTGTATAACTCTCCATAAACTTATTCATTTTCTCGATTGTTTTATCATTCATAAATAAAGCGCTCTCCTTGTGGATTGCTTTTGCAAAAAAGGATGCTAACTGCAAACAGGCTATAAGCTGAGTGTTATCTATTCGATAACGGTCATAGTCAGCATTTAAGTCTTTTATGATCTCATGTTCTCCTTCCCACTGGTCAAGTGCTTGGCCGAAGTCATTAACAATATCAATTGCACCATCTGTTAAATCATCAATCCTTTTTCGTTGCTTCTTTGTTATTTCCATGTATGCCCGATCTCTTTTTTAAGTTTTAGGTAATCCGCGCCGAGTCGTAATTTCATTGGCTTTTTAGGTCTGCACTTTACAATGTAGTACGAAACGGCTTTAGCGCTCATGTTTAAAGCGTGTGCAATATCAACATTCTTAATGCCTCGATTGTGCATTGAAAGGATTTGATTTTGCAAGCGCGGGTTTACTGTTGTTCCTTTGACTGTCATTTATGAGCCTTTATCCATGATAGTGCGTTGGGTACGCAATTACTTCCATGTGCTGTACATTCAGGGATTGCTTCTAAAACACGACTTCGTTCGGCAATAAGTTTATTGTCGATTTCGATTTCTTCTTCGAGTCGTTGGATATATTTTTTATCTTCGTATAGTTGTGATACACAAACTTGGATTAGCTCAATGTAATAAGGTGTCCCGCCTAAATTGGCTAATCCTTGTAAATTACTTATTACTTGATCTAAGCCGCTTTGGTTGCTAGTTAGCACTTGATTACCTCCATAAATTGATTTTGAATATAGCCGGTCATATTGGACGATCTGCCTAATGTGTCTGTACCGGCGATATAGATAATGCTCCAATCGTCCAGGCTCTTTCGGATTTCGCCTGTTGCGCCGGCTGGCGTAGTTCCTATTACTCCTGCTTGGCTTGTGTTGTCCCAGCGCAAGAAGGATGTATCTGTCACGATCATGCAGGGTTTGGGTTCTGGCTCTGTGGTTGTTAAGGGTTTCGGAGCCGGCCTGCGAATGAAAAGAGCCAAGATAATTAGAAAACGCAACATTATTTTACGTCTCTTAAAGTATTTAATGATTTTTGCTTTAGATCATTGGAATTGTGATATTCATTAATCATTTTTTCATAGTGTATTTTTGCGGCCATAGCCTCCTGTACTAAATTGTCTGCTTTTTTAGTACCTGTTTTTATGTTATTGGCTCTAAACCAATCGCTTAATAAATTGGTATATTCATTAAAGCCATGAATTAAAACTTTTTCTATATGTTTTTGTAAAGATGGATGATTCTTGTCCATAACACTATCTCCTTATTTGTTTGAGTTAATAAATAGTAGTAGCAGTAGAGCCTGTGGAAACTGTGGATAAGAATATTTCATAGGCTAACCTTCTCGAAGAAGTTATCAACAAGCACCTGTTTACAAAATGACCATAAATATAGTGCTTGTTGATAACTCACTATAATTTGACTTCTTTTGTGGATAAGTCGGGAGTTATCAACATATCCCTGTGGATAACTTTTATATCGTGCAGATCAGATTGAATAATTCTAATAAAACATTCTTCAATCGTCCATCTGAGTAGTTCTGCTGATTCACATATAAAAGGGTGGTTGACATCCATCATGGCAACGAACACAAAGGCAACGGCTGTAAAACCTACATCACGGCAATGTACAACGAGTAATGAGCGCTCGCCGGTACACCAGCGTTCAAACCATTCAGCGCGTTCTTTTACTGTTGTGTTCTTTAGAACGTCTTTACATAAACTCATTAGTTGAGCGTTATAAGCTTTGTCATTTGTTTTAGCGTCTGTCATCATTAACACCTTTCAATTCTTGTATGGCGTAGGCTCTCCAATTCTCAACCGTTCGCGTAGTCACTTCATGGCGTAAAGAAAGTTCTCTCACTGATTCGGGTGTTAGGTCTGCAAGGTTTCTAATATCTGTTTCGTTCAGGGTAGGGCGTAAGGCTCTCCAATCTTTCGGTAACTTTCTGAAAGTTTCCGAATCTTTCGGGTCTTGGGTTTGTGAGCCGGCCTGCGATTGAGAGCGCCTTACACTTTTTATTAACTCTCTGTGGCTGGTACGAACGGCAACGATTAAAGCTCCGGGAATCGTTTGTAACGTGAGCAAGGCTCTTACTGTAATAAGCGCCCATTGTAATTGATTCTCTGAGCCGAACGCATTAGCAATATCTATTACAACATTGGTTAGCAAAATGAGTATAAGATAGAAAGAGAATGTAAAAATAATAACTCCCATGGGAGCCTTCTTATATTTGGCTACGTTCTTTCTATTGTGCGCCCAAAATTGAAGGGCTGTTGATACTGTACCAAATCCTAAAACTTCTACAAGTAGAGCAAGCGCGAAGGATAGCCACGGCTCGAAGTTTAGAAAATCCCGCATGTGATAATATGTCATTGAAGCGGGGGCAAGCGGGGCTAACCAAGGCGCTGTAGCAGTAACTAAATTTACTATACTGCTTTCGAGAGCATTAATTCTTTTGTTGAGTCTATCGAATTTATTGTCCATCTGGTGGAGTCTCCTTTATATAGGTAAAATTTTATTAGCGCTGATAAAAAGCTGGGGATTGGTTTCGCGCTAACAAGTTCGATCAAGTTTGCTTTAACTAACTTCTTGTAATAATAATTGACCATTGAAGTGCTGGTAATATCTGTAAGGTCAATAATATTACGAATGGTGGGGGGTACTGCGTATTTAGAATAATGCCAGATAATAGCATTATATACTTGCTGTTCTCTGGGCTGGGTTACATCCATTTTCATAATTATTGTTTCCTCCGAAATGTCACGTTGTGTTTTACAAGGGTGTCAAAGTCATAAGTTCCGTTTGCGTCTTTTGCACCTTCCATACGGCCATAACCGCCGAGTGTAAGAATATTCATAATTAGCTCGAACAGGACACGAAAAAACAGTTTTATTAGATCAAACATATTTACTCCTTTAGTTCCATAAACCGTGTTTATTTCCTTCTGCTCTGGTTTTGTTTGGCAATCGGGCTTTTTGTTTTCCCCATGCTTTATAGTGCCGTGGTCTGAATAGCCGCCAAAGTGTATCCAGTATGTAACCGCCAAATAACCATAGATAATGTTTAATCATAGCCGATTCTCCTTTTATAAATTCTCCGCATTTCAAACCTTTCTATATCTAACATTGGTATGCGAAGGGGTGAGTTTCTTTTGCCCGGATTTAGCTTATAGGCATTTGGAAAATTACCGTCTTTGTACCATTCCGTGATTGTTCTGGATGATACGCCGAGTAATATCCCTGCTTCTGTGGTGGAAATATCTTTTGGTTTATCCATATAAGTATTATAAGCGAAGTAGGAAGTATTAGCAAGGGTGTTCTATAGGCTAAAAAACAGGGGTATTGTTATGTAGGGGTGGGGGGTGTGGGAGTCGTTGTTAGAATAAGCGCTCTTGAAATGAGCGCGAAGCGGAGCCGGCTAGCGGAACGGGAGCGCGCGCAAAAATTCCGCGCCGCACCGTGACCAAGCGCCCGAATGGATCTGAATTAATCCAAAGGGCGCTTCGCTCTGTGCTTGTGGTAAAATATTCCTATATCCCGGTTCTATGGTGGAGTCGGTATAGTAGCCCGGACTCCCTCCGGGCTACTTCCTTTAATGGGCTTATAGATTGCTTTTTCATATTCGTTTTTAGTCATTCGCTTTTTTCCTCGATTGGCTCTGGATTGATTCTTAGCACGTCTTTATTTTTGTGCTGCCCTATTTCAATCTTTATCTTTTTACCGATTGCTTCGCCTATGGTCTTTGCACCTGTGGAAGATACTATTGCCATTATGTTGACATTGGCGGCTAGCAAAAAACCCTGTGGGTAGAGCGTCCCGGTCTTGGTGTAAAAATATAGTACCGGGTGTTCTTCCTTGTGACCGGGTTTTGGCTCTACGGTTTCTTTTCGCACTTCTGCGATCTGTACCGTGATTGAGTCTACATCCCATGCCCGCAGGTTTTCAACTTTTATGAATCTGGTTGGCTGTAGGTCAACTAATAGGGTTTCGGGTGGTAGTGGTTTATTCATTTTATACTATCCTTTAAACAATATGCGTGATTGCTTGGGTTGCTGTTGCAAGTTAGACAACTTGCCTCCGACTTTTTATAAGTATAATAATCACCCCAGAAATAATCGTTGGTTGTGTCGAGCGTTCCATAATAATGCCCTCTATGGATTACGCCATAACCTTTTATCCCATAGATTCGCCCGGTTTCAAGTTCTATCATAATTTTACCGCTTCGGGCTAAATCTATTTTGGCATACTTTCTCCCGGAGGACTCGCGCCCTCCGGGGTTAGTTGGTTTATAATCCCGCTTCTTCGCGCATTTGCCAATCAAGCGGCAATTCAATAACCGGCTTGGGTCTTGGGGTTGTTTCGTGCATCTCGAAGCCTTTACCTGAGCGCTTGAAATAGGTATTGGGGGGCGGGTTGTTGAGTGATAACATTCTACCGTGACAAGTTTCATTGTTTTGCTCGTCAACTTCTAGCCAGTGGATACAAACACAATCCATGCAATAACGATTCTCAATATACGTCATCGTAGTACCTGTTCACTGTCCCAAGGGGCGGGGATTGCTTCTGCGTATTTGTAATGGGTTTGCGGTTTTCCAAGAAGTTTAAGGGTAGCGCCCATAATCCCGGCGGCCTTTTCAATACATAAAATATCTTTGAAAAGTATCGTTTCTTCTTTCAAGTTCGAGTAGTCAAAACGATTGTCATTTGCGAGCGCAGGAAATGCAATAACAGCATTTTGATTAAACATACTTGCTGAAATTAACATGCCGCGCCGGTTAAGACAGCCCGCGCCGTTGAATACAATCGCTCGTAAGATTGGCTCTCGTTCTGGGGCTGTGTAGCCTGTGGTCGGGTATTGCTGAAATTTCTTTTTCATGGTGGAGTCATTTTCCTTTCGCTTTTAATCTGGATCAGGCTCTGCCGACCCAGATTAAAAGCGTAGTTGATTATTAATCTGCGTAGCGGCGATTAAACCATTTAACTAGATGGTTTGCTAATTTACCTTGTGCTGGGATGTCAAGGGAGCGCCAAAGTTTTATAATGTTGTGGTCGTACTCTTGGAATTTTCTCCAAAAGTGGTTACCAAGATTACCGAAACACTCTAGAAAATCGGCTTTATCTGCATTGTAACCAAAGGCGGTAAGCGCCTCGCATATCTCGGTTACTGTGTTTGGTGAATAATCTCTAATTATTTTTGTCATTTTTTTCCTTCTTTCGATTGGTGGAGTCATTTGAACGGGTGGTGTTTTTTTTATAGGCTCGCTCCTAAAAAATATTGAATTGCTTGCCATGTTGGAAAATGAAAGGGCAAACAAACTGCGGCTAATTGTTGGCTGACGCATTCATCATAATAAATATTTACGAATGCAGGATATATTTTTATTAGTAGGGATAATAATTTTATAACTGACATTTTTCTCCTAGAATAATTTGATTTGATTTGATTCAAAAAGGAAAACAGGATATTGATTAAATGAAGTTTGCAACCATAAACCGGGTGTGTTTGGAATGGCTGAGGGTTGAACGGAACTATAAACAGAAACCGGGATGCCTGCTTTAACAGCCTGCCGCATGACGGCAAAACTGCCAGCGCCCGGATTGAAAAAGACAGCCGCCTGACAGCCTGAAAAACCAGCGATTGAGCGCCTGATATAACGCGCTTTGATTGGGACTGAACCGGAGCCGCCTGCCGTGAACCAAACTGATGCGCCTGTGCCTTTTGCTTTTAGCACATGGTTGAGCGCTGATGCAGGGGGTGCAACTGAATAAACGGACAGCGAATAACTGAAACCTTGAGCAATTGCGCTTTCAACTACGGCTTTATCAACGCCGAATTGACAACCGACATGCACCCGCGCACCTGATTTAACAACAGCTTGAACAACTGCCGGAATTGCTGTGTGATTGCTTAAGCGACCGCCGCCGAAATAAACTGCTTTTGGATTTGCCATGTTTTTGACCTTGCCTTTCATAGAAAAGATGGGGGCTAGAAAAAGGCTAGCCACAGCTTAAATTATGGGCGGCCAAAGGCGCGGGGTGATCTTCCCCGCAAGAGTGCAAGCCGGCTCTAAATAAAAGGAAAAGAAAAAAAGATTTTGCCGCGTTTGTTGCGGGAAAACTTGGCCACAAGGCTTTTCTTTTACCTGTTTTTTTACGGCTTGTCGCTCGTAAGCCTGCCGCGCAACGCCCCCATAAGCGAAGAACATAAAGGGCTGACTAGGAATTGCCGTTCTCTTTCGGCAAGGGCAAGGATGCCGCTTTTGAGATTGAGCGCACCATGCTTGGTTTTGCTTTTTGTTCTGCTTTTGTACGTTCTGTGCGAAAACAACGAGGAACGATTCCTATATGTGGTATAGTGGTGTATCAGTGTTTTGGTTTTCATTGATACCTCCATGAACTGCACGAATGCCCTAGCTCGTCCAGAGGCCAGGGCATTCGTGTTTTTGATAGCCGGCCTGCGTATGGACGCAGAAAAAAAAACCCGCTTGCTAGGCGGGTTGATTGATTAGGAAATGCGGATTGTGATAGGCCAAAAGAAGCCGCTTTCATGCGGCCAATTGCGAACCTGAACAGACACAATACAGACAAAACCCAATGGATAAAACCAATAATGGTGAAGTATTGCGCGGGACATACTTTCTTTTGTAGGATAATGAGAAACGTGGGATATGCCTTTCATGACACCAACGCCAAGAGATTAGCGGCTGTGGGAACTAGCCACAGGAGAGAAAAAGCAATAACGATAACGAGAATGGAGAAGGGAAGGATAAGGTGTTTCATGGTGGAGCCTGCTTTCTGGCGCGAAGCCATAACAAAGCGATAGAATTTACCGCTTATGTTTGCGGAAACCGCCACGCACAGAAACGGAACGCCCCTGTCTTGGGCGCGGCCTGCGTAGCAGAGTCCGAGGGAACTTTCTTGTGACCTTGAAGTTTTGAGCATGGCGGTATAATTAGAAAACATGCGGGAATGAATAATGTCTTTTGTAGGGTGCTTTGGGGGTTTTATGGGTATATTCTGTAATTGGGAGTTACGCCAGTTCTGACACGTTTCTGACAGGCTGTATGGTTGTTTATTTGGCTCTTGCCATTGGGACAATGGCGCATTTAGCAAGCGCTCTCTTGGAATGAGAGCGCGAAGCGGAGCCGGCCTGCGAAACGCGGGAAGAAGAATCCGCGTGGTAAAATTTATTACCTGTGTTTCCGTCCTGATATTTTCAGCGGTTTCTAAATACGGATAGAAAAGAAACGTTGCGGCGTTTCTTTTTGTTTTGCATGCCGGTGGTTTTGGTTGTGGTGCGCGATTTTGCTCTTTGGGCTACGCCCAAAGGCTAGAGCCGGCCTGCGATTTTATGAGCCGGCCTGCGATGCGGAACGATGCGAAAACCGTTATATATGGTTTCGATCGTGAAGCACTACCGCCATATATGGGGGTAGTAACATTGTACTAATTGTTTTTATTGTGGTATAACTTTTAATGCGTCTGCTCAACGCTCCTGTATTAATACACGAACAGACTCCCCTATCTATTCTTAAGAGACTGAGCCGGGGAGTCGTTCGTGTTAAGAAGTAATATATTAATTAAACAGCTATATCATCTATTTTAGATATTGCGGCTTTTACAGGGGTATTGATTGTTGCTATATCTGCTTGCCCGATTGTGTTCCATTTAGAAATATTAGCCCAACCACTAGCAGGTGAATATGCTGAAGTTGGTGGGGTAAAGTTGCTTGTCCATCTTGCGATACCTTTTGAGATCCTTACTTCATCCAACCAACCTGTGAAGCCTAGTGTTTGGGTGTTTGAATTTACACCCATTACCATAAGTTTTGTAGCACTTTCATCTATGGTTGCGCCTGTTACATCCCTTGTGTATTCTAGTACACCATTTTCAAAAAGATAACCATTGTTTCCATGTCTAACCATAGCAAGATGTATCCATTCACCCGTTGTTAGAACATTGCCTTGTTGATCTCCATCATCACCCCAGCGAACATAACTTGCCCCGCTAGAACGCAATCCTATGCCATAACCATCAGACGAACCCCAACAGTTGACTAAACCCATATAATCGTCTGCCGATGTTATCCATGTCCAGAAATCAATCGTCATATCACCTGTACCCATATCAAAATCGGTACTTGAAGTTGTTCCAATTTTGTCACCTGCTGGGTCAAAAAGACCAGACGCACCGCCAAACTTGGATTTTGCTGTGTCTATTTGGGCATCACCACTTACAGGCCAAGATTTTCCACTTTCATCTGTAAAAGTTGTGCTTGCATCTGAGCCGTCCATGTGTAATAATGCAACGGTATATCCGTCATCTACTGCCATAAAAAATCCTTGTTATTTGTACCGAAGGTATTTCGGTAGAATAAGCGCTCTCTTGAAATGAGAGCGCGAAGCGGAGCCGGCCTGCGATTAAGCAAGCTCTAACCAATCTGGTGAGATATTAAGAATAATTGAATCTGCTGTGAGAGCATGGCCAACGATACGAACTATATCGCCACTACCAGAAGGTGCGGCAACTTGGATAGCGCCTGCGGTAATACCTGCATAAACAGGAGCGCCGATAGTGAGTGCAGGAAAAGCAGTATCAGCTCTAATATTTCCATGTAAAAGCATTTCTGTAGCGCTTGCATCACCGGCGGCGGCTAAGACACAGAAGCCCAGAAGTAACGGGCCTGAAGTGGCCGCCGCGTCTGCATCAACGAGTTCCCAGCGGGAATCAGCGGCTTGAAAATAACATAACTCGCCGTAGGCGAGAGCCGCACCGGCTGTCCCGGCGATAGAAATACCGGAATGTTTACCGTCTGCTGAAAGAGCAGCATCAAGTAATAATGGGGCGTTTTCTGTAAGTTGTTCTTCAATGTTTGTTGCTGTGTATGCGAGTACATCTGTCCCAATAACATTTCCGAGTTTTACATCAGTACCCGCATCATCGGTAAACCATAGTTCGTTAGGTGTGGCGGTATTAACCCAAATCTGGCCTTCGCCGGCAACGTCAGCATCAGCTTCGGCCTGTTCCTTCAAGAAGATTACGCCCATTTCTTGAAGGTTGAAACCCTGCCCTTCGAGATCAGCGCCGAGCTGGGGGGATAAATCTTCAACCACGTTAGCAAGGCCTCCTGATTGGCCGAGCTGAACATCAGTACCCGCATCATCGGTAAACCATAGTTCGTTAGGTGTGGCGGTATTAACCCAAATCTGGCCTTCGCCGGCAACGTCAGCATCAGCTTCGGCCTGTTCCTTCAAGAAGATTACGCCCATTT
>Ga0255047_10001240_pt1 | contig 19001 bp, 16 predicted proteins | sample JV7_2_1_MG_FD_183640 | JGI IMG/M metagenome (GOLD analysis project Ga0255047, IMG submission 183640) | Seawater microbial communities from Jervis Inlet, British Columbia, Canada - JV7_2_1 | ecosystem: Environmental > Aquatic > Marine > Inlet | place: Canada: British Columbia | collected 2016-10-06 | reverse complement strand
TAGGCGGCGTCTAATGAAGTCCATGCCAGCGATCGCCTTGTTCACTTTGCTTATGCTACCTCTGCCGTGGTTGATGCAGTCCGACTACCTGTTGAATTTCATCATCATGGTGCTGTTTTATGCATTACTCGGTCAGGCCTGGAACGTGCTGGGTGGTTACGGCGGCCAATTCTCTTTTGGTCACGCGGCATTCTTCGGCACCGGCGCCTACACTGCGTCGATCCTGCAGGTCAGCTTTGGAATCAACCCATGGGTGGGCTTCGTAATCGCGGGTCTGGGCGGCGGCGGCATGGGTCTTATTGTTGGTTTCCTGAGCTTCCGCTTTGGTCTCAAGGGCGCCTACTTCGCGTTGATTACGCTCGCATTCGCCGAGGTCTTGAGGATCCTGGCCAGCACAGTCGATTTCACCGGCGCCGGTGTGGGCATTCTCGTGCCACTGCAGCAGACGGCAGCGAACTTCCAGTTCGCGGACAAGACCGGATATTACCTGGTCGCCCTGGCACTGGTCGCCCTTGGGCTGACAATCACGGCGCGCCTCGAAAACTCCCGCTTTGGGGCCCGGCTGATAGCTGTGCGCGAGAACGAGGACGCCGCCCGCGCGCTGGGCATTAACGCGTTCGAGACAAAACTAAAAGCGATTGCATTGTCCGGCGCTATGGCAGGGCTCGCAGGCGCTTTTTACACGCAGTACTTTCTCTACCTCGATCCCGCGATCGCCTATGGGCCGTCGGTTTCGGTCGAGGCATTGCTGGTACCCATCATCGGCGGTATCGGCACGCTATTAGGCCCGCTACTCGGGTCGGTAGTGCTGCACTCGATCAGCGAAATCGCCCAGCACCTGACCTCGAGCGCCCCAGGCGTAAACCTTGTGATCTACGGGGCGATCATGGTGCTCATGGTGTTATTCCTGCCGAGTGGCCTGTGGGGTCTGGTCGAACGTATTCGACGTAAGGCCGGAGGCGGCAGCTGATGTTTGCTACTGACAGCATCTCGAAATCCTTCGGCGGACTGCAAGCGCTCGACCAAGTGACGTTCGGTGTAGAGGCAGGCGAGATCGTCGCCCTTATCGGGCCGAACGGTGCCGGCAAAACGACGCTCTTCTCGGTTGTCTCGGGTTTCTTACCAGCCGATGAAGGATGCGTGACATTCGAGGGCACCGACATTACCGACGAGCCGCCACATCGGATCTGCAGTATGGGTATGGCGCGCACGTTTCAGTTGCCGCGGCCCTTCGCGGCCCTGAGCGTCCGCAAGAATATTGCGGTCGGCGCGTACCTGCATCTGGCCGAGCGCGAGGCATTGGCGAAAGCCGATGAAGTCGCATCGCTGCTGCAGCTTGAGGGCGTTCTGGAGCAGAAAGCCGGTAGCTTGACTGTCGTTCTCAGAAAACGACTTGAGCTGGCGCGGTCCTTGGCCACGTGCCCGAAAATGCTGTTGCTTGACGAGGTTTTCGGCGGGCTCAATCCGTCGGAGATTGAGTCAATTCTGCCGGTAATCCGACAGATTCGGGATTCCGGTGTCACGATCGTGCTTATTGAACACGTCATGCAGGCTGTGATGCAGCTTTCCGATCGTATCCTGGTCCTCAACAACGGTCGGCTGATAGCGACGGGAGCACCAGCAGCGGTGGCAGCCGACCCGATTGTTATCGAGGCGTATCTCGGTACCGGAGCGGCCACCATGGCGGCTCAAGGTGGCGAGCATGCTTGAAGTTACCGGACTGAGCGCCGGCTATGGCGACACGCAAATCCTTCATGGCGTCGATATTTCGGCCGCTGCTGGCCAGGTTGTCGCTTTGCTCGGACCGAACGGTGCAGGCAAGTCGACACTCAACAAAGTGCTCAGCGGAATTATTCGACGAACCGCAGGAAGTATTGTTTTTGACGGCGCGGACCTTGCCGGCGCCGCACCGGATGAGATCGTTTCCCGCGGCCTCATTCACGTTCCCGAGGGACGCCGCATATTTCCGAACCTTAGCGTACTGGAAAACCTGGAGCTCGGCAGCTACCGACGCGGGCGCGAGAAGCGGGCTCGAAACATTGAGCGTGTCTGCTCGGTCTTTCCCCGCCTGCGGCAACGGCTTGCGCAAAGCGGCGGGACGTTGTCGGGGGGAGAGCAGCAGATGCTGGCTATCGGGCGCGGACTCATGGCCGAGCCGAAACTGCTGGTACTGGACGAGCCGTCCCTGGGTCTGTCACCACTGTTGGTCGAAGAACTGTTCGCGCTCATCAAAACGATCAATGAGGATGGCCTCACTATTCTCCTCGTCGAGCAAAACGTCGCACGCTCGCTGGAGATTGCCGGCCGAGCCTATGTCATGGAGCAGGGACGCATATCGCTTGCTGGGACGGCCGCTGAATTGGCCGCAGACAGCAATGTCAAACGCTCCTACCTGGGAATGTGACCGTGGCAGCCACTCTCGCGCAGAAGATAATTGCCAGGGCAGCCGGACGCGAGCACGTTATCGAAGGAGAAATTGTGGTCTGCCAAGTCGATCTGGCCATGATGCATGATTCCTCGGGGCCTCGCCGCGTCGCACCGATCCTCGAGCGACTGGGCGCGACGGTCTGGGATGCGGAAAAGATCGTGCTGCTGTCGGACCACTTCGTGCCTGCCTTCGATGCGACGAGCGCTGGCATTCTCGATCTGACAAGGAAGTGGGCAGCGGCGCAGGGCGTTCGGAATTTTCATGACATGCAGGGCATTTGCCACGTGGTACTGCCTGAGCGCGGACACCTCAAACCCGGGCTTTTTGTCGTCGGCGGCGACAGCCATTCGACGACAGGTGGCGCCTTCGGCTGTTACATGTTCGGCATTGGGTCGACCGAAATGGCTGGTGTACTGGCGACTGGCGAAACCTGGATCAAGGTCCCCGCGACGATACTTATAAATTGCTCGGGCAGACTCCCGGCCGGCGTTTCTGCCAAGGACATGATGCTGGCACTATGCGCGAATCTCGGCGTGGACGGTGGCGAATATCAGGCGCTGCAATTTGCCGGTGAGACTATCGCGGAGTTAACAATGCATGAACGCATGACCCTTACAAACATGGCGGCGGAACTCGGCGCCCAGGCGGGACTGATAGCAGCAGACGAAACGACCGCCGCATATGTTCGCGACGCCGGTGGCGATCCCGGCGACATCACGAACTGGCAGGGTGACGCGGGCGCCAGCTACCGGACTGTCCACGACATTGATGTTTCCGAACTCGAGCCGCAGGTGGCCCTGCCGCACAGTCCGGCCACCGCCGAACCGGTCAGTGAAGCCGCGGGGACCAGGATCCAGCAAGCGTATATCGGAGCGTGCACCGGTGCGAAGCTCGACGATCTGCGGATGGCCGCCGAAGTCCTGCGGGGCCGGCAAGTCGCTGCCGGCACACGGTTGCTCGTAGCACCCGCTTCCACGCGGACGACAGCTATTGCCGCAGGCGATGGCACGCTGCAGGCGTTGACCGAAGCCGGGGCAATCCTGATGCCATCGGGTTGTGGCGCCTGCGCGGGTTACGGTGCGGGCGTGCTCGCCGCCGGCGAGGTGTGCATTTCATCCACAGCCAGAAATTTCAAAGGGCGCATGGGCGCGAACACTTCGAACGTCTATCTGGGCTCGCCGTATACCGTGGCCGCATCGGCGGTGGCAGGCGTCATTTGTGATCCGCGCGATATGCTGGATGAAAGGACGGGTGCTGATGACTGAACACGCGAACGCGAACCGGGCCTGGGTGTTTGGTGACAATATCGACACCGATGCACTGGCGCCCGGACTCTATATAAAGGGGCCGGTCGAAGAGCTCGCGAGGCATTGCCTCGAGGTCGTCGACCCGGCCTTTGCGGCAGAGGTTTGTGCCGGCGATGTGGTCGTCGCGGGCCGCAATTTCGGCATTGGGTCGTCGCGGGAGCAGGCGGTGCAGGCACTCAACAAACTGGGTGTTGCTGCGGTAATTGCCGAGTCCTTTGGCGGTATTTTTTACCGTAATGCGCTGAACCTGGGTCTGGTCGCGGTTGTTTGTCCTTCGACCGTCGCGATAAAGAGCGGTGACCGGTTGGCTGTGGACGCGTTTGCCGGCACCGTCAGGAACGAGACACGGAACGAGAGTTACGATTGCGAGCCTTTGCCCAGTCACCTGCTGAGCATGATCGAAGATGGTGGCCTGGTGCCTCATCTCGAAAAAAGATTCGCGGCAGAACGTGCTACAGGGAGCAAAGCATGACGCGCAAGAACAATCTTCAAGAACAAATATCGCGGCATGAAATCGCGATTGCGCCGGGCGTTTACGATGCGCTCGGCGCATTGTTGGCGGCGGAAGCCGGGTTTGAAGCGGTCTACTTGTCGGGGGCCAGTATCGCCTACGCCCGCCTGGGCAAACCCGATATCGGCTTGCTCGGTCTCACCGACGTGGCGGCAACTGTGTCCGCCATCGCCGAGCGCGTCGATCTGCCGATCATTGTGGATGCCGATACCGGCTACGGCAATGCTCTCAATGTGATGCAAACGGTAAAGCGGCTTGAGCGGGAAGGGGCTGCCGCCATCCAGCTGGAAGACCAGACGTTTCCGAAACGCTGTGGTCATTTAAGCGGTAAGACGCTGATCTCGGTTGATGAAATGGCGGGCAAGGTCAAAGCCGCGGTTGATGCGCGGCGAAACTCGCGCACGCTAATCATTGCCCGCACCGACGCGGCCGTTGTTGAAGGCATCGTTGCGGCCCTGGATCGGGCGGAGCGATATGCAGAGGCGGGGGCAGACATCCTCTTTGTCGACGCACCTCCGTCGCGTTCAGATCTGCAAATGATCGCGGATCGCTTTGCCGGTCGCCTGCCGGTGATGGCCAACATGGTAGAAGGTGGGGCGACCCCCAACCTGACGGCAGGAGAGCTCGAAGCGATGGGATTCGCGCTGGTGATATTTCCTGGCAGCCTGGTCAGGGCTACGGTATTCATGGCGCGCGAGCTCCTGGCGTGCCTGCGCGAGCACGGATCGACAGATGATTGTCGTGAGCGCATGGTAGATTTTGCCGGCCTCAATGAAGTATTGGACACCAGCGCTTTCCTGCAGGCCGGCAAGCGTTATGAATCGGAGGAGAAATAGGATGGCGGAGGAAATCAAGGGTACCCGCATGCTGGCGAGTGCAAAGACCGCACGCCAGATTTTTGAGGACGTGATGGCAAACCAGGCGCGCAAGCGCTTCGGTTTTGGAAGCAAGGCGGCCATCGTTAATCTCGACTTGCAGCGGGCCTATACGGACATACACACTTTTGTGACCGCCTATGAAACCGATCCGGCGCAACTGGACTACATCAATCGGATCTGCGCGCTGGCAAGGGACCTCAATTGGCCAGTGATTTGGACGCACGTGGCTTTCCACGAAAACGCACAGGACGCCGGCGTCTGGGGAACGCGAACCGATACGGCCGATAGCCTGCAGAATATAAAGCATGGATCTGAACGGCACGCGTTCGACCCCCGCCTCGAAATCGATCGGAATGTCGACGTTGTTTACGACAAGTGTATGCCCTCGGCATTTTTCGAGACGGCTTTGCAGTCTTTACTGGTCTGGCACCAGGTGGATACGGTCATCGTCACCGGCGGCTCCACTTCGGGTTGTGTGCGAGCCACGGCGGTTGACAGCCTCAGCCGCGGCTACCGTACCATCGTGCCGGTCGAGTGCGTGGCGGACAAACACGAGAGCTATCACTTCGCCAACCTGACCGACCTGCAGCTCAAATACGCAGACGTTGTGAACGTCGCGGAAGTGGTCGACTACCTGACCGCTGCGAAGGATTGAGGGTGGCATGATGACCGCTGAAAGATTTCCCAACCCGTCGGACCCGGAGCTTTACGGCTTCTGGCCCTACAAGGACCGGCCGAAAGTTGTCTGGCCGGGAGGCAAGAAAATTGCCGTATGGGTCGCGCCTAACATCGAGTTTTACGAACTGGAACCGCCGGCGAATCCACATCGCAAGGCCTGGCCGAAACCGGCCCCGGATGTTGTCGGCTACGGTCATCGCGACTATGGAAACCGGGTCGGTCACTGGCGGCTCATGGAGGTGATGGACAAGTACGCGGTGCGGGGATCCGTATCGCTGTCCGTCGCGATGTGTCAGCACATCCCGGAGATCATTGAAGAATGCGCCCAGAGAGACTGGGAGTTCTTCTCCCATGGTGTCTACAACTCGCGCTATTGCCTTGGCATGGACGAAGCCGAGGAACGCGCCTTGATCGAGGACTGTATTCAAACCGTCAAAGATGCGACTGGACAGACCGTTGCCGGATGGTTGGGGCCGGCCCTGACGTACACCGTGCGCAGCATGGATTTACTGGCCGAGTACGGATTCAAGTACACCAGTGATCTTTTTCATGATGATCAGCCACAACCCGTCAAGACGAAAAAAGGGCGGATGATTTCGTTACCCTACAGCCTCGAGGTCAACGATCATTACGGCTTCTTCGTCTATAACATGAGCCCCAGGCAATATGCCGATACGCTGAAAAGACAATTCGATCAATTGCTGGAAGAGGGCGAGGACAGCGGCACTGTTATGTGTATCCCGCTGCACGCCTACCTGATAGGTCAGGCGCATCGTATCGGGCCGTTTGCAGAAGTGTTGGCCCACGTTACCGCCCACGAAGATGCATGGGTCGCGACGGGCCGCGAGATCACCGATTATTACCTGGACAATTACTATGACGCCGCGCTGGCGGATTTGGCCCGTTACGAGAAGGGAGACTAAACCATGGCCCTGGGCAAGAACTATCTCGACTATCCGAAGCGCCGTCACGGCATGGATCATGATTTGTATCCGTGGTCAAACATGTTTGAGCGCCGCCCGATCGAGTGGGGCGAGGGCAGACAGCTCGCCGTCCTGATCGTAACGGCACTCGAGTATTTTCCGATGGAACCGAACGATGGTCCGTTCAGGGCGCCAGGCCATATGGTGACGCCCTACCCGGACCTGCGTCATTACACAGCACGGGAATATGGCACGCGGGTGGGCTTTTTCCGTTTTCTCAAAGTTTTTGAGCGCCTGGGCATCAAAGCATCGATACCGATGAATGCCGCCATTGCCGAACGCTATCCTTCCATCGTCGAGGAGGTGATGAATGGCGGCCACGAAATCATCGGCCACTCCCTGACCATGAATGACATTCAGTTCGGTGGCATGGATCGGCAGGCAGAAGCCGATCTGATCGGCCAGTCCGTCGCTGTGCTGGAACGGGTTTCGGGCCAGAAAATTCGTGGTTGGCGCTCTATTGCCGGCTCAGAGTCCGAACATACCCTGTCGTTGCTCGTGGCCGCAGGAATTGACTTTGTTTGTGACTGGGTCAATGACGACCTGCCGTACACGATTGCGACTGATCGGGGATCGATTACGTCGCTGCCCCTGAACCACGAACTTTCGGACCGGCAGATAATCGCCGTTTGCCAAAACTCCGAAGAGCAACTGGTCGAACAGATCTCGGATCAGACGGACCTGCTTGTTGCCGAGGCAGAAAAGTATGGTGGACGCATGTTCGCGTTCTCGCTGACACCCTACATCATGGGACTGCCGTATCGGATCAATGCGCTGCAAGAAGCTCTGTCCTATGTCATTGGCCAGGATGGCGCGTGGTCGGCCCGAGCCAGTGACATCGTTGATGCCTGGTCAGTCGGTCAGACAGGTGATCCAGAGTGATCCTGGCGAGCACGAACTCCAGTAGCGAGTAATCACGATGGGAATTCTCAAGGCGGCGGAAATCGAATTTTCGGTCACCGTACCGGTTTTGGTGATTGGCGCCGGTGCCTGCGGACTGGTCGCCGCGCTTGCCGCCAGAGGTGAACGTGCTGACGTTCTGGTTCTCGAACGCGATCGTGTACCGAGCGGCAGCACCGCGCTGTCATCGGGCATGATTCCCGCTTGCGGCACTCGACTTCAGAGTGAGGCGGACGTTGACGATTCACCGGCCATCATGGCCGCCGACATCCTCAACAAAGCGGAGGGGGAAGCCGACCAGGAAATGGTCGAGGCGATTTGCCGGGCATCAGGTCCGACTATTGACTGGCTCATCGACGACCTGGCCATCGAACTGACATTGGTCAGCGGTTTCCTGTATCCGGGGCACAGCCACTTGCGTATGCATGCACCACCTTCGCGAACCGGCGAGGATCTAATAGGGGGCCTGACTCGCGCGGCGGAACGGATGGATGTGGATCTGATGACGAGCGCGCATGTCACCGACCTCGTTGCCAACGAAGACACGCGCATCGTCGGTGTCCGGGTGCAACGGCCGGATGGCAGCTCTGAATTCATAGGCTGTGACAGTCTGATCCTCGCCTGCAACGGTTTTGGTGGTAATCCGAAGCTGGTTCGCCGACATCTTCCGGACATGGCCGATGCGCTCTATTTCGGGCATGGGCGCAACCAGGGCGACGCGATCCTCTGGGGCGCCGAGCTGGGCGCCCGACTGGAGCATCTCGGTTCCTATCAAGGTCACGGCTCGGTCGCATGCCCGCACAATATTCTGATCACCTGGGCGCTGATGATGGAAGGCGGCATTCAGGTGAACGCAGAAGGGAAGAGGTTCTCCAGCGAACACCAGGGGTATTCCGAGCAGGCGCGCGCCGTGCTGGCGCAGCCAGGCGGAATCGCCTGGAACATCTATGACGATCGACTGCATCTGTTGGGCCAGGAGTTCGATGACTACCTGCGGGCCGAGAAAGCAGGGGCCATCGTTACGGCCCCGGACCTCGTCAGTTTGGCCGGGGAACTCGGAATTCCCGCAAATGCGCTCGCAACAACGGTGCATCAGGTCACTGAATATGTTCGCGGGCAGGCCGATCCCTTCGGACGGAACTTTGCCGCAAAGCCGGCACTCCAAGCACCCTACTACGCGGTCAAAGTGACCGGCGCTCTGTTTCATACACAGGGGGGCATAGTGGTCGACGGCAACGCACGGGCGATCAAAGCCGATGGGCGTCCATTTCCGAATCTCTTCGCGGGCGGAGGTGCGGCGTGCGGTGTTTCAGGAAGCTCGGATCGGGGCTACCTATCCGGCAACGGGCTGTTGACGGCTGTGGTACTCGGCCGTCTCGCCGGCACCAGCGCCGCCCGGCAGGTCAGAGACCGAACCGGCATCTGACGCCCCATCGGGGCCGAATCGACAATTTGCTGCTGGCGCGTGCATTGTATGCAATACTTGTTGTACTATTGACATATCATCATTGCATGTTGAGCGAAACCAAAAACCCGGGGGGGGAAAGTAATGAAGCGTTGGACCCAATTCCTAAGCACAATCGCATTCGCAGTCACGATTCTGGTGGCTGGCATTCCGTTGACCGCTTTTTCCCAGGAGGACGCTGACGAGGCGGTCGAAGAGGTCCTGGTAACCGGATCACGAATTAAACGAGATTCCACGTTCGACTATCTGGCACCCGTTGAAGTTGTTTCGAGGGAGGACATCAACAAGATGGGAGTCCCGACGATTACCGATATGGTCAAAAACCTGACCATTAATACCGGTTCGAATTTCAACAATGACTTCTCGACTCAGCGGCAGACGGTCGGCACGGCGCAGGTCAATTTGCGTGGTATCGGTCTGAATTCGACACTGGTGCTGGTCAACGGGCGCCGTTCGACGGTGACGGCAACTTCGAACGATCAGGGCGATACCTTCGTCGACATCAATCAGTTCCCGTTGCTGATGATCGACCGAATCGAGGTTCTGAAGGATGGCGCCGCTGCCATCTATGGATCTGATGCGGTTGCTGGCGTATTCAACATGATTACTCGCTCGAACTGGGAAGGATTTGAGATCGAGTCATCCTACCAAACGACCACCGAGGACGATCAGGACGACTTTACCGTGAGCCTGGCTTTTGGCGCCGGCAATGAGGACTACCACGTAAATGCCTACTACACCTATTTCGACCGCGGTGACCTGAACGGTATCGAGCGCAGCTTCTTCCCCGCCTTCCCGGAAAGCAGCACTAATACGAGTGGCTTCGGCCACGTACCGACGCTGATTTTCTCTCGCGGCAGCCCGACAGCGGGACCGTATGCCGGAACGGGAATTACCGGCTTCGCGCTCGACCCGGATTGCGGCGTCGAGAACTCCATTCCGGCACCGTTCGCTGGCGGCATAGCCGGATTCTGCCGCACCGATTTTTCGCCATCCTTTGGTCTGGTTGCCGATGAGAGCCGTCAGACAGGTTTTACCGAAGCAACGGCCAGGCTTAGCGATAAAATTACCGCTTTTGGTGAAGCAAGTTTTGCTCGTAATCGGGCAACAGACTTTCAGGCTAGCCCACCGCCCGTAATCAACGAGGCGATTCTGGTGCTGGACAGTCATCCGGCGAATCCACACGGCGTCGATCTGGTCTACTTTGGTCGTGTCGCCGAGACCACGCGTGATCCACGCCCGGCTACCAACGACTACATACGCCTGGTCGGTGGTGTTGAATTCGAGCTCAATGACACCTGGAGCGGTGAAGCGGCCTACACATTCAGCCAAAACGATTTCAGCATCTCCAACGCGGATACGCTTCTCGATCGCCTGACGGTTCCGTCAGGTGATGCTGCCATTCCACGTGCCATCCGCAACGACTTTAACCCGTTTGGCACACGCTTTACGGTCGGTCCGGTTAACGACCCAGCCGTTCTTGAGGACATTATTGGTGTGGTCCGGACGGACGCGGAATCGTCGCTCAAGACAGCCGAAGTATCCGTGTCCGGTGCTGCAGGTTCCGTTGGACTTGCTTTTGGGGGCCAGTTCCGCGAGGACTCGTTGGCGATTGACCTAGACGCCAACATCAACCGCAACCTTCTCGGCTTCGAGGGCGGGGCGGCAGATACGCCAAAGGTGGAGCGCGACGTGAGCGCGCTTTTCGCCGAGGCCAGCATTCCTGTTCTGGATAACCTGGAGCTGCAACTCGCCGTCAGGTATGAAGATTACGAGGGAGCGGTCGGCGACACGACGGATCCGAAGATCGGCATCCTTTGGCAACCGTCGGACACTGTTTCGCTGCGCGGATCCTTCGGCACGTCGTTCCGGGCCCCAAGTCTTTACCAGACCAATGTCGGCGGGCAGACGATCCGGCCCGTCGCTTTCGACCCTTTCAACAACAACCCGGCTGGCACCTGCGATGTCTCGGCGGCAGGAATCATATTTCCGTCCAGTGTGGCCGTCGGCAACCCGGACATGCAGCCTGAAGACGCCGAAAATTTCAATGCCGGCGCGGTCTTCAGACCGACAGACGCGCTCAACATCAGCGTTGATTACTGGAATTTCGATATCGAAGACATCATTATCAAGGATAGTCTGCAGCAGATACTCAACAACGATTGTCTTGATGATGGTGTCGCTAACGATTCTCGTGTACACCGTGGACCGGGTGGCGTGATCAGAAGTGTCGACGTCGCCTTTGGCAACGCGGCGTCACTGCAGACTTCCGGCTTTGATTTCGCTGTCGACTATGACATCGGTACAAACGGCAGCAGCGAATTCGAAGTTGGCCTGCGCGCGACCGTAATTTCCGAGTATGAGTTCCAGCAGGTCGTGGGCGGGTCAACGGTTGATGGCAAGGGAAGCCGTAACTTCGCCAATCCCTTTACGTCAGCTCCCGAATGGCGAGTCAACGCAAACTTTGACTGGATCAACGGTCAACATTCAGCGGGCGCAATCGTGCGTTACATTTCATCCTATGAAGATGACAATGGCGGCGGCGCTACAATCGACTCCTATACAACCCTCGACCTGCAATACAACTTTTTCATCGATGAGTTGTTTAGTAGGTCGACGGGAACGACATTGACGATCGGTGTTCTGAACGCGACTGATGAGGACCCACCGTTTGCTGTCGGCGTACAGGGCTTTGACAGCAAGGTCCACGACCCACGTGGCCGCATGATCTACATCAGGGCTCGCCAGGGTTTTTGATCGGGTCAACAAGTGGTAAACAGGGCCCCGGCGCGATTTCTTCGCGCCGGGGTCTTTTGCGTTTGGCAGAATGCGGACAATACACGTAGGATCTGTGACGACAGACGCACGCGGTGACAATATGAAAAGAGTCCTGAAGCTGCTTGGCAATATGGCATTGGTTCTGCTCGCCCCACAATTGGCGCTGGCTCAGTGGACCGAGGCGCAGGAAGGGCAGCTGGTTATTCGCGGCGGTTGGTTGTTTGATAGCGTCAGTGATGAGCGCCGAGCCAACACGGGCATCGTCATACAGGACGGCAAGATTGCGGAAGTCGATGCCGATGTCCTACAACGGGTGTTGAGCACCGCCAACGTTATCGACCTGGCCGAAACCGACACGATACTGCCGGGCATGATCGACTTGCACGCGCACTACAACCTGGACCTCGTCGATAACGGCCGTGTGGAAGAAGTCGTCTACAACGGCATCATCTTTATGGCGAACGGTGTTACATCGACCTGGTCAGCCGGTGAATATTATCCCGAGCGCGTCATCGCGCAACGGGACCGTATCGATGCCGGTGAGTCCATCGGGCCGCGACTGTTCGCATCAGGCCCATACTTCGGCGCGTTCCGTTGCGAATACAACATCGGGACGGCGGCGGACGAATGCGTAGCGTGGCCCAATGACATTACTGAAGACGAAATTCGTCAGGAAGTGGATGCCTGGGCCGAGCAAGGCGTCGTCAGTATCAAGATCAAGCAGGCAACGCCGGGCGAGATGAAGATACTTATCGAGCAAGCGCACAAGCGTGGCATGACGACGGCAGCTCACCTCGCAAATTACGACTGGGAATACGACGTGGAATTGCGGGACGCCATTCTTATGGGCCTGGATCGGGTTGAACACGAGCTTACCCTCGGTAGCGGAGGTCCGGAAAGCGCCCATCTGCCGCAAATGATCGACCTGATGCTGGCGCACGAGGTGTATTACGATGCCAACCTGCAAATGTATGGCGGCGTCCAGGAGCGCCGGGCACATCCCGCGGAAATGTTGTGGACGAATGAAGCGAAATACTTCACGCCGTACGCGCAGGAATTGCTAGAGAAGCGCGGCGAACCAGAGCCGGAATCTGATGACGCAGAGTTCACACAGCGGGTGCTTGAACTCAAATCATTATTCGATGCCGGAGGTGCGCATTTGCTGGTTGTTGGTACGGACGAACCCGTCTACACGAGTCTGTTACCAGGCTTCGCCTATCACCGCGAATTGCTCGCAATGACCTATGCAGGAATACCGCCAGCTGCCGTATTGAAGGCAGCCACCATCAACGGCGCAAGGGCGATGGGCATCGATGCCCGTCTTGGCTCGATAGAGGCGGGCAAGTTTGCGGATCTTTACGTCGTGCGCGGCAATCCTCTCGAGGACATCAAAGCAGCACGAGACATCAGGTTTGTCGTCAGAGATGGCATTGCATACGACCCGGCGGAGCTACTGCAGTCAGCAGAGGGCAAGATTGGCCCGGCCGGCCCGGATGATCACGCCGACTGGGAACTCGAGATCCGGCCACTACGGCAAGAATAGAAGCTCACCAGAATTTTCCCTTGAACCGGCCAACTTGATGCAAGCATTGAAGTAGCGTAAGGGAATCTACGGATTTTCTGCCGGCGCCGGGAATGCGACATTCACCAGTTCGTATGTATAAGAAAATCGCGACATCATGAAATACGACTTGAAGTATCGTGTACGCAAGCCCGAGCCGGACAGCGAGTCACTGTTCGCCAGCTCGAAGCCCCTGCCGCCGCCCGCGGTAACGTATACGATCTCCGCACGCAGCAAATCGCCAAAGGTGCCGGTCCTGCGATTCCTGAAAGACAGGTACGGTTACCTCCCGTTGCGGGAAATCGATAGCCTGTTCGGGTTTGTCGAAAGGAGCACACTCTACGGTGGCCGTGAATTTGCGGGACGAGAACTTTCCGACCGCGACGTCTTGCAACTGAATAGAGCCGGAATCGGCGTTCGCTTGCCCATGTCCAATCACGATGTCAGTCGCGAGGAGTATGAGGAAAATTTTCCAATTCTGAGGAAATATTATCAACCGGGAAACTCGATTATCGTCACCAACGACCAGCTGGCGAGCTGGCTGCACGAAGATTTTCCGGACTATCGTCTCGATGCGAGTGTCATCAAGAATATCAAGACACACGAAAAGATCGAACAGGCGTTCGAGTTATACGATTCTGTGGTGTTACCGATGCGACTCAATAAGGATCTCGAGTTTCTTGAGAAAATCCGCGACAAAGACAAGATCACTCTGTTCGCCAATGCGGGTTGCGCACTGACCTGCACATCGAAACTCTGTTACCTGTCGTTCTCCAAGATAAACAAGGGTAATGGCGGTGATTTCAATTGTGCAATGCTGCACAAGGAACGTGAGCTGATGGGAATGGTTGATTTTCTATTAAAGCCATACGTGGATCTGGGATTTCATCGGTTCAAATTACTCAGGCCAAATCATAGCGGCCTGACCGGTTTCTAGCCCGACCTTTCATTGCTACCAACCGGACCGTCGCAAACGATCAGCCGTTCCCGCCTTGTCTAGGCACAGGCAGCACGGGCGGCGACCCGACCACTAAAACAGGCACCGTGGACGCTGGCGTAGAAGTCACTGGAACTTGCCTCTCCGGCAAAGAAAACTCGGTCGTCGACGGGCTGCGCAAGCACCCGTCGCTGATTGGCGGCTCCCGGCTGTGCGCAACTGTACGACCCCTTGACCCAGGCGTCACCATTCCAGGCGGACACGATATGACGTATGGGTTCCGGTACGGCTTCATTGCCGGCAACGTCGCGCAGTTTTCCCAGAATATAATCGATCGTCGCCCGCTCTCCCGATTTTTCCATCCACTCGGCCATGCGTCCGCCGGCGGCGACTTCGACGTAGTCGTATCCGAAGGGTTGGTTTCTGAAATTCAGGGGATCGTCGCCGTGAGTTCGGACCGTGAATGCGGCGGGTAGCTCCTGCAGCAGTGTTGTATCGAACATGAGCGCGACGCGCGTGCTGCTGCCAAGTGGAAGCCCCTTGACGGCATCCAGTTTCCAGTCGGGTAGGGCCGGCGAGAATTCGATTTCGTGCGCCGCCAATACACCAGTGGATACCGTCAAAATGATTTTATTTGCGCTTACAGTACCTTTTGCTGTCTGCAGCTTGATGTCGCGACCCGACCAATCGATTTTGCGCACGGCAGAGTTCAGTGAAACCGGCACGTCACTACCGTAGCGCGCCACGAGATTGCCGAGCCCGGTTGCTACCGCAAGATCGTTTTCCTGGCGGACGTAGGCGAGCGTGTCTTCGACCGATGCCCGATCGACGTCGTGCGTGAAATCCTGGGCAAAAAACATATGGAAGTAGGGAGCCCACCGGTCGTCGTTGTCGATGACGTCGAAAACGGATAACAAGTCGCTTCCATCAGCGGCCACTTGTAGTCCGGCGAACTGTTCGTCCCAATATTTTGCAAAGTCCGCATATGCGCTGCGTGGAAGCCAGGCGTCATCTTCGAAGTAGCGGGCGGCCGTGTAGTGTTTCTCTGACTCGTCGAGCACCAGGTCTTCGGCTTTCGCGAGCGGCATCAGCGGGTTCTCCGACGGAGCCATGATCCAGTGTGCGCCAAGATCGAAAGGCACTCCGGGAGCCACGTCTTCGGTGTAAGCACGGCCGCCAATTCGGTGCGACGCTTCCAGGAGCAGAAAATTCTGACCGAGCGCCCGTAATTCCTTTGCCGCGGCGATTCCCGCTGCGCCAGCGCCGATAACAACCACGTCGGCATGCGTCATCTTGGATTACCTGTCATTTGTTCGTAGAATAGTTTCGTATTATCACGGAAGCGGCGATGAATTGGGAAGCCGCGTTGCCGAAACGCAGGGGACCTGTCTTTCCGGTCAACAAGAGAAAGTTATGCGGCGCAGAGTTGGCAGAAAAGAGAGGACCCGAATAAACAGGGAGATGCTTGCGGAAAAGCTTCCCTCTAGACATGTGGGCAGGACCGAGCCCTATGACATTCTCGCCGCCGATGCAGCACAACGCATCATCGATGCATCCCTGGAATTGTTGGAAAGCTCCGGCGTGGTTTTTGAACCGGGTTCGGAGGCTTTGCAAATCCTTGCCGATAATGGTTGTGATGCGACCCCGGAAGGGATTGTACGCATTGCTCCGGACCTGGTGCACGAAGCACTGGCCTCAATTTCGAGGTCGGTGAAGCTGTGGGATCGGAATGGCTCCGATTTTATCCAGATTGACAAGGATCACACCTGTTTCTTCCCCGGTATGACTTGTATCAAGGTCTACGACCTTGAAACCGGAGAGAGGCGCACAAGCAATCGCGAAGATCTCGAAACCATCACCCGCGTCGCCGATGCATTGCCGAACATGGATGGTGTCTGCATCGCGTGTAAGAATATAGAGCGTTCAGATATTTTCGGCGAAATCGATGAGTTCGCAGCGATGGCGGAAAACACCACCAAGCCGCTGGAGTATCTTTGCGAACACAGCCAATCGCTGGATGTTGTCATCGAGATGGCGGCCGCCATTCGTGGTGGTCACGACGCGCTGCGTGATAAGCCGTATTTTCTTCATATCGTAACGCCGTTACCGCTCAACTTCGCCAAAACACACAGTGATCAGATCATCGCGGCAGTGCGAGCTGGTGTTCCGGTCACCTCGGGAACGCTGCCGATCGGCGGTGCGTCGTCGCCGGTCACTGTTGCCGGATGTTTGACACAAAGCCTGGTCACCGATCTGGCGGCGATGGTGCTGGGTCAACTTGTTGCAAAGGGTTCGTTCTGTATAGGCGGCTCGGATGTATCGTTCATGGAGCCTGCTACGGGCGGTATCGGTAGCTTTGTACAGGCCTCGCTGGCCGACATGGCGATCATTCAGGTCATGCGTCAGCTTGATCTACCCTCGTTGACCGGCATCGCAGGCGACTCGGTGGCGCGGCGTTTCAATCAAGACGCGGTATGGGGGATTTCCTCGACCATGATGCAAACATTCTATAGCCGGCCGGCGACCTGTGACTATCTGGGCTCCCTCGACGAGGGGATCACCTATTCACTGCATGCTCTGTTGCTCTGCGACGATCTTGCTGGTCTGTTACGTCACATGTGGAAGGGATTTGCAGTCGACGAGGATAGCCTGGCACTCGATCTTGCCCGAGAAGTCGGACCTCTGGGCAATTACCTGGCCGAACAGCACACAGCTAGACATAGCCGATCACAGGCGTGGGACTCACGATATTTCGGTGCAAAAATTCCCCTGAGCGAAGACAGTCAACCCGATCGGGATTTGTTCGAGCGGATTGATAATGATCTGCGACAAATATTGAAGAAACATCGGCCCGCCCCCCTGGCCGACGACGTGTTGCAAGAGATGCGGGCAATTCAGGAGCGATTTGCTGCTAATTTCGGTGATTGATGTTTTCTTTTAAGTGACAAATGCGGCGCGGCCAGCAAACACTTTAAGTGTATTTCGGACACATGGCTTACACCTCATACCGGAGACAGTGTTAGCACTTAGTCAGAAAATTCTGCATAGCCCGTGAGTTCTACGTAGCCGCGGCCCGCCAGCCTGTTACCGTTTCTTTTCCCGCTGACGTCTACCGCGCCTTCCCAGTATCTAACAGTGGCACTTAATTCCTGATCGTCAATTACGGGTTGTACATCGAGCTGCAAATCGAGACCGGGTATGTGGATTCGCCAACCATTCGGATACCGGCCACCTAACGGACTGTCCCAGAATTGCGTAATCTCTATGTCAAATTCGCCTGCATCAAGGTGATCGCTGTCTCCATTACGACCAATCCAGGTACCAGCGCTGAGCGGATCCCGCGAGCCGTCAACCCGCCGGAGTTGATAGAGCATTAATTCACTCCCGTCGTCGAGCTGCAGTGCGAACCAGTCCCACCCGACCTGATCTGCGGCAAGTGCACTGCTGCTCCACTCACGATCCAGCCACGAGAATCCCGTGACGGAAAATTGCTGCTCGCCGATTTGTAAAGCCCCCTCTGTTTGCAAGCGAGAGATCGAATAGTAGTAAGAAGCATTTCCAGGCTCGGCGGATTTTCTCGACAGGCCGTGTTGCCCGTTCAAGACTGGTTGCTTGAGTTGCGTCAGGTTCAGATCAAGCAACATGTCCTGATCCACAGCCTGCAGGTGCCATGTCATAGCAGCACCGGAGCTGACGGCGATCGACCAGTCTTCTACCCAGACGCGAAAGGGCTCAGCCGTTGCGCCCGCAAGACCCATGCTGCCGCGGGAAAAGCGCTGCGCGACACGAAACATCTCATTGCCGACATCGGTTATCGCAAAATGCCCGATGTAGACTTGATCGGATTGCCACCGTGATACCTGCTCTCGCTCACCGGGCGGAGCCAACAGGAAGCGAAATATTGTCAACTCAAAGCCGAATCGCTCGCCATTTTCTCCATCCAGATTGCCGGTCAAATACCACCATTCATTTCTGAATTCGGGGTGCGGACCGTGGTCGGCCGGGAAGCTGAAAATTCGGGGCTCTGTGACGGCTGCGTAGCCGCTCACATCATCGTCGCTCAGAAGCTGTGATAGCCGCGAGCCGGCGCTGCCGAACTGAGGCGGGCTTACTGCGCCCGGTCGGGGAATTACGTTGCTTGTCAAAGCCGCGATGAAGGCCATGATCAATACGGTGATTGTCAGTCCCTTTTTCATCTGCAACCGGCCTATTCCTCGCGCATCGCGAGCGCCGGTTGGGCGCGTGCTGCACGGTACGCCGGGTAGACGCCGGCGAGGAGCGCAGCGCCGACGGCCAACACCAGTGCGCCAAGCAGTACATCCGTTGAAATCTGGATTTCCATGCTCCAGCCAAATGAACGTCGGTTGATAACGTCGATTAACATCCACGCCATGAGCAAGCCGAGCGGCAGAGCCGCAATACCGCTGAACAGACCAATCAGTCCGGTTTGGAACGTCACCATGCCGCCCAGCTGTCCGGGGGTCATGCCGAGGGCACGCAAGACAGCCAGTTCCCGCGCGCGCTCCAGTTGCAACGCCAGCATCGCGCCGAGAATGCCGATAATTGCGACGCTGA
>Ga0255047_10001239_pt1 | contig 19023 bp, 15 predicted proteins | sample JV7_2_1_MG_FD_183640 | JGI IMG/M metagenome (GOLD analysis project Ga0255047, IMG submission 183640) | Seawater microbial communities from Jervis Inlet, British Columbia, Canada - JV7_2_1 | ecosystem: Environmental > Aquatic > Marine > Inlet | place: Canada: British Columbia | collected 2016-10-06 | reverse complement strand
CTTCGCCGATCCCGGCGAGAGCTCGAAATCCCACCACCATCGGGATCGTGGTGGCGAGGGCGGTGGCCATGGTGGCCAGCCCTGCCGTCGTCGCTCCCACCGCGATCAGAATTCGACGGCCCCGGCGATCGCCGATGGGTCCCACAAGAGGCCTGATAACGGCCGCAGCCAGGCCGAACGAACTCACCGCGATGCCGACCTGGGTGGAGGAGCCCCCCAGGTCGCCCTCCACATAGATCGGCAACACGGCGAGCGTCATCGTGAGGCCCAGGAAGTAGATGCTGACTCCGATGCAGAGACCGACGAAGCGCGGCGTGAGGAGCCGCGTCGTCGGCGTTACCAGGGTTCGGTCATCTGTCGGGGGGAGAGAGTCCATGGGTCGAGATCGATGAGGGAGAGATCGAAACGTTCGATCAGATCGGAGGCTCGAATCTCGGACTCCGGCACCGGAAGGCCAAGGCTACGACCGAGCTCGGCGATCACCCTCCGGATGGAATCCCCGAGTGTCAGCCGGTCCTGGAGTGTCACTGATCCGTGACGCTTCGCCAGCCGATCGCCGGTGTCGGCCAACACCAGTGGCACGTGAGCCCAGGCTGGACGGTCGAGGCCGAGAAGATCCAGCAGGTGAGCGTGGCGCGGGGTCGAGCTGAGCAGATCGTCGGCCCTGACGACCTCCTCGATCCCTTGCGCGGCATCGTCGACCACGACGACGAGATTGTAGGCCGGGGTCCCGTCTCCACGGCGTAGGACGAGATCGTCGACAGTGCCACGATGGATGCCATGCAGGAGGTCGATGATCTCGACCTCCTCACCCCGGGTGCGAAGACGGACGGCGGGGGGCCGCCCTGAAGCCTCCCGCTGTCGCGTCTCGGCTCCGGTGAGGCTTCGGCAGGTGCCGGGATAGTGCCCCGGAGGATGGTGGGGAGCCGATGCCGCCTCCCTGATCTCGCGACGCGAGCACCAGCAGCGGTAGGTGAGTCCGGCCCGATCGAGGTCGGAGAGAACAGTCTCATATCGATCGGTGCGCTCACTCTGGCGGAGCGGATCGCCGTCCCACGTGAGGCCCAGCCGTTCGAGGTCGCGGCGCTGACTGTCGAAGTGTTCCGCGCGAACTGTGGCCGAATCGAGGTCCTCGAAGCGGAGCAGGAACCGGGAGCCGGCGGCGCGAGCGAAGAGCCAGGCCGCCAATCCTGTGCGGAGGTTCCCGATGTGGAGGGTGCCGGTGGGGCTGGGGGCGAAACGGCCGACGCTCACCGGATGATCCTCGCACGCCATGGCTCCGCTGTGGCCGACGTCGGCGAATCGGTGGCCCAGCTGGCAGACTGCGAGAGTGAGCGAAGAACCTCGCGAAGATTCGTCTCGGCTCTCGTCGGACCGCCCTCCGGACATCGAACCTGCTCATCATCACATGGTGCACTCCCACCGTGATGTGCAGGGTGGAGCGGCCCGTGCCGCCGTGTTTGGGGTCAGCGACGGTCTGGTGTCGAATGTCGCCCTGATAATCGGCATCGCTGGTGCCTCCACGGACGGTTCGCTCGTGAGGCTGGCCGGGATCAGCGGCCTGTTGGCCGGTGCCATCTCCATGGCGGCCGGCGAATGGGTGAGCGTGCGCGCCCACAACGAACTAGTGGAACGCGAGCTGGACATCGAACGCAGGTCGCTGGCCGAGAACCCCGAGGCCGAGACACGCGAACTAGCGGCCATCTACCGCGAACGTGGCCTGGCGGCCGAACACGCCGACCAGGTTGCGGAAGGGATCATGGCCGACCCGAAGGTAGCGCTCGACGTGCACGCTCGCGAGGAGCTGGGAGTCGACCCCGACGGAATCGGGTCGCCGCTGAAGGTGGCCGTGGCTTCCTTCTTCGCGTTCACGATCGGCGCATTCATCCCTCTCGTACCATGGCTTGTCTCCGAGGGATCCAAGGCCACGCTTGCTTCGGTGATCCTCGGTATCACCGGTGCCGCGGTGGTGGGTCTGCTGCTCGCAGTGTTCACCGAACGTAGCCCTGTGCGCACCGCGATGCGCCAGGTGCTCGTGGCGGCCATTGCCTGTGCCGCCACCTACTTGATAGGCAACGCACTGGGGGTGTCAGTGGGCTGATCAGCCCAGCCGAAGTTTCCCTTCAAGACCCTCCGCCGATGGGCCGATAGCCCTAGCGCGGCTCACCCTTGAGTCGCCGGCTGTGGGTGGGGAAAGGGTTGTATGCCAGCGACCGAGACGGTCACGAGGGCAGACGCGGCGCACTTGCTCCGCAGAGTCGGCTATGGAGGGTCACCGGCGGAGGTTGATGCCCTGACCGGTCAGAGCCGCCAAGCGTGCGTGGAAGCGGCGATGGGGTTCAGGTCGACCGATGCAATCCCTGGCGGTCCCGACGTGGGTGTTCCCTCGTTCGTGGCCAATTCGTCGCAATGGGAGGCCCACAGCGACGTGATCTCGTGGTGGATCGATCGGATGGCCACTCTCGCCAACCCGACGTCGGCGCCTGTTCCCGCCGCATCAAGCGCAGGCAACCTGCCGATCTACGAACGCCTGGCCTTCTTCTGGCACGACCACTTCGCCTGCGCCCAGGACAAGGTCGGTGATCTCCCCGCCATGTGGGACCAGATCGGCGCCCTTCGCCGCATGGCCATGGGAAGCTTCGATTCGCTCGTGCGAACCATCGCCGTGCATCCGGCGATGCTCGTGCACCTCGACAATCAGCACAACACCATCGGGCATCCCCAGGAGAACTTCGGACGGGAGCTCATGGAGCTCTACACATGTGGCGTCGGTGAGTTCACCGAGGCCGACGTTGTGGCTATGACCCGAGCCTGGACCGGCCACAACACGGTGGGCTGGGACAATGTCAACAACTTCTGGGACAACACCTATTTCTACGACACCTCAGCCCACGATTCCGGCCCGAAGACGCTCTTCGGCATCACCGCGAACTGGAATGGTGTCGCCCGTGGCAGCGGCGATCGCGACACGATCAGCGAGCTCGTGCACGGGGCCAGACAGGCGCCAACCGCGCGACGGATAGCCCGCAAGCTATTCACCTGGTTCGCCCACCCGGCGCCATCCGCCATGACCGTGCAGGACCTCGCGGACGTGTTCATGGCCAACAACATGAACATCGGTCCCCTCCTGCGGGCGATCCTCGAACACGACGAGTTCTGGGGTGCGGCGAGCAGGTGGGCCCAGGTGAAGAGCCCAACCGACTACATCGCCACCATGGTGCGCCGCACCGGTGCTGATGCCTGGGACCTCGGGCTCCACTGGCGGATGCACAACATGGGCCAGGTCCCGCTCGATCCTCCGAGTGTGGCCGGTTGGGGAAGCCCGCTGGGATGGCTCTCCACCGCGTCGGCCTGGGGCCGGGGCCACTTTGCCGGCGGAATGCGCTGGAACGCCACCAACACCGAAACCGGGCTCGGTCTCCTTCCGAACCTCGAGGATCTCGGAGCCAGCGCCGGTGTGCAACAGATCCTCGACCTGTTCGGGCTGGAAGAGGTCTCGACCCAGACCCGCTCGCGGCTCGAGGAGTGGTTCGACGAAGCCCACTCCACAGACCGCTGGTCGATTCCGCCGCAGGGCTTCATGCTCGGTGCGCTCACCCCCGAATTCCAGGTCTACTGAGGAGCCCTTGATGGAGAAACTTCTCACCCCTGTACGGGCCCGTCTGCAACGGCCCTCGGAGTCCGATATCGCACGGGCTCGACTGTCTCGCACCGACACCAGTTCGAACGGATTCGCCCGGCGACACTTCCTTCAGGGTTCCCTGGCGGTCGGTGGCGCGGCGGGAGTTGGACTCGTACCCGGCATGCTCGACGAGATCGCGGCGGCGGCGATTCCGCTGGCCTCCAGCCAACGCATCCTCGTCACCGTCTTTCTCGGCGGTGGCAATGATCACCTCAACACGCTCGTCCCTGCCGAAGACGGGGCGTATCAAGGCGCCCGCGGGTCGTTGGCGGTGGCCGTCGATGGGACGACCTCGGTGGGGGAGGGCCTACATCTACACCCCAATCTCAGCCGGCTGAAAGCTCGATTCGACGCGGGTCAGGTGGCTCTCATCCGCGGTGTCGGCGAGGAGTCCGACGACCACAGCCATTTCACTTCGATGGCGACGTGGATGTCCGGTATCCAGAACATGATCCCGGCGACCGGTTGGTTGGGGCGCTACCGCGACGGTCTCCTACCCAGCAGCCTGGGTGCGGTGGCGATTGGTTGGGGGGGCGTGCCGCTCACGCTTCAGGGCGACTCGTCGAGCGCGGTCGCGCTCCCGCCCAACGGGTCCCTGTTCGGCGCCGACCGATCGTCGTCATGGGAGCGTTACGCGTTCGAGGCGATCAGCGATCTGGGCGCAGCCGGTGGAGGTCTCGGGCCCTACGGAAACGTCGTGGCCGGGGCATTCGGCGATGCTGTGGATACAGCTGCGCAGATCTCCCCCGCCTTCTCGCCGACCCTCGCCGAGGACGGACTGGCGCGGGAGCTCGGACTCGCCGCCCAGGTGATCAATCTCGATCTGGGGACCCATCTAGTCAATGTTGATCTCGGCGGGTTCGACCATCACGACAGTCAGCGACCCGATCACGACGATCTGTTGGCAGAACTCGACGCCGGCATCGACGCCTTCTTCAACACCCTGTCGCCGGTGTTCGCAGCTCGTACCGCTCTGCTGGTGGTGTCTGAATTCGGGCGTCGGGTTGCGGCCAACAGCACCGGCACCGACCACGGTGCGGCCGGCTTGGTGATGATGGTCGGACCAACAGTCAACGGAGGTCTGCACGGCCGCCAGCCGTCGCTGACCGATCTCGACCGCCGAGGCGACATGCATCATCATCTCGACTTTCGATCTGTGTACGCATCGGTCCTCGACGAGTGGCTGGGGGCCGATGATGCCGAGATCCTGGGGGCCAGCTATCCGAAGCTCGATCTGTTCAGTGATACCAACCTGAATCTCTTCTGGGATGTCAACAGTTCCCGCTACTACGCGCCCGCGGTGGGCTGGCTGGCCGTCACCGGTATCACGACCGGCACCGGCCAGGGCACGTTCTCGCCCGACGACCCGGTCACCCGCGGTCAGATGGCCACCTTCCTCTGGAGATACAGGGGTAAACCCGGTGGCGCTCCCCGGTCGGGATTCAGCGACGTTTCGTCGGGTCGCTTCTACACCGAAGCGGTCGACTGGCTCTTCGACGCAGGCATCACCACCGGTACCGGAGCCGGCGCCTTCTCGCCCGACGACACGGTCACCCGCGCTCAGATGGCGGCCTTTCTGTGGCGTCTAGAGGGGTCCCCGACCGGCTCACCGCGGTCCGGGTTCACCGACGTACCGCCGGGCCGCTATTACTCGGTAGCGGTCGACTGGCTTCTCGAGCGGGGGATCACCACGGGTACCGGCGACAACCGGTATTCGCCGCATCAAGCCGTCACTCGGGGTCAGATGGCCACCTTCCTGTGGCGGCTGGCCGGAAGTCCCGTCTGACCATCCGGTGTTCAGGCGTTCGGTAACAGGCTGCTGCCCATGAGCCTGACCGGCGCCCAGATCGAGCAGTAATGCCCGGGACAGCAATGAGTGAACACGCCGGTGGTCCCCGGTTTCCAGGACCGCGCCCCCTAGCGCACCGCACAGTACAATGGCGGCGACTGGAGGGTGTTGAACGGTGGCCGGACCGCTCGAGGAAACCATGAGAGTCGATTTCGACCGTGTCGTCGAGGCTGCCCAGCTGATCCCACGACAATTCATCCGCACCGCCCAGTACCACAGTGAGGGCCTCAGCCGGCTTCTCGGCCTCGACATCACCCTGAAGGTCGAGACCGCCAACCCGGTCGGTTCGGTGATGGGACGTGCCGCGGAGTGGTGGTTCACCAACCGGACTCCGGTTCACAGGGTCGTCTGCGCCTCCGCCGACGACTTCGGCGTGGCCATGGCGCATGCCGGACGCAAGCGGGGGATCGAGGTCGAGCTGTTCGGGCCCCTCAACGCGGATGCCGCCAAGGTCGAAGCCCTGCGCCATGCCGGCACCACGGTGAGACTCGACGGGACAGACCCGGAGGAGATTCGGGAGGAGGCCCATCGCTACGCGTCGATGGTCGACGGCATTCTCGTGCTCGACGGGGAGCACATCGAGTTGGTGGAAGGAGCGGCCACCATGGCCGCCGAGATCGAGCACCTCGCTGAGCCTCCCGATGCGGTTTTCGTGCCACTGGGTTCGGGCACGCTCGCGCTCGGCACCGCAGCCTGGTGCCACGACCGGATGCCGCGCACCCGCGTGGTTGGCGTCGGTGCCGAACGGGCACCGGCGATGATCCGCTCGGTTCGTGAACATCGCGTGGTCATCACTCCGTCGGCCGATACCTCGGCGCCGGGGCTGGCGGTTCGGGCGCCCTCGGAGCTCATGGTTGGCCCGCTCGCGGCGGCACTCGACGACACCGCTCTGGTCTCCGAACAGCACATGCAGCAGGCGGCGGCGGCCCTGGCCGTGCACGAGGGACTCCGCGTTTCGCTCGACGGTGCTGCCGCGCTGGCGGCCGTGGCGATGCAAGCCCCTTCGCTGAAGGGGTCGAGCGTCGTGGTTGCTGTCACCTCTCGAGCTATCGGCTGACCTAAGGCCCGGCCCTACTTCCTCCGCTTGGCCTTTGCGGTCGGAGGTGCACTCGTTGGGTCGTCGGGCCAGTGATGTTTGGGGTAGCGGCCTCTCAACTCGCGCCGCACCTCGCGATAGCCGCTCTCCCAGAAGGAGGCGAGATCAGTGGTGACCTGCACCGGCCGGTGGGCGGGGGAGAGCAGATGCATCACCACGGGTGCAGCACCGTCGCCCACGGTGGGTGAGTCGGTTAGACCGAAGATCTCCTGGAGCCGCACGGCGAGCACCGGGCCTCCCTCCGGCGCATAATCGATCGGAATTCTCGATCCGGACGGAACGTCCACATGGGTGGGAGCGAGTCGGTCGAGGTCGCGCCCTCGGCGCCAATCGAGGAGATTGGTGAGGGCGTCGCGCGGCTTGATCTTCTCGAGATCGGCGCGGCGTTGAACCGAAGCCAGGCTGGGCGCGAGCCACTCCTCGAGCCTGTCGAGGAGTGAGTTGTCGTCGACGCTGGGCCATTCATCGGGGTCCAGGGTGTGGGCGAATGCCAGGCGCTCACGAAAGCGATGGTCGGGCCGATCCCAGGTGAGCAGACCGAGGCCCTCTCGGCGAACGCCGGCGAGCAGGCCTTCCACGACCGCCTCCCGGCTGGGCTCAGCGACCGGACTTCTGCTCACCACTATCGAGCCGAGTGTCTCGCGATTCTCGAACACGACATCGCGTTTTCGTCGATCCCAGCCGCCGTGCACGGACGTGTCGATCCGTTGTGCGTGGTGACTCTCGATATCATCGGTGCTGAGGGGCGCTGCGGTGAGCACCCGTGCGTCGGCGCCCGAACCCTCTGTCTCAGCCACGGCCAGCCAGCTGTGGCGGGACAGCTCATCAGCGATCGGCACGGTGACGCCGGCGCCTGAGGCGAGCAGGAAGTTGCCTGGCTCGTCGCGTCGGCGGGCGATCCGGTCCGGGAACGCGAACGACGTGAGCAGGCCCACGAGGTCGAGATCGACAGGTGCCTTCTGGGGGTTGGGTAGTGCTGACTCCCACCGGCGAGCCATCGCTCGAGCTTGCCGGACGACGCCACGATCGCCTCTTTCGCCGGGTCGTTCTCGGGCCACGAGTTCGACTCGCGTTCGTAGATCGACCGGACGCTCGCGCCCGCTGAGAAGGTCGCGGTCGGCCAGGGATGCGGCCAGCGCACACGCGGTGGCAGTTGCGCCGGCCAGGCCTTGAGCCTCGCTGTCGGCTCCTCGGAGCATGAGGTGGGCGAGCCGTGGTTCAGCCCCGAGTTGGTTCATGGCTCGGCCATGATCGGTGAGACGGCCCTTTTCGTCGAAGGCACCGAGACTGGTGAGGGTGGCGACCGCCGCTGAGTAGGCAACGGTCGGAGGCGGATCGAGCCAGGGCAGCTCACTCGGTTCGGTGGCACCCCAAGCCGCCACTTGGAGAGCGAGAGACGTGAGATCGCTGGTGAGGATCTCAGGCGGCTCCTCCATGGGTCGATTGGCCTGTTCGCTCTCGCTCCACAGCCTGATGCACACACCGGGTGCCTGGCGCCCGGCGCGCCCCCTGCGCTGGTCGGTGGCGGCCTTGCTGGCGCCCACCGTACGGAGTTGGCTCATACCCCGCCCGTGATTGATCTCGGGCCGTCGCCGTCGGCCGGTGTCGATCACGATCCGTACGCCGTCGATGGTGACGCTCGTCTCGGCGATGGGGGTTGAGAGGATCACCTTCCGTCGACCCGCCGGATCCGGCTGGAGGGCCCGGTCCTGTTCGGCGGGAGGCAGCGAGCCGTGAAGGGGTGTGACGGCAAGTTCGCCGCGGTCGCCGAGTCGGCGACGAAGCTCTCGCTCGGCCCGATTGATCGCCCCTGCGCCGGCGAGGAAGACGAGAATGTCGCCGGCCGGGCCATCTCGGCCGAGCACTTCCATCACTGCGTCGGGCACCTCCTCGTCGACTGTTCGGCCGGGCGCGGGTGGGTGGTATGTGGTGACAACCGGATGAACCGCGGCATCGGCTCGGATTATCGAGTCGGTGCGGAGCCGGGTGGCCAGCGAGTCGGCATCGAGGGTGGCCGACATCACCACCATGCGTAGATCGTCGCGGAGCGCATCGGCTGTCTCGCGCGCAAACGCCATCGCCGTATCGGCATGGATGCTTCGCTCGTGGAACTCGTCGAACACGATTACGCCGATCCCCTCGAGGCCCGGATCGCTGAGCAGCATCCGGGTGAGCACACCCTCGGTGACCACCTCCACCCGAGTGGCATCGCTCACGCGGGTATCGAACCGCGTACGAAGCCCGATCGAATGGCCGACCTCCTCGTTGCGTTCGAGGGCCATTCGCGCTGCGGCGGCGCGAGCTGCCACTCGTCGGGGCTCGAGGACGAGCACCCGGCGCTGGCCGAGCCATGGTTGACCCACGAGCGACGGTGGGACCCGCGTCGTCTTTCCGGTGCCCGGTGGGGCCTGAAGTATCACGACCCGTTGACGTTTGAGCGCGTCGTGCAACTCCGGCAGAACGAGTTCGACCGGAAGACCGGGCTCGCTCGAGGATTCGGAGCTGGGGGTCACCCCACTCCGACTCTGGCGACCACCGACCGCACCGCGTTGGCCACCGACTCCGGGTGGCTCTTCATCACGAAGTGGCGGCCACCCTCGACCGTGGTGCGGCTCGCGTGGGGGAGCTTCTTCTCCAGGTAGTCGTTGGCGCCGAGGAAGGCCTTGTCGCCGTCGCCGATCACCAACTCGACTGGCAGAGCTACTTCGGTGATGTGGTCGATCACCAGCGAATCGACGTGGAACGCAATCGATGCTGCGATCTTGCTCACGCTGTACTTGTGACTGTTGGCGTCGACCCGTTCGTTCCAGCTCTGCATGGCTGACGGATCACGGAATCCGGGGCCGGTGGAGACGAGGACCAAGCCGTCGAGGCGGGTGGCGTCGTCGCGGGTGAGCACGTGGGCCAAACCGAGGTAGCCGCCGAGACTGTGGCCGACGAAAACGATCGGCCGGTGAGGGTGTCCGGCCCGTACCCCGGCGATGACATTGTCGATATCGGCCAGCACTGCTTCACGTTCGTAGGAGGCTGGGTCGTCGGGGCTCGGAGATTCGCCGTGGCCGGGCAAGTCGACACCGACACAGTGGAGATCGCTGCTCACGAGATTGATAGGGGCGTCCCATACACGGGAGTCGGAGTCGACGCCGTGCACCCAGAGCACAGTGGCGCCGGAGTTTTGGGGGCCGCTGTGGGCGATATGAAGGGCGGTGCTCAACGCAGTCTCCTCGACTGTCAGTAGCCGTGGAAGTGTGGCCGGCGCTTCTCCATGAAGGCCAACACGCCCTCGGCGAAGTCGTCGCTGTGGTAGCAGGCATCGACGGCGTCGTGGGCGTCGGCATGACCCTTGGTGACGATGGTGTCGATGGTCTGCTTGGCGGCCTTGATCGATAGGGGAGCGAGTCTGGCGATGCGACGGGCAATACTGGCGACGTGTTCATCGAGGCGTTGGGGCGGATGGGTTTCCTGCACCAGCCCAACCCGGAGGGCTTCGCGGGCATCGAGCACCTGGGCGGTGTAGAGCATCTGCTTGGCGACTGCGGGCCCTACGAGAGCCATCAGCCGTTCGGTCGCCTGCGACGGATAGGCGATGCCGAGGGTGGCCGGAGGCACCGAGAAGGTGGCGTCGTCGGCGGCGATCCTCAGGTCGGCGTGCAGCGCTATCGCCACGCCGCCGCCCCGACAGGGGCCGTGGATGGCGGCGATCACCGGCACCGCGATCGATGCGATGGCCTCCCACGCCCGGTGCTCGGCGTTGTCGTACTCGGTGGCCCGGCGACCCATGCGACGGTCGGCGAACTCCGAGATGTCGCTTCCCGCACTGAACGCCAGGTCGCCGGCGCCCTTCAGAATCACGCATCTCAGATCGGGCTCGTCAACGAGAGTGGTTACGGCATCGGGAATGGCTAGGTACATGGCGGCGGTCATGGCGTTGCGACGTTCGGGATTGTCGATCACGAGCGTGCCGACCGACCCGTGCCCGACTCCGTCGATCTCGATGCGGTGGAGCGTTGTACCGATTGTTGCCACGGAGGCAGTCTGCCGGATGAATCGGCCGTGTGCGTGCGTGACACGCCGAGTTGTGTCCGGCCCGTTACCGTCTCGGAGGTGAAGACCGGTGTACGCCTGCGGGTGATTCGTGATGGCGCGGTCGTAGTGGTCCGTAACATCACCGCGCACCACACCATGCTCGTCGCCAGCGGCGTCGCATTTTCATGTGTGTTCGGGCTGATTCCCGCTCTGATAGCGGTCGTCGCGGTGTACGGGCTCGTAGCGGAGCCATCCGATGTGGAGTCAAACCTCCGACCCCTCGTGGAGGCCCTTCCAACCGCTGCGGGCGATCTGCTGATCGATCAGTTCGAGAACGTCACCGCGGTGTCGGGAGCCCAGATGACCCTCGGTCTGGCGATTGGCCTGATCGGTGTGGCCTGGGCCATTTCCAACGCCTTGAACGCGATGGTGATGGCGGTGCGAATCGCCCACGAAATGCCGAGCCCTCACACCTGGGTGCAGGGACGGATCTTTGCCCTGAAGCTGAGCTTGGTCGCAGTTGTGGCCACCGCAGCAATGATTTGGCTGGTTGTCGTATTACCGCCGGTCGCCGATGAGGCAAACATCGGAGGCCTCTATCGATGGGCGCTGGCGATCGGTCGCTGGCCGCTGGTGATCATCATCTCCATCACCGCCCTTGCCCTCTTCTACCGGGTCGTGGTGGGTGCCCGCAGTGGCCGCTACCACGCGATCAGTGTTGGATCGGTGGTGGGCACTGCCATTTGGGTTCTGAGTACCTATGGCCTGAGTCTGGTCTACTCCCACATTGGCCGAGTCGAGTCCACTCTCGGCTCGCTCGGCGCGGTCGCCGCTCTCATGGCGTGGCTGTATCTGTCGGCTCTGGCCGCGCTCATCGGCGCGGAGGTGGACGGCGCCCTTTATCGCAACGGTGGTTCGTCGGACGATCCCGGCTGAGCCGCAGCTGGTGGGATCAGTGGCCGTGGCCGGTCAGCGCTTCGCCCTGTAGTTCGTGCATGAGCGTGACGCCGATCGTCTCCGGGGGTGCTGGTCGGGTGAAGTAGTACCCCTGTCCGATAGTGCATCCGAGGGCCATCAGTCGGCGGTGCTGATCGGGGAGCTCGATACCTTCGGCGATGGTGCTGGCTCCCATTCCTTCAGCGATGGAGAGCACGGTCGAAACGATGGTCGACTCCTCGTGTAATTCGAGTCGAGCGACGAAGCTCTGGTCGATTTTCAGGATGTCGACTGAGAATTCCTCTGCGTATTTGAGGGTGGCGTTGCCGGTTCCGAAATCGTCGATCGCCACCCGGAGTCCCGCTTGGCGCAGGTCGTCGATGCGGCTCACGACGAGGTCGAAGTCGGCGATGAGGGCGGATTCGGTCAGCTCGAGCACAACGGCGGAACGTTCCAGGCCGGCGCGGTCGACGACCTCGAGGATTTCGGCCACGATGTCGGCGCGAAGCAGTTGGACCGGGGAGATGTTGACGCTCGCATAGATGTCGTGGCCCTTGGCGCGCCAGGCGGCGACCTGTCGCGTCGCCTGTTCGAGTACGAAGTGGCCGAGCGGAACGATGAGGCCACTCTTCTCTGCGAGCGGAATGAACGCTGCTGGGCTCACCATCCCCCGTACCGGGTGGTTCCAGCGCACGAGGGCTTCCACGCCGACGGTGCGGCCGGTCGCCAAGTCCACGATCGGCTGGTAATAGACCATGAGTTCGTCGTTGTCGATGGCCGCGCCCAGCGTGTTGGCGATCTCGAAACGCTCGATTGTCTGGTCAGCCATACTCGATTCGAAGATCGCCCAGCGGCCCTTGCCCTGTGCTTTGGCCTCATACATCGCGACGTCCGCGGAGCGGAGGAGGTCTTCCGGGGATTGGCCGTGGCCATCTTCGATCGCTATTCCGACGCTCACACCCAATTGGACCTCCTGGCCCATCAGGGTGACCGGACGAGACAGTTCCTCGACGATACGGTCGGCGATGCTGGCGACGTCGGAGTCGCCGTAGATGTCGGTGAGCAGGACGGCAAACTCATCACCACCGAAGCGGGCGGCTCGGTCGTGGAGACGGAGACGGCCGAGCAGGCGGCTTGAGATCTCGACCAGAACCTGGTCGCCCGCTGCGTGTCCGAGTGAGTCGTTGATGTTCTTGAAGTCGTCGAGGTCGATGAACAAGGCGGCAACCTTGCTGCCCGGGGCCCGGTCGGCTCCGAGGGCTTCGGCGAGTTGGTGCGTGAATTGGACTCGGCTTCCGAGGCCGGTGAGGTCGTCGTGCAGGACCTGATGGCGGAGGTCTTCCTCGAGCTTCTTGCGTTCGGTGACATCTCGGATATTGAGTACGAGGCCGCTCACCGAGGGATCGTTTCGAAGATCGGTGATGGTGACTTCGGCGGTGCGTCGTGTTTGGTCCGGGAGTTCGAGGACCAGTTCCAGGTTTCGTACACCCGGAGGCTTGGAGTGTATTGAGCGGCGGGCCTGGCCCAGGCTCTCGAGATCGTCCTGGGGGAGCAGCTCGAGGAAGTTCCGGCCTCGCAGCATTTCGGGCCGTAGGCCGAAGATGTCTTCGGCCGCGGGACTGGCATAGGTGAATACGCCACCTTCGTCGAGCACTGCGATCACGTCGGAGCTGTGCTGAACGAGCCCACGGAACCACTGCTCACTTCTCTTCAATCCGAGCTTGGCGGCGCGTTCGTCGTTGACATCGCGTGCGGTGACGACGATTCCGCCGACTTCGGGGTCGTCGGTGAAATCGCGCGCGGTGGTGTCGAACCATCGATATTCGCCATCGGCGGCTCGGAGTCGCAACTCGACGATGTGGGGTGATTCGTGGGGTTTGGTGGGTTGCTCGACCAGTCGGGCCAACTCGGCCGCATCGGTGGCGTGGACAAGATCCGTCGGATGGCTGGCCGCCAGGGCACCCGGTGCCACGTCCAGCAGGCGCCCTGCGTTCGGCGAGACGAAGGTGACCTCGTTGTTTTGGTCGATCACGGTGACCAGGTCGGCGCTCTGTTCCACCAGGGCCGTCAGTCGTCGTTCCGCTCGCTGGGCGAATCGGGTCTCGGCGAGTGACAGCGATGTGAGAGCTTGGGTGATCTGGGCGGTCATGGTCTGCAGGGCGAGGCTGTACGCGGGGTTCAACGAGAGCGGGGCGTCGATGAGGATCTCACCGAACTCGGCATCCTCACCGAGTTCGAAGTGGACGATTCGCCCCTGGTCTGACCTGGTCCCGAATTCGGACCGGGGGTCGGATTCCGCTCCTGGCTCCAGGGCCCTGAAGTCGACGTCTCCTCCCCGGACCGATCGTTGGACGAGATGACGGGCGCTACCGACTCCCTGAACCATGGCTGCGAACCGGACCTCCTCGCCTGCCACCAGGCGGATGGTGCTCGAAACCGCCATGGCGACTTCTGGAGCGGTCGACGCGTTCAGAAGCTCGCGCCCTGATTCTGACAGGGCGACCTCGAGACCGACCACGCGTTCGTTGGCGCGGAACAGGAGGCTGATTCTCGCCAGCGACAACACAGCGAGAGCGACCGACCCACCGACGAGTACCGGCAGATCCGGGCTGGTGCCTCGCACAAGAGAGGAGAGCAGGGCGGCGGGCAAGGTGAGTAGCGCCGTGGCAAGCATGACCAGTCGGCCTACGGACAGCTTGGCGGGCGCATAGCTCGGAGCGTTGGTGAGAGCATGGGCTTCGGGATGCAGGATCGCGGCGGTGGCAAAGAAAAACGCCAATGGTGAAGTGATGCTTGCCGCCTTGAACGCCCAGGCCGAACCGGTCGTGTCGAGCAGCAACAGCAGGTCGTTGGTGAGGATCGCGCTGGTGGCGGCGGCGATCAGTCGCCAAGCGGTGTTTCTGGCACCTGGCCCGACGGCCAGTCGGGCCACGAAGCCGAGAAGGGTGAGGGTCAGGATCGAATAGCCGACGTTGCCCAAGCGGGCGAATATGTCCACGCCGCCGTCTCGGAGATATTCGGAGAGAATCGCAGAGAAGATCACGACTGCTGCCGCAGCGGCGATCAGGAGTCCGTCCAGTGCTGCCGCGGTGTCGCGGCTCAGACTTCGGTGCTTCCAGAAGCTTCGCGCCGCTGCGATTATGAAGACGTAGCCGAGATAGCCAGGGGCCTCCGCGGGGCTCGGAAAGGGATTGGATTCATCGATGATGACCCCGTGGATGAGGCGAGTGACCGCCGAAACCAGGGCGAGAATGCCACCGAAGGCGAGAAGGGTCCAGGGAGCGCGGGTGATCTCGGGTCGGCGGCGTAGCTGGACCTTGACTGCGACCACCAAGACGATCGCCGAGCCAGCCCGAACAGCCGATTGGGCGATATCGCCCAGCATCGCTCCCCCAAGCACTGCAAGCACGCCTGTAGACAGCGTGAGCCACCAAGCTCTTCCCATGAGAGGGTAATCGGCGGGGCTGTGGAAAAAGTGAGGAAGAAATAGCTAAGCGAACGGAGCGCGCTGCGAGCGGAGATCGATCACCTCGGCGCGGTGTTCGGCGACGCTTTCCCGGATATCGATGGACACGAGGTCGAGGTCGGGGAAGGGGATATCTCCTGAGAAGAATGCGAGCGCTTCTGGGTTGTTGTCCTTCAGTACCTGGACGGTGCGGGGGATGTACATCGCCACCGGTGTGGTGCGGGCACCCATCCAGTGCAAAGGGTGTCCGATGGCTTCGAACGGGAAATCGAACCAGCGTCGCATGATTCTCAGTAGGCGATCATCCATGATGGCGAGCATGTAGGCCCGTCGGTTCATCACCGATTCCTGCCAGACGTAGGCATAGATTGCGGCTGAGATTGCCATGTTTTGCAAGCCATTGCGGGGTGTGGACAGGGCCGAGATCTCACTGCACCGGTTGGGGTCCAGCTCCGCGAAGACCGACATGGCTTCTGGAAGGGGCTCGAAGAACTCGAAGGCCGGGAACCCGCGAACCGAGGGCTTGATGATCCGTGCTGTGCCTACGATTTCGTCCTGCTCGGTGTCTACCGCGATGACCATGTCGCTGTAGGGCACCCAGGGATCGTCGATCACCCCGTTGGTGACATCTCCCGGCTCGACATAGCCGGCCTCCAGATAGCAACGGGCGTGGAGTCGGCGGGCCGCCAGACGTTCGCCGGCGTCGGCAACAGCTCGTACTTCGAGTCCGGGAATATGGGGGATGAGGGCCATAGGGAGCGCAATCTTACCTGTGGATAACTATTCGGCGTCAAGCCCTGTTGCTAAATTTCTGATGGTGGAGATCCGACTGATGGTTGTATGACGCTTGCTCCTAGAGTTGACCGAATGGCAAAACAGCGTCGCGTCGGCTGGGTGGGAAAGGCGTGGATCGTCGGAGTCTTCGGATACTCCGTTGCCAGGGCCGCGGTGGTGTGGCCCACCCTCGGCGACTACGGAGTGAGCCCGTGGGTTTTCCTCGCCATCGATGTCGGCACCGCGTGGCCGTATGCCTACGGACAGGTCAGGGTGATCAACGAGGCCAGGAACCGTGAATGGGGGCAGGTCCAGTTCTGGTCGGTGATCACCCTCCTGTCATTCCTGGCGCCTTACGCATACATCGTCGGCGCGGGTTCCGGCGAGATGCCCCTGGTCGCCTGGATCATCATCGGCCTCTTGATGGTGTTCTTCGGCCTTGCCTCTCTGGTGAAGATCGTGCGCCAAGTTCGAGAACCGAAAACAGCGCCTGCTTCGAGCTAGCCGTCGCCGCGATAGATGCCAGGTTCGATGTACATGGGTCGGGCCTCGGGCACGTCCTCGCGCACAGCGGCCTCCAGCCGGTCGATCGCCTCGGCGAGCTGGACGGTGTCGTAGCTACCTTCGAACTGGACTTTCGCTCCCACGAGGAGTTCGTCGGGTCCGAGGTGTTGGGTGCGGAGATGGATCAGCCGGTCGACCCCGTCGGTTCGCTCGATGGCCGCGATGATCTTGGCCCGTACCCGGGGACGGGCTCCCTCGCCTATGAGCAGGCTCTTCATCTCCACCGCCAGCACGATCGCGATGAGACCGAGAAGGACCCCGATCGAGAGGGTGCCGACCCCGTCCCAAACCGGTGCATCAAAGATCTCGGCGATGGCGAGAGCCCCGAATGCGAGTGTGAGACCCACCATGGCGCCGAGATCCTCGAGGAGCACGACAGGGAGTTCGGGAGCCTTTGAACGGCGAATGAAGGTGATCCACGACGCCTCACCGCGAGTACGGTTGGCCTCCACCACGGCGGTGCGAAACGAAAACCCCTCGAGCAGGATGCCGAAGGCGAGCACGCCGAACGCCCACATCGGGCTATCGATCTCGTGGGGATGGCGAATCTTCTCGACCCCTTCGAAAATGGCGAACATGGCGCCCACCGTGAACAACACGAGGGCAACCACGAACGACCAGAAATAGCGCTCCCGGCTGTAACCGAAGGGATGTGACGATGTTGCCTCGCGCTTGGCCAGTCGGCCGCCGAGCAGGAGCAGGGCCTGGTTTCCAGTGTCGGCGGACGAATGGATCGCCTCGGCGAGCATCGACGATGCACCGGTGACCAGAAAAGCCACGAACTTTGCAATAGCGATGCCCAGGTTGGCGAAAAAGGCCGCCAAGATTGCTTTGGTGCCTCCGCCTGTTGCCATCCTCGCGCCCCTTCGACATTGACCAACCGGATCCCGGCCGAGGATGAGGTTAGCCCGGCCCTCAGTACAGGCGGTGGTGTGCCTTCTGCGGGTCGCGGACCGTCACCGACGCGATTGGCTGGTTTCATCGAGGTGCCCACGGCCTAGTGTGGTGCGCATGGCGAAGCGCAAGAGGAAGCATCGGTCCGCTCCCGGTGTAGAGCCATCGTTGCCTCCGGTCTCGGCGGGGCTCGTCAGCACAACCCGGCGTGTGCCCCCTGAGATCGCCCGCCCGCCGTATGCGCTCACCGGCGATCCGGGTTCAGCGCTTTCTCCGCTCACGCGCACGGCCGATGAGATCGCCGCAATGCGCCGCACCGGTCGGGAAGCAGCCGAAATCCTGCTGCTGGCTGCCGAGATCGTCCGGCCCGGGATCACCACCGACGAGATCGATCGGGTCGTGCACGACGCTTCCATCGAGCGTGGCGGCTATCCGAGCCCTCTCAACTATCGGGGATACCCGAAGTCGGTGTGTACCTCGGTGAACGAGGTGATCTGTCATGGCATCCCCGACAGTCGACCTCTTGCCGACGGCGACATCATCAACATCGACGTCACCCTCTGGAAGGAGGGTGTGCACGGCGACACTTCGGCCACTTTCCTGGTGGGCGATGTCGACGTCGCTTCACTGCGCCTGGTGCGTGAAACGGCCCGAGCCCTCGACCTCGGGATCGCCGCCGTCAGCCCGGGTGGGCTCGTGAGCGATATCGGCAAGGCGATCGAGTCGCATGCGGTAACACACCGTCTCGGTGTCGTCCGTGAATTCATCGGCCACGGCATCGGCACCGAGTTCCACACCAATCTCCAGATCCCCCACTACTACGACCGAAGGCTCAGCACCCGCCTCGAAGTCGGCACATCATTCACCATCGAACCAATGCTCACCCTCGGTTCACCCGATGCCGGCCTGTGGGACGACGACTGGACCGCCGCCACCCTCGATGGCACCAGGTCGGCCCAGTTCGAACACACCCTGATCGTCGGGGCCGAAGGCGCCGAGCGAATCACGGTCACTTCGTCGGGCGAGTGTGCCCACGATCTGGTCGCTGCCGCCTTGGCCTGATCCGGCGCCAGTTTTATTTCCGCTGTGAGTGTCGCGACCCCGAATTTCCCCAACCCAATCAAGGAGCAACACGATGGCGTCGATCGAGACCATCGAAGGCATAGGCGTCAGAAACGGCAAGGCGCTGCGTAAAGCAGGCGTCCGCTCAACCGCTGCCCTCTTGAAATCGGCAGGATCAAAGAAGGGCCGTAGGGCTTGTGCGGCCGAAACCGGGTGCACAGAGGCTCAGCTGCTCGAGTGGGTCAATCGTGCCGATCTCATGCGCGTTCGAGGGGTTGGTGAGGAATACAGCGATCTGCTCGAGCGATCCGGCGTCGACACGGTGAAGGAACTTCGCAGGCGTAAGCCGGCCAACCTCCACACCAAGCTGCTCGAGGTCAACACGGCCAAGAAGCGAAACCTGGTGCGCAGGCCGCCGTCACTCGGAGAAGTGGAACGTTGGGTCGCCCACGCGGGCACGCTCGAGGCCGCAGTCTCCCACTGAGTCGTCCAACGGTGGTGTGGCTCAGGCCAGGCTGAACTCCACCCGCCCCTCATCGGGGTCAGACGCTTCCAAGACCACGGTCACCTCGGCGCCGAGTCGGAGTCCGGCGGCGGGGAGACGCGCCACAACCGCGGGATGTCGCAATTGGATGCGACCACGGTCGCGTTTCGGATCGAGATCGGTGACCACC
>Ga0255047_10001238_pt1 | contig 19025 bp, 14 predicted proteins | sample JV7_2_1_MG_FD_183640 | JGI IMG/M metagenome (GOLD analysis project Ga0255047, IMG submission 183640) | Seawater microbial communities from Jervis Inlet, British Columbia, Canada - JV7_2_1 | ecosystem: Environmental > Aquatic > Marine > Inlet | place: Canada: British Columbia | collected 2016-10-06 | reverse complement strand
CCGGGTCGATCACGAACACGTCGACGTCGAGCACGTCGGCCGACTCGGGGAGCCGGATCACGATGCCGTCGTCGCCCCACATCGTTTCGACCGGCAGGTCGTAACGATCGATCAGGCGACGCTCGATCGCCATTGCCCACGGAGCGTGCACGGGGGTGCCGAATGGGCTGAGCACGCACACCCGCCAGTCGCCGATCTCGTCGCGGAACCGCTCGACCACGATCGTGCGATCGTCGGGCACAACACCGGTCGCCTCGGCCTGCTCGCCCAAGTACTGCACCACATTGCGGGCCGCCAAGGCGTCGAGTGCATAGTGATCCATCAAACGCTCGGACGCCTGCCCCTCGGGCATCGCTCGGATCTCACGTATGAAAGCACCGAGCGCCCGCCCGAGTTCGAGTGGCCGGCCCGGTCGGTCGCCGTGCCAGAACGGCATCTTGCCGGGTTGGCCGGGCGCCGGAGTGACCGTGACCCGTTCGAAGGAGATGTCCTCGATCCGCCACGTTGATGCCCCGAGCATGAAGTTTTCGCCGGGGCGGCTCTCGTAGACCATCTCCTCGTCGAGCTCGCCGACCCGCGTGCCGTCGGGCAGGAACACCCCGAACAGACCGCGATCGGGAATCGTGCCGCCGCTGGTGACCGCCAGCCGTTTCGAGCCGTCACGGGCCCGAACGACGTCGTTGACGCGGTCCCACACGATCCGCGGGCGCAGTTCGGAGAACTCCTCGCTGGGGTAGCGCCCGGCCAACAAGTCGAGCACGTTTGTCAGCAGCTCGTCGGTGAGGTCGTGGAAGTTGGCACTTCGCCGCACGAGCGCCGCCAACTCGGACACGCTGACATCGCCGGTCGCCGCCGTGTGCGCAACGATCTGCTGGGCCAGGACGTCGAGCGGGTTGCGCATGTAGCGCGAGTGCTCGATCTCGCCGTCGATCATGCGTCGCGCCACGACCGCCGCCTCGATCAGGTCGCCGCGGTGTTTCGGGAAGATCGAACCCTTGCTGGGTTGCCCGACGCTATGGCCGGAACGTCCGATCCGCTGCAGCCCGCGGCTGACCGCACCGGGCGACTCGACCTGGATCACGAGGTCGACGGCACCCATGTCGATACCGAGCTCGAGCGAGGATGTAGCGACGATCCCTCGCAACACCCCACGTTTGAGCTGGTCCTCGATAACCACGCGCTGTTCCCGGGCGATCGAGCCGTGGTGCGCCTTGACGAGATCCTCGCTCATCAGCCCGGTATCGACGTCGACGCCGATACCTCGTTGTTCGGCCAACTCGTTCAACTTGGCGGCGAGTCGCTCGGCGGCCCTCCGGGCGTTGCAGAAGATGATCGTCGAGCGGTGCGACAAGACCAGTTCGAGAACCCGCGGGTAGATGCTGGGCCAGATGCTTGATCGCCGCTCGCCGCTGCCGGGTTGGCCGATCGGTGCAGCATCGTCGCCGGGCGACCCCATGTCTTCGACCGGTACCACGACCTCGACCTCGAGCTGCTTGCTGACCCCGGTGTCGACGATACGAACCGGTCGCGGCGTGCCGTCGTCGGTGTAGCCGCACAAGAAACGGGCGGTCTCGACGAGGGGGCGTTGAGTCGCCGACAGGCCGATCCGCTGTGGCGGACGGTCGGTGACCTCTTCGAGACGCTCGAGCGAGAGCGCCAGGTGGGCACCGCGCTTTGTGGTCGCCATCGCGTGGATCTCATCGATGATCACCGTCTCGACGCCGCGCAGCGTTTCTCGCGCCGCCGAGGTGAGCATCAGGTATAGCGACTCGGGTGTGGTGATCAGCAGGTCGGGTGGGCGCCGGATCAGCTTCTGGCGATCGTTCGAGGGTGTGTCGCCCGTGCGCATCGCAACGACGGGCGCTGTGAACGGCTCTCCGATCCGCTCAGCAGCCAGCTCGATGCCGACCAACGGCGCGCGCAGGTTCTTCTCGATGTCGAACGCGAGCGCTCGCAGCGGCGAGATGTAGAGCACCCTGGTGCGTTGCATGCGCTGTTCAGGTCGAGGCGATGTGACCAACCGATCGATCGAGGCCAGAAACGCCGTGAGCGTTTTGCCCGACCCCGTGGGGGCGCAAATCAGCGTGTGGTCACCGGCCGCGATGTGCGGCCAGCCCTGAATCTGAGGTTGGGTCGGCGTCGGGAACGACGACGCGAACCACTCGCCGACTGCGGGTGAAAAAGTTCTGAGTGCGGGGTGGTCAGCGATCTCTGGAGGTTACCGATCGGGTGTCACAGCCATGACTGTTTCGTCGTTCCGGAGCGGTGTGGAGGAGACTCCCGGTGTGGTGGTCCAGTAGTCAGGTCTGACCCTGGCGTGTCATTGACCGACGCCTCCTTGTAGTCAACTGCCGTCCTGACCACGGTGACCATGGCTGGGGCGCTAGGCGATCTCGTCGGCCACGATCTGTCCGCTGGCGAGGCGGATCGTGCGGGTGATCCTGACGTGTTCGAGCAGTTCACGATCGTGTGTGACGAGCAGCACGGTGCCGGCGAACGCGTCGAGAGCCTGTTCGAGTTGCTCGATCGCGGGGAGGTCGAGATGGTTGGTCGGCTCGTCGAGAACCATCAGGTTCGCCCCGTTGGCCATCAACAGCGCCAGCGACGCCCTGGTTCGCTCGCCGGGTGACAGCGAGGCGGTCTCACGCTCGACATGCGGCCCGACGAGCCCGAACTTCGCAAGCAGTGTGCGCGCATCGGCGACCTCGAGATCGGTGTCGTCCATGAACGCCCGCAACAGCGTGTCGGCACCGGTGAGCTGGTCGCGCGCCTGCTCGATCTCGCCGACGACGACGCTGGCGCCGAACTGGGACATGCCGGACGTCACTGCTCTGCGCCCGAGTACGACGTCGATCAAGGTCGTCTTGCCCGAGCCGTTTCGGCCCAGCAGCGCGATCCGCTCGCCGTACCCGACCAACAGATCGATCGGTCCGAGCCGGAACTCGCCGCGATCAACCACGACGTCGGTCAGGCGGGCCACCACGTCGCCACTGCGCCGGGCGTCCGGCACGTCGAGCCGCAGCTCCCACGACTGGCGAGGCTTGTCGACGTGTTCGAGCCGTTCTATTGCACGTTGTGTCTGGGCCGCTTTGCCGGCCAACTGCTCGGTCTGGTCCTTGTTGAAATGCCTGATGTACTTGTCGGGTTCGCCTGATCGCTTGAGCTTGGCCATGCCTTGGTTCGCCCATTCGCGCTGTTGTTGGCCGCGAGCGGCGAGCGAGCGTCGTTTGGTGTCGTACTCGTCGAATCTCACCCAGGCGTGTTGGCGAGCCAACTCACGTTCATCGAGATAGGCCTGCCAGCCGCCGCCGAACACGGTGAGTCGATGGGTGAACTCGTCGATCTCTGCGACATCGGTGATCACGCGGTCGAGGAATCGGCGGTCGTGGCTGACCAATAGCACCGCTGCGTCGAGCCCGAGCAACCAATCCTCCAGCGTGCTCAACCCGTCGAGATCGAGATCGTTGGTCGGTTCGTCCAACAGATACAGATCGAACTTCGACAACAGCAAGGCCGCCAATCCGGCCCGCGCCGCCTCCCCGCCCGACAGGGTTGCCGTCGGTCGGTCGATCACGCGATCCGTGATACCGAGTTGGTCGGCGACGACGCCGATTCTGGCGTCGATGTCGGCTGCCCCGAGCGACAACCAACGTTGCAGCGCCACGTCGTAACGATCGTCACCATCTCGATCGGCAGTGGCGAGCCCGGCGGCCGCTGCGTCGAGTTGGCGCTGGGCCTCGGAGACACCGGTGCGCCGGTACAGCAGGTCGCGAACGTGCTCGTCCGATCGATCGGACTCTTGACGCAGCCATCCGATCGTCGCCGTCCGCGGCGCCACACGAACATCCCCCGAGTCGGTCGGCACCTGCCCGGCACAAGCGCCGAGCAGGGTTGACTTGCCGACACCATTCGGCCCGACGACGCCAATCCGGCGTCCGGGAGCCACCAGCAGGTCGACGTGATCGAGTACCGGGAGGGCACCACGAACGACAGTCAGATCTGACACGTAAAGGGTTGCGGACATGTGAGAGAACTCCTTCGAGCGAGAAAGTGGCGGGTTCTCATCAGGTGCGCATGGAACAAGTCTGGCAGGTTTGCTCGCCGAACACTCGACGCCGGCGATCGGGATCCCGATATCGAGACACGGGCCGGCTCGCTTCGTGGTTCAAGCTCAGCATCGCCGACGACCAGGACGACGTCGGAGCACGCGGCGCCGCCGGTGCCGAGCGCCCAGTGGATATCACCGATTGGTGACACGCACGGATCCAAGGCGAGATGATCCGCGTTTCATGGATCCCAAAGGTGTCGACCGCGACAGTCGGCCGACTCGAGCGCCTCTTGCGCTACAGCGAAAGCCCGCTCCGGCGCCTCGATCGTCGCCGACGAACTCTCTTTGACGTTTGGCCCCGGCAGCTTCCCCGCCAGACTGGCAGGCTGATGGACCTCTCGACCGGCGTTTTCTTCGTGGTCGGCGTCGCCGCCTTGGTGCTCGGAGCGGAGGGCCTTGTTCGTGGCGCCGCCCGGCTGGCGGCTCGCACCGGTCTGTCTTCAGTGGTGATCGGGCTGACCGTCGTGGCGTTCGGCACCAGCGCTCCGGAGCTCGCTGTCAGCCTCGGAGCCGCCTTCAGCGGCGAGCCCGAACTGGCCGTTGGCAACGTGGTCGGATCGAACATCGCCAACATGCTCTTGGTACTCGGCCTGTCGGCCGTCTTCGGCGGAGGCCTCGTCGTCGCCCACCGGATCGTGCGGATCGACGTGCCAATCATGGTCGGCGCCTCGATTCTGGTGTTCCTGTTCGGCCTCGACAACCGGCTCGTGCGGTGGGAGGGCGCCGTCTTCGTCGCCCTCCTGGTTATCTACATCACATGGACGGTCGTCAGCTCGAGACGCTCGACGAAGACCGAGGTGATCGAGGAGTATGACGAGGCACTCAGCGCCGGACGGCTACGCGCCAGCTCGGTGCTGACCGATGTCGGTTACGTGATCGCCGGGCTGGTGCTGCTCGTCGTCGGATCGACGGCATTGGTCGAGGCGGCCACCGACATCGCAATCGAACTCGGCGTCAGCCAACTGGTGATCGGACTGACGGTGGTGGCGATCGGTACCTCATTGCCGGAGATCGCCACCTCGGTGCTGGCCGCCATCCGTGGCCAGCGCGACCTTGCGGTCGGCAATGCGGTCGGGTCGAACCTGTTCAACATCCTCGCCGTGCTCGGTCTGACGACGACGCTTTCGCCGTCATCGATCCCGATCCCTGACGCCTCGCTGGCGATCGACCTTCCCGTGATGATCGCCGTGGCGATCGCCTGCCTGCCGATCTTCGCCAACGGCTATTCGTTGGTTCGTTGGGAAGGCGCGCTGTTCCTCGCCTACTACGCCGCCTACCTGAGTTGGCTGGTGTTCGACAGCACCGACCACGGGGTCAAGAACGACTACGCCGTCGGCGTGCTTGGTTTCGCGCTGCCACTGACCGTGATCACGGTGATCGTGATCGCCGTGCGTCAGCGTCGCCCCAGCGTTACTCCAGGTGCCTGGCACCTGGAGTAACGCTGGGGGGTCAAGGCTTGGCGCGGGTGCGTCGTAGCAGGGGGTCGGCTGTGGCGAGCAGCCGGTCGGCGACCCGAAGGGTGCGGCCGGCGGCGCCAGGGGTCTCGGCGTCGACCAGATTGCCCATCACCTGGAGCGTGATGTCGGCGAACCGGTTGGTACCGACAGCGAACCGCAGACCTGTCCGCATCAATCGCGGGTGGCCGATCAGGAAAGCAAACCGGCGGCCGGTGCGCAAGAACCCGTCGAACCGCTCGCCGATCTGCTCGTCGTAGCGCTGGGAAGCGGTGGCGGGGTCGGCCATAAACAGGTCGGCCGCCAGCATCCCCGATTCGAGGCCATAGTCGATGCCTTCGCCGTTCATCGGATTCACGAGACCGGCCGCATCGCCGATCGCCACCCACCCCGGCCCGTGTCGCTTGACAGCACTCATCGGCAACCGCCAGGCGCGTGGGCGCTCGAGGTTCGGCCCGATCTCCCAGGTGTCGGCGACGAGCGCCCGGTAGCTGTCGAGCAGACGGTTGAGATTGAGCTTCTTGAATCCCTTCATCGTCGACAGGGCCCCGACACCGATGTTCACCGTGCCGTCACCACAGGGGAACATCCAGCCGTATCCGGGTACCCAGGTGCCATGTTCGTCGCGGATTGTCAGGCAGGCCTCGAGATGCCTGTCAGCGTGACGCGGGCTCTCGACATACGCCCGAATCGCCAGACCGAACGGTTCGTTGGGATCGCGGGCAGCGCCGAGCGCCCGGGCGACAGCTCCGGGCGCTCCGCAGGCAGCCACCACGAGGTCGGCGGTGATCGGCCCCTGCGGCGTACGAACACCGGTGACGTGCCCGCCCTCATCGATGATCGGGTGGCCCGTGGTTTCGAACCTCACATCGGCGCCGGCGTCGACCGCCGCATCGATCAGCGCCGCGTCGAGCCGACGGCGCGGCCACACTGCGCCGTGATTCGGGAAGCGTCCACCGCTCGGCCACGGTAGCTGGCGTACCTGCTTGCCGGCGATCATCCGTAAACCCTCTATCAGATGAGCGTCGTCGAGCGCGATCTCGAGCTCGTCGAGGGCCGCAACGGCGCGAGGCGTCAACCCGTCGCCGCAGACTTTGTCGCGACCGTGCGGGCCCTTCTCGACAACGACCACGCGCGCTCCGGCCCGCCCCGCCCGAATCGCAGTTGCTGCTCCGGCTGGCCCGCCGCCGATGATCGCGATATCGAAACGTTCACTCATGCCGCCTCCGATTCAATCGCCGGAATCAGGATTCAGCCGGTACCGGTGAATCCGAGCTCACGACGACGCGACAGCGTCGGACGCCGTTTCACCCTCGGCGATCCGCTGATGGTGGTGGATCACCTCGGCGACGATGAATCGTAGGAACTTCTCGGTGAACACCGGGTCGAGCCCCGCTTCGACGGCGAGCGCCCGCAAGCGGGCGACCTGACGCTCTTCGCGCTCGAGATCAGCGGCGGGCAGGCCGGATGCAGCCTTGTGGCGACCGACATCCTGGGTGATCTTGAAACGCTCGGCGAGCAGGTGTACGAGGGCGGCATCGACGTTGTCGATACTCGACCGGTACTTGGCAAGCTGCTCGTCGCTCATGCAGGTTCGACGCTACCGGATCGTGGTTGCCGGCGAGCATCGTTGCGGCACCACCGATATGGGAGAATCGCGTCGATGACGAGTTTGCGTGAACAATGGGCGGCCGGCGAGGAGACCTTGGGGCTCTGGCTGGCGACGCCAGGGATTCTGGGGGCAGAGATCGCGGCCCGCCAACCGGTCGACTATGTCTGCATCGACACCCAGCACGGAACGATCGATTATCAGGCCTCGGTCGCCATGATCCAGGCGCTCGAACTCGCCGGTGCTACACCGCTAGTGCGCGTCCCGTGGAACGAGCAGGGGATCATCGGCAAGACACTTGACGCCGGCGCCCACGGCGTGATCGTGCCGATGGTCAACACCCGCGCCGAGGCCGAGGCCGTCGTGCGGTCGGCGCGCTACGCACCCGACGGCGCACGCAGTTGGGGTCCGGTGATGGCGGGAATGCGGCACGCCGATAATCGTCGATGGGCGGCCGACAACATCGCCGTGATCCCGATGATCGAAACTGTCGAGGCGATCGGCAACCTCGACGAGATCCTCAGTGTGCCCGGCGTCGACGCGATCTATGTCGGCCCTGCGGATCTGGCGATCACGCTCGGACTCGGACCTACCGGCAACGAGGGCAACCCGGCATTCGATGGTGCACTCGCCACGATCGTCGACGGGTGTCGGCGACACGGTGTCGTGCCGGGCATCCATTCGACCGGTGCCCTCACGCCGCTGCGCCGCCAACAAGGCTTCAAGATGATCTCGGTCACGAGCGATGTCCTGGCGTTGCGGGCGGGCTACACCGGCGAGCTGGCCGCCGCTCGCGGCGAGCGCCCGGCCGACGGCGCCGCCGGTGTCGGCGCCGTGCGCTGAGCCGCCGGTGACGTCAGCCGCCGACCGGGCATCATCAGGATTAATTGCCGTCCCAACGGGCGACCGCGATGCGATCGTGGCCGGTCAGGTCGCGCCGGATCTCGACCTCTGAGTAACCGGCCTGATCGAGCAGAGCACCCACTTCGCCGCCCTGATCAGATCCGATCTCGAGTACGAGCCAACCACCATTAGTGAGATGGGCCGGAGCGTTGGCGACCAGGAGGCGGATGTCGTCGAGACCGTCGGGTCCGGCGAACAGAGCAGAAGCAGGCTCCCACTCCCCAACCGAATCTTCGAGCATCACAGAACCTTCGGCGACGTAGGGCGGGTTGCTGACTATCACGTCGAATCGTTGATCGACGCGAAGCGGGTCGAACCATTCGCCCTCGGCGGCGACGACGTTGCGAGCGGCGCGACCGATGCCCGCCAGGTTGGCGCGGGCGACCGCTAACGCATCGCTGCTGGCGTCGGTGATCCACACCGTGGTGCCGTCGAGCGGGAGCTCGATCGCCATCGACAAGCCGATCGCACCCGAGCCGGTACCGAGGTCGGCGACGCATCTCGGAGCGTCGACGACACGGGCCAGCTCGATCGCCGCCCCGGCGACCAGTTCGGTCTCCGGTCGCGGAATCAACACGCGCCGATCGACCAGTAGGTCGAGATGTCGAAACCCCCACCTCCCGAGCACGTACTGGAGTGGTTCACCTGTTCGGTAACGGGCGACCATCGAGTCGAGGTGGGCGACCATCCGATCGGTCACCGGCTCGTCCAGCGCCTGATCGAACTCGGCCCCATCCAACGAGACGGCGACCTCACACAACCAACGAGCCTCGGGCCCTGCGCCGAGCAGCTCGCTCGTCTGCGTCGACAACGCCCGCAACGTGAGGTGCTCCATCAGCTCTGGATATCTGCCAACTGTCGCGTGCGTTCGTCCTGCAGCAGTGCGTCGACGACCATATCGAGATCACCGGTGAGCACGTCGTCGAGCCGATACACCGTGAACCCGATTCGATGATCGGTGACACGATTCTCCTTGTAGTTGTACGTGCGGATCTTCTCGCTCCGGCCACCGCCGCCCACCTGCGAACGGCGTTCGGCCGACATCTCGGCGTCGCGTTGACGTTCGGCCAGCTCATAGAGCCGGGCCCGCAAGACCTGCATCGCCCGGTTCCGGTTCTGGAGCTGGCTGCGCTCGTCCTGCATGGTGACCACGACGCCCGTGGGGATGTGTGTGATCCGCACGGCCGAGTCGGTGGTGTTGACATGCTGACCACCGGCACCCGATGCTCGATACACATCGACCTCGAGGTCGCCGTCATCGATCGTGACGTCGACCTCGTCGGCTTCGGGCAGCACGGCCACGGTGGCCGACGACGTGTGGACGCGGCCCTGGCTCTCGGTGACCGGCACGCGCTGAACCCGGTGTGGACCGCCTTCGAACTTGAGTCGTTGCCAGGCATCGCCACCTCGCACGACGAATGTGACGTTGTTGATGCCGCCCAGATCGCTGGCTGTGCGAGTCAGCGTCTCGACCTTCCAGCGCCGCCGAGTCGCATAACCGACGTACATGTCGTGCAGGTCGCGGGCGAACAGGTTGGCTTCCTCCCCGCCTTCGGCGCCGCGGATCTCGATGATCACGGCGCGCCCGGCATGGGGATCGCGCGGCAGCAGCAGTTGGCGGAGTTGCTCCTCGAGCTGATCGATCTCCACGAGTGCTTCGTCGATCTCCGCCTGAGCCAGCGGTCGCCCATTGGGATCGGCATCATCGAGCAGTTCGCGAGCGGCATCCAGGTCTCCGAGGCGAGCCTGATAGGCGGCGAACACCTGGATCGTCGGCTCGAGCTCGCGGTAGCGCTGTGAAACGGTGCGCAGCTGATCGGGATCGGCCAGCGTCACGGGGTCGGCGAGGCGCGCCTCGAGCTCACGAAACTCCTCGGAGGCTGAGCTGAGGCGGGCGTTCACACCGGGATCGAGCATGGAACCGTGAGGCTACCGTGGGCCGGTCGGCGTGAATGAGTGGTCAGTCGACCGAGATGAGCACTGCCGGTTGGCGCAACAATCCGGCCAACTGATCGACTACCGGGAGCCGATCTCGCGAGGGCGTGACCACCACGAGACGCTCAACTCCAGCGAGGTCCGGTTCGACTACCTCGCCCGCGAGTCGGGCATCGGCCGCGAATGGGATCAGATCGAGATCGACGCCGACCGCGCACACCACCCGAAGTGGTTGACCATTTTGATCGACCCCGGTCGCCACGCAGGGAACCGCGTCTTTCAGGTTGGGCCTCGGCGTCGGCGGTGGCGCCGGGAACAGCTCGACGGCACCGACGCTCCCCGGCGTCTGCTCGATCCGCCAACGCAGCAGGCGTTCGGCGCCGAGCCGGTTGAGCGGGTGAGGGGATGCTCCGAGATCGCGCTGCGACTTGACCGCCTGGACGATCCGAGCCAGTGACTCGACCGTCGGCACATCACCGTGCATCATCTCGAACGCCTCGCGGTCGTGCGCTCCGACACCAACCTCTAAACGGACGACATCGCGGTATCGGTCTTCCACCACGCGGCACACCTCTAGCCCGCGCACCTCACCGAACAACACGCCGTGTTCGACGACCGGATCGGCGCCGCCGGCGATGATCAGCTCGCGTAGTTCCTCGTGGGAATCCGGAGCCGGCTGCGATATCGACAGCTCCGTCGCTTTCGACCGCACAAGCTTGCGGCCGTCGGAGCGCCAGACAGTGATCGGCATCGTGAACGCTTCGCCGCGCCGCGCCAGGACACCCGCGTCAGCTTCGGTATCGGCGATCAAATGCAAACATGACGCTCCCGCTCGCAGGGCCCACGCCAACGCCGCACCGAGTCGGCCGGCGGGCCGGTCGTCGAGCAACACCCACGCCGCCTCTCGATGCCGCAACGCCGCACCGGGGGCGAACCCGACCGGCTCTTCGATCGAGGTCTCACCGAGATGCTCGCTCACGAGCGCCCGCAGCTTCACCCCGACCAGGCGGCGCCGACGTTCCGATGCGGCTTGTGGATCGACTTCGCTCACGGTCGGGACGGTAGCGGCCCGAAAAGTGGGATCGGCGACCGGCCTTCGAAGTACCCGGCAAGATCGGCTATGACCGTCTCCCGCGCCTTATCGTCACCCGCTCGACCGGACTTGAGCAATAAATCGACTGTTTGACGCAACCCTGACAGTGTTTTCACACACCTGACACGGCACGGCCCGAAAACGACGAAACCGCCCCTTCCAGGGCGGTCCGCGATTCTCCCGAGCGGCCTCAGCCGCCGGAATTCACTTCTTGGTACGGCTGCCGTAGCGCCTGTTGAAGCGCTCGACGCGACCACCGGAGTCAACCAGCTTCTGCTTGCCGGTATAGAACGGGTGGCACTCGTTGCACAGCTCGAGAAGCTGCTCGCCCGGCTTGGTCGACTTGGTCGTGAACGTGTTGCCGCACGAGCACTTCACGTTGACATCGGAGTATGCGGGATGGATTTCAGTTTTCATGTTGTGCTCCTCAAAATCTGCAGAGTGATCCTACCGGGAGAAACCCATGACTATTCCCTGTGATCGCGAGTTGGTAGTTGGGATTCGGGCGTTGGCAGTCGCTCCCGGCACGACTCACGCTTACATGCCGGGTTGCTTGGCGATCTCGTTCAAGAACTCTTCGTTGGTGCGGAACGTCTTGAGCCGGTCGACGAGAAGCTCGAGACCCGGCGCAGCGTTACCGTCGGCAGCCAGCCCGGACAGCACACGGCGCAACTTCCAAACCGTCTGCAGCTGCTTGCGGTCATACAGCAGTTCCTCGTGGCGGGTGCTCGATGCATCGACGTCGATCGCCGGATAGATCCGCCGCTCGGCAAGCTTGCGATCGAGGCGGAGTTCCATGTTGCCGGTGCCCTTGAACTCCTCGAATACGGCGTCGTCCATGCGGCTGTTGGTCTCGACCAAGGCGGTCGCCAGAATCGTGAGCGAACCGCCCTCTTCGACATTGCGAGCCGCACCGAAGAACTTCTTGGGCGGGTACAGGGCACCGGCGTCGATACCACCGGAGAGAATTCGGCCGCTGGCGGGTGCCGCCAGGTTGTAGGCGCGGGCGAGACGGGTGATGCCGTCGAGGATCACCACGACGTCCTCGCCGTACTCGACCATCCGCTTGACCTTCTCGATGCACATCTCGGCGATCTGGGTGTGCTCGTCGCTGGGGCGGTCGAAAGTGGAGGCGATGACCTCACCTTTGACCATCCGCTTCATATCGGTGACCTCTTCAGGCCGCTCGTCGATCAGCAACACGATCAGTTTGCACTCGGGGTTGTTCTTCTCGATCGACGCCGCGATCGTCTTCATGATGGTGGTCTTGCCGGCCTTTGGCGGCGACACGATGATGCCGCGCTGACCCTTACCGATCGGCGAGACGAGGTCGATGATTCGAGCCGTCATGTTGGCCGGTTCGGACGGATCCTCCATTCGCAGAGGCGAGTCCGGGAACAAGGCCGTCAGATCTTCGAAGCGGCTTCGCTTCTTGGCGTCGTCTGGCGGGCGGCCGTTGACCTTGTGGATCTCGAGCATCGCCGGGTTCTTCTCGTTGCGACCCGCCGGGCGCGAAAGACCGACCACATGGTCGCCCTTACGCAGCCCGTGCTGGCGAGACAGCCTGACCGGCACATACGAATCGCTCGGGTTGGCGAGCAGGTTGCTGGCCCGAACGAAGCCATACCCCTCGTCGCGGATGTCGAGGTATCCCTCGATCTCGACCGGTTCGTTGCTGACCGGTGAGGCGTCGGCCGCATCACTGTCGAGCATCGCAAGGTCCTCGCCCTGAGGGCCATCTTGGCCACCGCGACCCTTGCGCCGACGGCGACGGCGCTTGTTGCGACCGTCGCCGCCCTCACCGTCGCCGTGCTGGCCGCCGCCCTGCTGGCCGCCGCCCGGCTGGCCGCCGCCCTGGTTGCGGTTCTGGTTGTTCTGATTGCGGCCACCGTCGTTTCGTTGGGGGCGATCGCCGCGCTGGTTGGCGGGTTCGCGGCGTGCGCCGCCCTGCCGGCCATCGCCAGACCTGGCGCCACCTGACGAAGCCCGATCGGCGTCCGCCGTCGGATCCGAGTCGGCGGATGGGGCAGCTCCCTTGTCGGACGGACCGGTATTCGACTTACCGGCATCGGACTTACCGGTATTCGACTTATCGGCATCGGACTTACCGGTATTCGACTTATCGGCATCGGACTTACCGGCATCGGCGGCGACGCCTTCACCGCTCGCTTCGAGTTCGACTTCCCAGTCAGCCTTCGGTTCGTCGGCGGTGTCGGCGGCCGGGTCGGCGACCGGTGCGTCCGACTGCGCCCGAGCGGCGGCGGACTTGGGTGCCGAACTCGGTGCAGCCACATCATCGGCGGCGGTACCGGTCTTGGCAAGGATTTGGTCGATGATGTCGGCCTTCTTGTTACGGGCGTTGGTCTTGACGCCGAGCGCCTCGGCGATGTGGACCAGTTGCGCCTTGTCCTTCGATTCGAGGACGGATTGTTCTAGAGCTTGAGCGGTCACGATGACCCTTCTTTTTGATATTGGGCGTTCCCCAGGTTGGGTCGTTCCCGATGGTGATGCTGTCCCGGCTGGGTGGAATTGCTATCGGCGAGACAGCGATGCGAGACCGCGCCTTGTGCGGCGACATGATCGCCGTGAAGGCCACGAACTCGACGGTATACGCACGTGCACCAATCGGTTACTTCCAGATTGGTGAACCCCTCCGAATCGCCGTCATCCACCGAAACGCGAGCATCTGGGTGAACGAGCGGGTGATGATTCGGAGTTGGTGACGGGTCGAACCTAGTGCGACCCGGGAAACCCCAGGTGTGGACACTGTATCGACTCGATACCCCACCGTGCAACGCTATCGGCCGGTTGTGCGAGAAAGCACAACGACCATTTGGGCCGGCCGTCGGTGGGAGTCAGGCGATGACTCGGGCGACCGAACGCACGAAGCCCTGCACTGTGGCGAGGTCGTTGGGCAGCTGGTGCGTGCGCTCGGGACGCTCGAACAGGTCACTCAGATGGGCGGGCAGCGGCGGCCGCACACCGGTGCCACGTTCGACCGCGTCGGGGAACTTGGCCGGGTGGGCGGTCGACAGAGTGATCACTGGTCGATCACCGCCCAAGGCTCTGGCAGCGGCCGTGCCAGTCGCCGTGTGCGGGTCGATCAGCAATCCAGTGTCGGCGTACACAGTGCCGATCTCGTCGAGCGTCTGCTCGTCGTCGAACTTGGCGGCCCTGAAGCTGCCATCGATGAAGTCGGCTCGCTGGTCGGCTTCGAGCTGCAGACGGCCAGACGTCCGGAATCGGCCGAGTTGCTCGGCGGTCAGGCCACCGTCGCGACGGTTCATCTCGAACAGCAGACGCTCGAAGTTCGACGAGACCTGGATGTCCATGCTGGGACTCAGCGTCGGGATCACGTCGCGTATCGACATCTCGCCGTCGTTGATCAGGCGGGTCAGGATGTCGTTCGAGTTGGACGCCACGATGAAGTCGTGGATCGGGGCACCGGTCCGGCGGGCGATCCAGCCCGACAGGATGTTGCCGAAGTTGCCGGTCGGCACACAGAACGTGGGTGCCTCGGCAAACGTCTGCGACGCCGACGCGTAGTAGACGATCTGTGCCATCACACGCGCCCAGTTGATCGAGTTCACGGCCGACAGTTGGAGTTGGTCGCGGAACTCGGTGTCACCGAACATCGCCTTCACGAGGTCTTGGCAGTCATCGAAGTTTCCCTCGATCGCAATCGTGTGAACGTTAGGGCTGTCGACCGTGGTCATCTGGCGGCGCTGCACATCGCTGGTGCGACCGGCCGGATACAGGATCACGATGTCGATGTTCTCGCAATCCTTGACCGCATCGATGGCCGCAGAGCCCGTGTCGCCGCTGGTGGCACCGACGATCGTGATCCGCTGTCCGCGCTCGGCCAACACGTGGTCGAACATTCGGCCGACCAGTTGCAGGGCGAGATCCTTGAACGCCAGCGTCGGGCCATGGAACAGCTCGAGAAGCCACTGTCGCTCGTCGATCTGTACGAGCGGCACGACCGCCGGGTGCCTAAACGCCGAGGCGGCATCGTGGCACAGCGCCGACAGTGTGTCGCTCGACAGATCGGGGGCGACATACGGAGCAATCACCGCCGCAGCGATGTCGGCATAGTCGTGAAGCCCGGTCAGGTCGGGCAATACCGGCCAGGTGGCAGGCACATAAAGTCCGCCGTCATCGGCCAATCCGGCCAGCAACACATCGGCGAATCCGAGCTCGGCGGCTTGCCCGCGAGACGAGACGTAGCGCATGTCAAGAACCGATCACCCGAATGAACCCGCTGATGTGTCGGACCACGTCGAGCTCACGCAACCGGCGCACCGTCGCCTGGACGTCGGCCTCGCGAGCGAGGTGAGTGATGAACACCAGCCGGGCGTCGGGGCCGATCCCCTCTTGCTCGGCAGCACGGATGCTTACGCCGTTGGCGGCGAAGGCGCCGGTGACGGCGTGCAGCACGCCGGGCTGGTCGGCAACTTCGAGGCTCAGCAAGTATTCGGAGCTGGTCTCATCGATCGGACGGATCACCGCTTTGGCGAAGCTGCCGAGACTGCCGTGGGCGCCTTGGGACAGATTGACGGCGGCGTCGATCAGGTCACCGAGCACGGCCGACGCCGTAGGGGCACCGCCGGCGCCTCTGCCGTAGAACATCAAGTGTCCGACTGCGCCTCCCTCGACGAAGACGGCGTTGTAGCTGTCGCGCACGCTGGCCAACGGGTGATGGAGCGGCATCATCGCCGGGTGGACGCGAACGGCGACCTCGCCCGATGCCGTGTCACGCTCGGCGATGCCGAGCAGCTTGACGACATACCCGAGCCGCTTCGCGACGGCAATGTCGGCAGCGGTGACGCCGCTGATCCCCTCGTGATACACGTCGCCGGCGACGACACCGACCCCGAATGCGATCGAGGCGATGATCGCCGCCTTGGCACCGGCGTCGTATCCCTCGACGTCGGCCGTCGGGTCACGCTCGGCATATCCCAGTTCTTGAGCCTCCGCGAGCGCCTCGCCGTAGTCGGCACCATCCTCGCTCATCTTGGTGAGAATGAAGTTCGTGGTGCCGTTGAGAATGCCCATCACACGAGTGATCGGCTCACCCCGCAGGCTCTCGCGCAACGGGCGGATAAACGGGATCCCACCGACGACGGCGGCCTCGAACAGAAGGTCGACGTGATTTGCGTCGGCCGCTGCGAACAGCTCGGCACCGACGTTGGCGAGCAGTTCCTTGTTGCCCGTGATGACCGGCTTGCCGGCCGCCAGCGCAGTCATGATCAGCTCGCGAGCCGGCTCGATACCACCGATCACTTCGACCACGATGTCTATCTCGGGGTCGGCAACGACGGCGTGGGCATCACGGGTGAGCACGTCGTCGGCGAATGTCAGCCCACGGTCACGAGACATGTTACGAACGGCGACACGAACGACCTCGAGCCGTAGCCCGGTACGGGCCTCGATGACATCTGCTTGGCTTTCGATCAGCGGAACGAGAGCGCCGCCCACGTTTCCGCAGCCGAGCAGGCCGATGCGGATGATTTGGGAGTTCGTGTCTTTCGCCACGGCTGGCAGGCTACTGCCGCGATCCAAAACGTTCGTGATGTGTTTGTGGCACATGGCGCGTCTCGATCTGCCTCGATGCTCGTGTCGGTAGTCGTAGTCGAAGTCGGCGTCCTAATCCTGCTTGTCGGCCGTCGGGAACCGAACTTCGTAGTACTCATCGACGGCCTCGACCACCCGGTCGAACTTACTTCGGGCAAGAATCGCTCCCTCGCGCCGCATCCGCTCGCCGTCGAAATCGACCACGCGCCAGATCCGGGCATAACTCTGGCGATGCGCCGGATCCCAGTCGCCGGTACCGATCGCGACCTGCGCCTCACGTTCTGAACGTTTGGTCGTCAACGGCACGCCGACCATCTTCGGGCCACGCCGGCCGATCACGATTACCGGACGATCCTTGCCCTGTTCGGGGTCCTCCTCGAATGGCACCCATGTCCAGACAACCTCGCCAGGGTCGGGATCGCCGTCGATCCGTGGCGAGTACTCGACGGCGACGACACCCTCTGGAGGCAAGTTTCGGGTGCGAGGTCTTCGCTTCTTGGAGGTCTTGCGCGGTTTGGTTGTTTGTTGTTCGTCGCGCCGGCGGCCGCCTCGCGCCTTGCCTCGCGCCTTGCTGGTCAGTTTCTTGAAATAGCTGCCGACGTCACCTGCCATGTCGCCGATCGTAAGGCAGGCCGGGCGTCCACTGCATCTCGTCCACTGCATGTCGTCGAGATGCGGCGTGCTTTGCTGGCAGCATGAGCAAGCCACAACTAACGACCCTCCGCCTCGAGCACGAAGCCGACGAGGCGGTTGCAACACTGATACTGAATCGACCCGACCATCTCAACGCCCTGTCGATAGACCTCCTGCGAGAGATTCCGATCGCCTGTCGCTGGCTCGACGAGACGGTCGCGATCAAGGCGGTCGTAGTGCGCGGAGCAGGCCGGGCGTTCTCGGCGGGGTTTGACTTGAACGACTTCACCACGATCGACGAAACGGCGTCACCGACCACGACTGCCGATCTGGGGCGGCTCGCCACCGAGGCCCTTACCGACGTGCGCCCGATCACCGTCGCCGCGGTGCACGGCCACTGTGTCGGTGGCGCTTTGCTTATCGCCGCCGCCTGCGACCTGCGGCTCGCCAGCGACGACGCCCGTTTCTCGATTCCCGAGGTCGATCTCGGGATCCCGTTGGCGTGGGGCGGAATCCCTCGCTTGGTGCGCGAGGTCGGGCCGGCGGTCACAAAGGAGTTGGTACTGACCTGCCGCCCGTTCGGCGCCGACGAGGCGTTGGGCCTGCATTTCTTGAATCGGGTCGTGCCCGGCGCCGACCTGGTGGCGGCGGCCGATGATCTGGCAGCCGAGCTCGCCTCGAAACCCCGTTTCTCGCTGGTGGCCACGAAGACTCAGGTCAACGCCATCATGGACGAGATCGCCGGCGTCGGTCGCAATGCCAACGATGCCCACACCTTGGCGTCCGCGCTGCGAGATCCCGAGTCCCGAGCAGCAAGCCAGGCCTACCTGACTTCCCGCAACAAATAGCCCAGCTCCAGCGCGTCGGTCACAACCGGCTAGCCGACGTCGGTCGCCAGTAGATCGTCGACGGTTTCGCGCCGGATCACCAAGCGGGCGTCTCCGTCACGAACGAACACCACCGGCGGCCTCGTGATGGCGTTGTAGTTCGATCCCATCGACCGGCCGTAGGCACCGGTGACCGGTGTCGCCAGCAGGTCGCCGACTCGGGCGTCGGCGGGAAGCTTGGCGTCCAGCAACAACACGTCGCCACTCTCGCAGTGCTTTCCGACGAGCCGTCCGTGCCGGGTCCGATCGGCGAACGGCGCACGCGGCAGGAACGACTCGTAGCCCGATCCGTAGAGCACGGGGCGAGGGTTGTCACTCATTCCGCCGTCGACCGAGAAATATGTGCGCACTCCTGGGATCTGCTTGATCGTGCCGAGCGTGTACACGGTCAATGCGGCGGCGGCGACGATCGACCTGCCCGGTTCGACACTGACGCGGGAGGTCACACCGAGTGATTCGCAGGCATCTTGCAGGACGTGCCCCCACTGGGTCAGTGTCGGCGCTTCCTCACCGGTGACGTAGGCGACGCCGAGACCACCGCCGAGCACCAGCTCGGGCAGCCCGAGCGGCGCGGCAAAGTTGGCCATCACCTCGGCCGCCTTGGCGAAACTCGAGGCAGCGAACACGTTCGAACCGATGTGGCAGTGCAGCCCAACCAAGTTGACGCTCGACGATCGGCGGGCTCGTTCGACGGCGCCGATCGCATCGCCGTTGGCGAGGTTGAACCCGAACTTCGAGTCGTCCTGGCCGGTTGCGATGAACTCGTGGGTGTGAGCGTGGACCCCCGGCGTGATCCGCAGCAGTACGTCGGGCACAGGACCTACGCCCT